>Ga0208159_1000279_pt1 | contig 21289 bp, 26 predicted proteins | sample 9_EtaG_FD_184082 | JGI IMG/M metagenome (GOLD analysis project Ga0208159, IMG submission 184082) | Marine viral communities from the Subarctic Pacific Ocean - 9_ETSP_OMZ_AT15188 metaG (SPAdes) (version 2) | ecosystem: Environmental > Aquatic > Marine > Oceanic | place: Pacific Ocean | collected... | reverse complement strand
GAGAGCGTGACTAAGATGTTCGCTCAGAGACACAAGGAGATTGAGGCCAAGTGCGGAGAGCAGAGGCTCGTGATAGAGGATACCATCGAGAAGTTAGAGGTCCTGCTTGGTAGGCTTAGGAAAGTGATTGAATGAGTGATAGATTCGCGAGCATAAAACACGCGGAGTTTGAGTTGCTGATGAACATACTCAGGGAGACTGACATACAAGGGTGGGCCGAGCGAGGCGTGCCCGGTATGCGGTCACCCAAAGACGCAGATGACGAGTATGCCTTGAAGAGGGCGCGTTCCGCTGTGCAGAATATCAGGAAGGTCATACTCAACATGGCATCCAAGAGAGTGTCCTTCCTACCTGAAGGACATGTCTACGAGGGATGGGACGGTCACAGGGACGGACTGATACCACCAGCGAATGAGGGATGGGATTGAATCTTTCTTTAAATAGAGTTAGATTTAGGCATAAGTGATTGACATGAAAAAGAAAATTGAACAGATGGATTGGACTGATGGCTCAGGTAAAGCCCTGTCGAATTTGGCTAAGGCCATGACCAGCATCGAGCGTGAGAAGCATGACAAGGCAAGCGAGTACTACTCAGACCCCATGCTGTTCGTGAAGGACCTGAACACAGGCTCCTCGGTCATGCTCGTCCCATCGAGCGATGACACAGGGAAGACGCATGGTAGAGGGTACAGAAGGTGCTCAATGGTCAGGCAGAGGATACCGAACAAGGTCCCGCCGAAGTTGCAGATAGCGGTCTTGCTGGACATGCTCGTGGGTATGCTCGTCCCGAAGGGAGAGGATGTCACAGGGCCACTTGGAAAGGCTGCGTATAGGAGAATCGCTGAAGCGATGGTAAAGGCGCAGAATGCAGATTCTTGGTTGAAGAACAATGCGAAGCACGCTACCTCTGTGCAAGAGGTCATGGGACAACTGCTGGAGATGACGTGGACTGAAAGAGCGGGAGACTCCTTGCTCAACATGATAGCACTGCCACTTGATGGTACAGATGTCACGATGGAGGACCTACAGGAGATGGTGATTGATGAGCGATGAAATGACGAGAGGAGAGGCCGAGTGTGTGCAATGTGGCACGACATTCAGTTTCAGGCTCAAGAGAGGTAGAAGGCCGAGACTGTGCGGCCATGATTGCAAGAAGGCATACAGGAATGACAAGATAAGAGCGAGCAGGAAACCATCTGTAAGGATGTACAACTGCATCACTTGCGGTGTCGAGTGCTCACAGACGGGACTGGGGCCGGGTAGGAAGTATTGCGTTGACTGCAACCCAAGGAACATGAACAGGGTCAGGACCTTCACATGCGACGTATGTGGGAAGGAGGGTCAGCAGACGACTAGAGGTACGGCTAGGAAGAGATGCATCACATGCAAGCCCGAGGTCGAGCGTGAAGCAGTAGTCAGGACGTTCACCTGCGAGGTATGTAACGAGCCCGGTGTGCAGACTGGCAAAGGTCCAACGAGAAAGAGGCACGAGCACTGTAAGCCGAAGTTGGATGGTAAGGTGAGAACCTACACATGCGTTGACTGTGGCAAGGTCAATCAGCAGTTCGGCAGGGGAAGGCTGAGAGTCAGATGTATCGAGTGCAAGCCTGATTTGAGTGTATTTAAACCTCAAAACGATGAGCACACGCAGAAAGCAATAGAGATAATGAATGCGCTTGGCATAGAGGGGGCTTTGTGATGGCTTGTCCGGGCTGTAGAGCGAGACATGAGGACGAGTGTATATGTTGCACGCATTGGAACTGGCAGATTGTGTCTTTAGAAGAATGGGATGACAAGACGATGTGCTTCAGCGTAAAGTGCAAGGAGTGCGATTTGAGGGGATACGTCGAGTATACAATCAACGAGGACAAGACCACGATGGACATCATAAACGAAGTGATTTGGGATGAGTAGTTTCCAAACACACGGATACAGGCTCGGGATGCTCTTCGGATTGAAGCCTAAGCAAGTCATGGAAGGCGTCAGGTTGTACAACACAATCATCACTCACGACATGTGGAACAGTAAGAGGTCAAGGGTATCGCTGATGACGGATTGCATGTATCTGATGGGCAAGAAGTACGAAACAGGCATAACAATTGAAAAGGCAAAGGTACTCACAAGGGAAGAGTTCGGTGTGGAGACACAGCCGAGGCCCAACACTTGGAGTGAACTGCGTGATGTTATACTCAGACATAGCAAGTCTCCATGAGCATTATTACTACGGTAGGAAGAATCCACTGATAGAGACTCTCAGAGAGGCAGAAGACCAGTATATATCCGATTTGGCTACCATACTGTTCGCAGAGAGGTGCGAGGTGTGGTCGTTCGCGAAGATGGTATCACACGTGGCACGCACCACAGAAATCTTTCCTGATGTCGTAATCGATGTGGTGAAGAATAAAGAAGGCTTGATTGACAATCTAGTGAGTGAGTCAGGCAATGCGAAGAGATGGAGCGTATCTAAGGCTGCGAGCATGATGATTGCTTTCACCAAGCAGACATCACCCATCACCTTCCTAGACATAGCGAAGGAAATCAACCAAGTCGAGGCCCGTCTTTTCTGGAGGACCGTGTTAGGTGCTCGCAAGAGGATAACCAAAGAGACATTCTTGAGAGCAGTCTTGCGCAACGGCGTGGATGGGAGTGTATTGTTGCGTGGTAGGTTGCTTGGTGATAACATAGAACTCCATGATGCCATACAGACCATGCTGCACTCTCCTGAACGATTCAGCGATGACTCATTCACAATCTACGTACCTAGAAGGGTGAAGGCTTGGAGAAACACAGTGAACTTGAAAGAGTACAATGGTGGTCTGTGTCAATTGATAGAGGGGAAAGGCAGCAGAACCATAGAACACAGGGATGACTGTGTTGTGGAGAAATCGAAGCAGGGTCAGATTTACGATGCGTTCTTCCCTGATGAGCCTGATTTGTCATTGAATGAGAGATTGTCGAGGCTCAGTGGGCTTGATGTGCTGATGCCCGTTGCAATACCATCTTGGTCAACCATAGAGGACTGGGCAGAGAAGAACACGGTCAGGTTTCCGAATACGAATCCGTATGATGTTCAACAGGAAGGCGCTCATATACTCGTCCTTGATTACCACATACACCCTGTGCGTCTCTCATGGTACAAGGCGGGTGAGATTGATATCGAACTGGGTATCGAAGTGCTTGATGGCACTGACTACTTCCAAGTCGGGAGTGTGAAGACGACTACTCTCGATGAAATGTCTTATGTCTACAGGGCATTGAAGCGTTATGATGTGAACGAATTACCGAATGTTGGCATCAAGTACGAATTACCAGCACATACTTGTGTTGTTATGTCTGTATCCTCTCCCTCATTTAATTCGACTGGGATGTGTTTTGAGCACGCTGTCTTCCACCAGATTGAGAATAACATGGGAATAACCGACCTTACTCAGTTGGTTGATTTGATGGTGATGGAATGAATGAGAAGTTCTTCATGAGAATCGGTGTACTGCTCTACGGTATAAGATTCAGTGTGAGATTGAAGAAGGATAAGAACTCCAAGTTCGGCTATCGCGGGGAGATGACGATGAGACACCCGGAACCAGAGGTGCTGCATGATGTATTGGGTAAAGAGCAAACGGTCTACTCATCGAAGAGCGATATTCAGAAGATGGTGAACTACATCGAGAAGACGTGTAATGCCTACAACTGCTGGAACCTTCTTCATGACAAGAAAGGTCTTGAGATAGTAAAATGGGGTTTGAAGAATCCATTTCCCAGTGACTGGGAATCCATGAAGATGTGGGCTAGTGAGTTTGATGAGATGATGGAAAAACCTGTGTTTCTTTAAATAGGGTTAGATTTGCAAATGTCATGTGGAATGAAAAGTCGAGGCCTAGTCGTGTTGAAGACATAGCAGGTAACTCCGAGTTGAAGTCCAATATACTATCTTGGCAGACTAATGGAGCCCCTGCTGCCCTTCTTTTCGTAGGTCCACCGGGCACCGGTAAGACCACCACTGCTAGAGTCATAGCGAATATGATGCTAGGAGATGATGTAGAAGTCAATTATGAGGAGACCAATGGCTCTGATGACAGAGGGATATCATTCATCCGTGAGGACTTGAAGACGTTCCTCCGTGTAAAACCGTTAGGCGTTGAGAGGAAGGTCATTCTGATAGACGAGGCTGATGGGCTAACGACTCAGGCACAGGATGCCATGCGTCAACTCATAGAGAACTACTCACACAATGCTCTCATAATAATGACAGCGAATGAGATGGAGAAGATTAGACCTGCCATCCGTTCAAGGTGCGCCACTTACAGATTCAAACCGCTGACGCCAACAGAGGGGGCTGCGAGGCTCTGGGATGTCTGTAAGACATGTGGTGTCCCTGATGGTGTGCTCAATGAATGGTCGAAGAGCCTACCTGCTTTGGTCGAGCACATGAATGGTGACCTTCGCTCATGCATCAACATCTTGGAATCACTACCACAAACCACTCTAGCGCTCTACAACAGAGTTGAGAAGATACAGGCAATGGCATCGGTTGACTTGGCAGAACTCGTAGCCGAGGGCCAGTTCATGAAACTGAGGAACAAACTTCATCTGATGCTAGATAACGGCAGTGACTTGCGAGCGGTGATGAGCGTGCTTTACAGGGATATGAAGAAGCAACTCGACGCATCGCTGACCGATACGAGCCTATTCGACGCGATGGTGGCCTATGGGGATATCATGACCCACATCTACACATGGCCTGACAATGCACATTCCTTCTGCGACTACATGGTCGCAGCAATAAGAAGGGAAACAAGGTGAACACAATGAGTGAAGAACATAAAGCCGAAATGGAAAAAATGATGAACGACAGTAGTGGTGCTGGAAATCCTTTCAACAAGGCACAGCAGATGCAACAGCAGCAGAGCGAGCAGACTCTGCCGCAAGGTGTTCTTGAGAGAATCGAGAAGACCGCTGAGAGGACGGGTGAGTCCAAGCAGGAGGTTGCAAACTTCTATCTGAACTACATACAGAAGGAGTTCGGATGCGATGATTGGTCTTCTGAGGATGAGGACTTACTCATAGATTGGGCTGAGTCGGCATTCGTAGCGACTAGGAAGGGACCGACCACAGGTGCTGGAAACGAGATGTACGTCGGACAATTCGTAGGCGTCGATGCTCGTTCCGACAACCGTGGCACAGGTCTGATGAACTGGATATCGAGGTTGTACAGGAACGACCCGAACGAGGCAATGGCACGTGGTGCGGGTCACTACGTCGTCAGCAATGGCCTTTGGAGTGTTGAGACCGCCAATGGAAAGATAGATACCTCGCAATCAGCGGAGGAAGAGCCTGCTTGTGGTATACACTTGGGCGGCAACGACTACATCTGCTTCGTCAGCAAGAACGGTAGCCCGTACAGCGTTGATGAGATGGGCAGGTACGCTTGGTTCCTCGGCAACTCCAAGGAAGCCTTCGTCAATGAGGGAAGAATCGAGTTGTGGCGTGTGGACCTGAAAGGCGAGGACACCGCTAGGAGAATCAGAGTTGGAGAGCCATGCGTCATATCAGCAAGGCCACCACGCGAGAATGATGAGTACAGGAAAGACGTGCTCGATACGAGAGAGGGCTTCATAGACACAATCAATTATCGTGATGACTTCGTTGACGAGGACGTCAGGAAACTGCTCAAGCCATCGATTTACTGGACAAGTAGCGAGTTCCATGACATGTTCGTGAATCTCAGTGAACTAACCGAGGCATACGAGTCAGGCTCAAGAGAATGGTCTAGCAAGGATGGAAGGTCAGGTCGCACCGGTCCCTTGGTATTCGTGAAAGGCAACGTGGTCCGTATGTCAACAGACGCACGTGAAACCGAGTACGACGAGGGAGGCAGGTCATACAGCCTCTCCGTGTCATCAACCGGATTACAATCGATGTACGGCGGAGGTGCTGGTTCAGAGGTGCTTTGCAACATAGGAAGCGCTGTCCATGACATGACCACGCCCTTCCACTTCACGGACACAGACGGTGAGAAGTACAACTATGCCGAAGGCAGTACCATCTTCGTGTTCGGTCGTATAGGCATGATGAGAAGAGACAACACAGAGGTTCCCAAACTGACAGCGTTCGGTATCTATTGCGACTCACGTCGCGCTCGTAAGGGTGCGTCGGGTGGTAATGCAGACCCATCGCAGTTTGAGTGAGGAGATGATTAAATGGCAAAGAAAACATTAGCAGACATAAAGAAAGAGAATGATGAATTGAAAGCAGCGGCAGCGAGAGTCCCAGAACTTGAGCAGCATATCGCTAAGATGCAGTTGACAACAAGCCTGCTTGAGAGGCACGCTAACACCGTGATGCAAGCAAGCCAAGCGCTCCTGCGTGACATTGAAGCACTGAACAAGGCAAGTGGAGGGCAGGGTTGATGGCTGGTTTCGGAAAGACCGCTGCGGCACAGGCAGAGTTGAACGACGCTGCCTTGCCGTCGCACGAGAGGAAGAATCCCTTCGCCGCTCTTGAGGCGGAGATGTCAACCATGTCCGACAGGATAGGGCACACATTCGTGGGCTTGGTCGGTAATGAGAACACAGGGAAGACAGCCGTCGTCACCTCGGCGTACAACAAGTACGTGAGCGAGGGCGGGGAGAAGAGCCTGTGGGCATTGGACTTCGATGGGGGCGCTCAAGCGAACAAGAGCGCCTTCTATCCTGACTTGGACTCCATCGTGGTGTGGGAGCCGTACGTCTACATGACGAACGACAGGACGGCCATAGACTACCCTGAGACGCACAACAGGACGATGAGACTCCTACAGTACGCTGTGCACAACAGCGAGAAACTATGGGGTGTGCTCATCACTGGACTTGACGGCTTCGATAGCGTGTGTATCAACAACATGAGGATACACGACCTCGGGCTCAGCAAGGATGCGATTTCCGCTGCTGACGTACGTGGAGCAGGAGCAGATAACAGACGAGTCGAGTTTCAGTGGGACTGGGGACTGCGTAAGACGAGGTTCCTGCAACTGATAACGCTGTGCAGGGGTCTTGTGAAGAAGGGAGTCAGGGTGTTCCTTGAGACTCATCTAGCACAGACCAATGAAAACGACGAGCGTTCACTGCGACCCATGAGCGGAACGAGACCGGCATGGGAGAAATCAACCGCTGGACTCGTGTTCCAAATCATTCTCTTTGAGAGGGAGGATGTCAGGGACGAGAGCGGGAACCTGACCAACCAGCGCTTCACTGCGACATACGAGAAGAGCAAGACTGATGCTGGTCTACAGGGTCAGAGGCGCATAGTTCTCACCACCGAGGCTGGTGGTAAGCCAGTCTGGTATGGTTTGCAGGAACTTGAAGAAGGGCGGCTTTGATATGGTTAAGGTAGTCCTTGATGCTAAGGTATGGAAATCCATGCTGTCTTCGATAGGAGACAAGATGGAGGATGTGCGCATCGTCGCATCGTCTGATGACTACATCGAGTACGATGCGGCGTTGAGCACGCACTACATACATTACAAGCAGAAGCACGATGATGCTGTCAAGGCTGCTGGAAACCTGACATTCTCCGATATGAAGAAGACGAATGCGTTCCTGTCCAAGTCGAAGGGAAACGTCACAGTCTCCGAGTTGAATAACAAGTTGGTGATGCAGAATGGAAGTAAGAAGATATCCATCCCTGTGCAGTCATGCAAGACAGCGCAACTCGCGCCCACCATGTCTAGGCTCATATTAGAATGTGAGACAGGTCAGTGGAGGAAGTTCGGAAGGAACACAGAACTGAGCACACATGGCAAGGTTCTGTTCTCAGACCTGATTGACGGGGCCAATATAGCGAAGTCGCTCAGCGTTGACTCTGAGTTTCAAATCAAGGCGAATGCGGAGGAGAGCGAGATAGTGCTCCATGCCTACAAGAGAGGCGGCTCTGCATTGACATGCTCAGCAGATGTGGAAGATGCCGAAGGACCGAATCACACGATAGTATCGTCGTTCGGCTCTTGGCTGCTCTCCGCATTGTCCGTCTTGGATGACAAGACCCTATCCACATTCCACTGCGGTGACGCAGCACCTCTGATAGTTGTGCAGAGTGGAGAGGATTGGGAGCGTAAGATAGTAGTGATAGACCAAGAGGCTTGAGTATGATAATCGATTACTTCTTCCCGAACGGATTCGATTTCGTGGAGGAGCCTCATCTGTATCTGCGTACGAGGGACGAGAAGGGAAACTTGCAGAGCGATATAATCACACCACAGGATGACAGGTACATCTCCCCATTCTGCTGGATACCCGTTGAGACCCCTAGAAGGTCGATTGACAGGATACAGAGGATGTTCACAGGTCTTGCAGTGCATTGGGATGTACGTGCTAAGGGCAGGGACGGTATTGAACTCATGAAAGTGACAGTGCCCAATCCCTCTCAACTGTGGAAACTCAAGGACCAGATACGAACGTACGAGGCTGATGTGCCATACGAGGACCAAGTGCTCCTACACATGTTTCCTGAGAGGCTCAGCATGCCTGACTTTCATCCGAGGGTGTGGTACTTCGACCTTGAGTGGGACGTCAATACGGATGCCACCACTGTGATGGCGGTTGACGATACCCATGCCAAGCACCCTATCGTCTTCGCTTGGAGTCAGGAGAGCGAGGGACAGGATGGCGTGACCATCGACTTCATCGACAGGGAAGGGGGATATGAGAGGAGGTTGTACGGCTCAGAAGGTGAGATGCATGATGCCTTCCTCGACTACATGGAGGAGTGCGACCCTGACATACTCATAGCACACGCAATCGCTTGGGCAGACCTTCCACACCTGATGAGGCGTCTGAGCGACCCTGACAGGCTCAGTCCTGTAGGCAACGTGATGAGGCCGCATGTGAAGAACGGATACAAGGAGACAGCACAGCCAATCACAGGTCGTCTGATACTGGACACAGCAGCCAAAGGCAATACAGGGAGCGGCATAGAGTCATTGTGGATTAAGTCGGGAAGGGGAAACCTACCCAACCGTAAACTACAGACCATCGCTGAGGAACTCGGTCTCTCAGGAAAGATACAGGAAGATGAGGATGGGAACAAACTCGATGTCAGGACATGGTGGTACAGTCACTTCGATTTGTTCGTGGACTACTGCCTTGTCGATACCACGGAGTTGCGTAAGATTTGCGACATGATAAACTTCGTTCCCTTCTTCACGACGGTCCAACGGTTCTGCGGCGTTCAGATGAAGAGCACGCACAGAGTCACCAACTACCTACGTGGTATGTTCGGGCGCTATACGGAGTTGAAGGCTCCCTCATCCTTCAGATACAACAGGGAGCATCTCAAGGCGGCGAATGTCTTTGCTAAGGAGGGTGGTCTGTACGAAGGCGTCCTGCTCGGTGACTTCGCCTCCCTGTACCCTCAGATAATGATAGGGGCCAACCTGTGCCCTACTACGAAATACACAGGTAAACCACGTGAGGGAATCATCACCATGCCTGATGGTTCAATGTGGTTGCCCTCTAGTGAGAAGAAGGGTATACTCCCAACTATAATGCAGGACCTTCTAACACTGAGAAAGGAGTACAAAGCAAAGATGTACGACGCTACCACGAATGAGGAGAGACTCAAGTGGGACATGATGCAACTTGCTGTGAAGATTCTAGCGAATGCTGCCTATGGGTACGTGTCGCAATCCAAGGTGGGAGGCATGTGGACCGACCCCGATGTTGGTGGGGCAATCACGTCAATGGGACGTAAAGCCATAGACACACTGGCATCCAAAGCGGAGGAGAAGGGCTACAAGGTCCTTGCAGGACACACTGACTCCTCCTACATACAAGTGCCATTCGATGAGGTGAATGCGCTTGTCGAGTATCTTAATGAGTCCATACAAGCAGAATTGCTCTCGACACTCATCGTTGAGGCCGAGGCATATTTCGATTACTTCTTCATAGGCTCATCTAAGAATAGGAACTTCGGTATCATAAAATGGCCGGAGAGTAAGAAAGGACACCTGAAGGTGACAGGGTTTGAGCATAAGTCAGCAAATGCATCACCAATCACCAAAGAGATTCAGAATCAAATTTTCCATCTAATAGGCAGCGGTGCCAGTGAGAGTGATGTATCGGAGTTGATAAGACCGATAGCATTGAGATTAAAGAAGGGACAGTATACCGCTAATGAATTAGCGCCTTATGGTAGGTTAGGTAAAGCAAAGTACGAGAGAGTACCACCTAACGCCGCTAAAGGCGCGATATACTACAACGAGCACTTGGCTACCAATGACCCTATTCGTGTGTTCGATAGCGCACAGTGGCTATATGTCAATGAGGTTCCAACTGGTAAGCCCTACACTAACATCGTATCATACAGGGATGAATCCGAAGTAAAGGACTTCTCGATTGACTACAACACAATGGTTGACAAATTCATCAAAGCAAAGATAAAACCCATCTATGACGTCCTTGGTTGGGACGTTGGTTATGCTTGCGGTGATAAGGTTCCAAAGAAATATTGGTGATGAAAATGAGTAGAATAGAAGATGAAGTATGCAAGAAGATACAGGAAAGAGCGAAGATTGGACTAGACAAATACGGGGTGACGATGCAGAGGACGGACTTTGACTTCGTGACTTGGTTAATCTATCTCCAAGAGGAACTGATGGACGCAGTAGTCTATCTACAGCGCGTGATAGAGGACAGTGGCGAGGAATGATATTCCACAAGTTCAATCCGAATGAGGAGAGTTTCACCCATAGTGCGAACTATGCCACTGAGGAACTCAAGGAGTCTTACGAGGAGTCATCCTACGCTTGGCCTGAGAAGGGCAGCAGGCTACGGATAACGAAGTCATCACTTGGTAATTTCAAGTGGTGCCCACAGCAGTATTACTTCAGCACAGTGTTGAGAATGCCCAGTGATGAAACCGAGGCTATGGTTCGCGGTACTAACGTACACAATGTGGTGGAGTACTTCTGGAAGAGAGCCGAGGAAAACCTCGATGAAATAGTATCTCTGATGAATGACGACAAACACGCTGTCGCTAAACAACTCGCTGAGTCATTTGTGGTATGCCCTGATGAGGGATGGAAGCATGACGAGGCCGAGTGTCTGGATGTGTGGTTCAACTGGCAGTGGTTGCGCTTCCTAGTGTGCTACACCGACAAGACACCCAAACTTTGGCTACCGGTCGGGAATGAGTACGAGGCTCATGCGACTGAGGAGATAGAAGTGGATGGGCAAGTCGTGCCTGTGCATTACAAGGGATACATAGACAGAATATTCGATGATGGTGAGGGTGGCTTCATCATCATGGAGTTGAAGACCGGGAAGTGGGTCAACAGACCATACAAGATGACGAGCATGAGGTTTGAGATGAACTTCTACCGGCATCTCCTGATGAAGTCAGGACAACCCGATTACCTCCCTGTTTCACAATGGGCGTGGGAGTTCCCTAACGGTAAGGTCAACAACGGTGATGAGGCGAAGTGGGTCATAGAAGATGTATCGAGGATTGCGCGTTACAGCGACAAATCGATAGTGAATACAACCAAGAAATTGGTAAAGGCACATATAGAGAATCAATTCCCACCTATACACAGCGATTCCTGTAAGGTAAACTGTGGCTGCATCAGAAGGGCATGCGGCAACTGCTCTTTCATACACATATGCCCTGCGTTTAGCGTTCCTGATATTCAGGAGGTATCACAATGAATGAAGAAATAATGAAAATGGAAGAAACGAGATTGACTGGAAAGTTGAATGAGACAGTTGAATGGATAAACAAGAGGGTGATGATGGAGAACTTCATGTTGAAGGGTGAACTACCCAAGGTGAGTATTCACCTCGCTGTCTACGGTGTCCATGGTGACGAGGTTAGAGTCAGCAACGGGTATCAACAGACACTGGATGGCGGTGGTTATGCTGCGTTCGACGTAAGTGTGAACCCAGTGGCTTTCGCCAAGTACGGTGACTCTGCACCGCAAGTCATAGGCAACAAGGCAATCGAACTCTACAGAAAATACGTAGACTAGGTGTTTGGATGTCTTTCATAGCATTCGATTACCCTAGAGAGGTTCTCATAATAGGGGACAAGACCACTCGTGGTTACAGGAGAATCGTTCATGATAGACGTGAGTTGCAGAGGTACTGGGAAGGGAGAAATGGAATCTCAAACGCTTACTTCACAGCATACGGATATAGAGGGACTACACCTCCTAAGCACCACAGGGTGGATTACAACACACCTGTCATCAGGCATTTCGTGTTAGACTTCGACTGCAAGGACTTCAAGCAGAGAGGTGTCGAGGTTGAGTTCTCTTTCATGCATGAGCAGGTGAAGAGGCTACACAAGCATCTCATTGACAATGACTACATGCATTACGTCTGGTTCAGCGGTGGTGGGTTTCACTTGTGGATTCCCATAGATGAGACGCTGATGCCAACGAACGGATTTGAGGTTACACGGATAAAGAACGGGGGTAAGAACCTACTCAGAAAATGGCATGATAGTTTGAATATATCATGTTGTGACCCCACTGTCGCATTCGACATGTCAGGTATGATTAGAATTCCAAACTCATACAACATGCGAAGGTCATGTTGGAGCATACCTCTGGAATCGGATGAGATAATGAATCTCGATTACTATGAACTACTGGATATATCACAAGATGCGCGTGAGGGGTACATTTCTCTTGGAACTACACCTCTGCATCTTGAACTACCGGTGAAAAGAGCAATACAATTCACTAGACGGAAGAGACAGGTTGACCTACCTGATATATCACATGACAAGATGCTGATACTACCCTGTCTAGCACAGTCAGCGCTTGGAGAGGGAAACCCCATACACAAGGCACGCTTCCACCTAGTCAGTTATTTGGCTGCTAGATTGAGATGGTTCTTTCCCCCTGACAGTGTGAAGGAGAATGAGAGAATCGAGCACATAGAGAAGATAGTCGATTTCTGCGGTGCGCAGGGTTGGGTTGACTATGACGAAGATATAACCAGAACTCAAGTCACAAGCATAGTAGAAACAGGATACTCATTGTCAACGTGTAAGACACTGATAAGCGAGGGTCTCTGTAGTGGTATATGCCGTTATTACGATGGCACTGCTGAGGGATTGATATGAAACACACATTGAGTCAGAAGTGCTCTGAATGCGGTGGACCAAGGTCATCGAATAATGTAAAGAGCAGGTCATCCTATTCAGGTGTCTGCAACAAGTGCATGGTGAGACCGAAGAACGGCGACAGATGCAAGTACGTTAACAAGAAGGATAAGAGATGTGCTATGAGAAAGTATAGAAAACACCCTGATTACTGTCATTTTCACGGAGGTAAGAGAAGTGCCTAAACCTGATTTGATTGTAGACAGCAACGAGAGAGGAACTCTGTGTGAGTCGGTCATCAGAAAGGCGCACAAAGTGGGTCTTGTCGTCCTTCGCAAGCAATTGGTAGTTGGTGATTACCTCTCAGGTCAGGCGTGTATAGAGGCCAAGAGCATAGGGGACCTCTTTCAATCAAGCCATAGCGGTCATCTTTGGCGTCAGTTGGACAATATGGATGCCAACTATGAGAGATTCTTCCTCGTAATCCATGGTTCGATATCGAAGCATGTGGCTATGGCTAAGCAGAATGGCAAGAAGATAACATACAGCCGCGTGCAGAATGAATTAACCGGTACCATAGCGAGGGTGATGGCTGATTTCGATTGTCAGGTTTTCTTCACTGAGAACACCAGCGAGGCTGCCATGTTCATAGTGAAACTTCACGATAAACTGCACAAGCCAGCGTCAAGCCACGGTGCTCGTGGTATCAGGAGAGTCAGCACTAATGACGTAAGGCTCGATATGTTGATAGCCATACCGGGAATAGGCAAGGAGATGGGTGAGAGGATGCTTGAGAAATGCGGCAGCATAGAGGAGATGGCATTTTCTGAATCCTTGAAGGCTGTCAAGGGAATGGGTGAGGTCATGAGGAAGAGAGTGGTTGAAGTCATTACCTCGGAAGAGCCCATACACGTCGAACGAAAGAAGGGGAGATAGTCATTATTATTATGTTTCAACATTCATTTTATACAAATGAATTATATGCTGACCCCTTCTGGGGTAACTATGCGTAAGGCGAGTGAATATAGAGCATCAAGAAAATACGGAATTCTGAAAGGCTATACTGACCATTTCAACGCTACATCGATTGACAATGACATACCCGGACTACTGTCATTCTTCTTCATCCAAGGACAGGTAGCGGTACCATATGTGAGGATACCATGGGGTTCCTCGCATCTAGACCCTAGGAATCACGTGTTTTGGATTCAATCAAGCAGGACTGGCAAGTCCATAGCGTGGGAGTTCGTCGGTGACGTCCTGAAGGACATTGGAATCAACAGCGACCTATACACGACCGGTACAGATGCCGGTCTCATTGGCGGGTTTGAGATGGAGGAGGATGGTGAGGGCAACAAGATTGCTATTCTCAAGGAAGGTATGCTGACGGGTCAGAAGGCATTGAATTTCGATGAAGGTTCAATCATCCTCAACCCAAACAAGCATAGTCAGGAGACTGTCCTGTACCTGCAATCCGCATGCAACCCGGTGGGAAGCAACAACAACATGCTCGTCAAACACACTAAAGCGGGTAGGATAGAAACTGAATCACTTGTATCTCTGTGGATTACGACATACCCGCCATCTGGTGTGAAGGAGTACGTGTTGACAAAGGGTATCTTCCAGAGGGTCCTGCTCTACTGGAGCAACTGGACGATGGAGAGAAGGAAGGCTGTCAGCGAGATAAGGGCTGAGAGCGCATTCAAGATGACTGCTCCTATGAAGGTCTCATATGATGACATAACGAGTTATTTCACAGACCTTGAGTTGAGGTTGAGGAACAGGGTCCTCAATATCACAGAGACAACATTCGTTGAATGGGATGCGATGAGCAGGCCGGACAAAGAGGCTCTCGTTCAATCAGTGATGGACAAGATGTTCACCGCTGATGAGAACACCTTCTATCCTGCGCTGCTGGATGCCATAGATGACTACTACACATTGTTGAATGGTTTGAACCCGAACATACTGGAAGTCGTGTCATCATTCATTCCAGCCATGGAGAACAACACTCTCATCTTCGCTACTCACATTGCTATGCTGGATGAGTCATGGGTCGTTACAGGAGAGCACGTTGACATGGCTAAGGACATACTCTATGACATCTTCAGGAACCTGATACTTTGGCTTGAGGATGAGGTTGAGATTGGACCGAAGGTACAAGAGAAGGCCAACAACAAGAGCAAGTGGGTAAACGCCTACAACGGTGTGGATGGCGTCGAACTAGGAAACAGGGGTGATGGCTGGCGCAGTAAGACGAAGGTCATCAGGTCATACGAGCAGCAGAACACTGTTTCTCAGGGTAGCGCTTACAATAACTTCGATAAGTGGGCTAGGAGCATGTTCGACACGACGAAGGATGGGCGCGTGGTGTTCATCAGACTCAAGGAGAACTTGGAATGAGCAATATACTCTCGCTTGATATCGAAACTGCTAACTTTTCTTGGGAGATAGGTGGATGGAACAACATGTCCTTGTTTGAGCCTAGCGTGGTCGCGACTTGGGATGGCAGCAACGCCAACGTCTTCACTAAAGGAGAAGTCGAAATGGACAACACGCAAGTCCATGACCTTCACCCTCAAGTCTTAGGTGACTTCCTACAGGAGCACATAGAGAAAGGCGGTAAGATACTCGGTCATAACATCAAATCATTCGACCTACCTGTGATAAGAGATGCATTGGACTGTTGGGCTGTTGGGGACATCATGGGCAAGTCCGATGTCATCATAGACACGAAGAACCTATTCTCAAAGCACTCATTGTCATATGGCAAGTTGCTGACTAGCCTAAACGACTTGGCTCGCTGCAACTTGGATGAGGTCAAACTCATGGAGAGTGCAGACGCGCCTATAGCATGGCGTGAGGGACGACACAACGAAGTCGCTGAGTATTGCCTAAAGGACGCTCAGTTGACATACGACCTGTACATGAAGGGCAGGGAAGATGGATTCCTAAAATCAAGGTGCCTTGAGACTGGGAACATAATAGAAGTTGAATTGGAGTGGTAAAATGAACGAAGAAGAATACAGATTAAAAATAGCATTAGATAGACTGATTACAGCGATATCGAGTGGGGCTGCGTTGTCAGACCTCATGAGAATGACAGCACAAATATCAGTGGCCGTCGGCTGGCCTTTTGGGGAGAACGGCGAAAATAAAGAAGGAAGTGAAGAGGAATGAGCGAAGAAAGAAAAGACCCGTTGCACAGCAACATAAGAGCAGCAAGAGCGATAGTGAACACAGTGAGGACCACACTCGGCCCGAGAGGTCGAGACAAGATGATGGTCGATGCAGGTGGTAATGCCATCATCACGAACGATGGTGCGACCATATTGCGTGAGATAGAGGCAGGCCATCCTGCTGCTAAGATGATTATAGACATCAGCAAAACTCAGGAGAGCCTGTGCTACGACGGAACGACATCTACGGTGGTCCTAGCAGGACAGATGCTGGCTGACTCTGAGAACCTCTTCAGCAAGGGCGTTCACCCGTCGCTGGTGTGTGATGGCTACAACAAGGCGGCACGCATGGCTGTCGAGTATCTCGATGAGAATCTATCATACGAGCCTGATGAGGACGACCTGCTGCGTGTGGCTGAGACGGCAATATCAGGAAAGACCCTAGCGTCAGCGAAAGACATAGTATCGAGGCTCTGCGTTGATGCAGTGAAAGCCGCTGGTGATGCTGACAAGGTGAACGTGCTGTCCTTCCCCGGTGGGGCACTGACTGATTCTCATTTATTCAGAGGTGTGGTGGTCAATAGGGACTATGCTATTGAGATGGATATACCCGTCGAATCCAACGTCGTTCTACTGATGAGTGGTCTGGAGTCTGAGAAGGAGATGGAGCACTTGCAGATACAAGTGACTGACATGAGACAGTACGAGGCTGTGCGTCAACGTGCTGGACAGACACTGACACAGAATGTCAAAACGGTGGCATCCATGCTACCAAACGGTGGTGTGCTTTTCACGAGGGACAATGTGGAAGACTCAGCCTTAGCCTACCTGCACAAGAACGGCATAGCAGTGGTTAAGAGAGTGCAAGAGAGCATCATGCGCTCCTTGTCGTCGGCCATAGGAATCCGAGTCTCGCATTCAATCGATGACTTAGAAGCAGCAGCACCATGCAAGATAGTCAGGCAGAAGCACAATGATGTGCACTATCTTTTCGTGGAGGGAGAGGTTGAGTCAACTCAATCGACTCTAATCATACGCGGTGCAAGTCACACAACTCTTGATGAGGTCGAGCGTGGATTCGATGACGCTCTTGGTGTCGTATCACTGGTTATGAACGGAGGGAGGATTGTCGCTGGTGGCGGCTCCACGTACGCTGCCATAGCCAGTCATCTCAGAACCGAGGCACCGAAGATACAGGGAATGGAGCAGATGGCAATCAACTCATTCGCTGATACACTTGAGATTATTCCAGCGACCATAGGTGAAGTAGCGGGACACACTCCGTTGAATTGCGTGTTCTCACTCAGGAACGCGATAGCAGAGGGTATGTACACGTTCGGGCCTGATGTGGAGAAGATAAACGAGATAGTGGACATGAAGGAGATTGGAGTCGTTGAACCAGTGCAACTCGTTCGTCAAGCCATACTCAGCGCAACTGAAGTCACTACTGCTATTCTGAAGATAGACGACATAGTGGTGAAAAGAGGCGAGCAATGATGGGTAGGTTCATGGACAAGTTACGCGTATCTTGTCGCAAGTGCAATCATGAGCACATACCAAGGAGGCTTTCAGCGAGGTATCACGATGGATTACGAAGGAGAATCCATCTTTGGGAATGCAAGGAGTGCGGTCATATATGGCGCGACTCCGCATTCAAGAAGACTTGAGGTGCTAGGGCTACGTGCATGTTGCTAAAGCATTGTATACAAGGGAGGTTTGTGTGGTAAAAACGGGGAAGACATTTCACTTCACTCCCATCACATCGTAGTTTTCGTTCAATTCCCTACGTCCCGTTTCCCTCCCATATATACACAATGTTCATTTACAAGCCGGTGCATTTTCTACACCATGGAACGGAACTGTCAATGGTTCAACGAGTGGGCTAGTGAGACTATGGAAGATATACACATAGAGCAACCACGCACGAATCGCTTCATGGCAACGTTGATGACGCTTCTGAGGCTAAATTGATGAGATTCCACTCAGCGCAATATGCAGTGAGCAGTTTCCTCATAGCAGCGGTTCTAATCGCATATACCGCGCTAATGACCATGTTCATCGTGCAAGAGGGCGTTGAACTGAAGAGTCTCCTTATTGTATACACGAATATAGTATTCATATGTATAACAGTGCAGATGCATGTATCAAGTAGGATTACTTAGGTATCATAGACTTCCCCAAAAACCGATGTTGTCGGTGAATTGGGAGTAGTTGTTGATTATCATAGTCTGATACTCATTATCCTTCAATGGATTGTCCCACAGTTTAGTATCGCCCCACACTGTATCGAATGAACTACCTGCTGGTGGTGTCCAAGTCTCAAAGTCAGCCACTACCAGTGTGAATGTATCATCCTTGGCACAATGGTCCCAGACCAAATCAACTACATCCTGCTCAAGTTCAACCACTGTCACGGATGTCACATTCGGGTTGTCTATCAGAGCCTGATGCACCATGCCTAACCCTAGACCACCAATGAGTACATCACCAGTGGCATTATCCCAAAGCCACTGATGCTCCATGTACTCTGCTTGTGAGTCCTGCATGATGGGCATGGGACACGCATCCTTGATGAGAACAGTGTGATTGTCATACGGCTCTGACTTCATCTCAAGATACTGCTGCCACATCCTCTCTTGTGTCTGAGTATCATGGTGCGCTATGGTGTAGTCACCTTGCGTTCCTTCAGGTATGCTCACTTCTATTCTCGTCATTCTATCACCTCAGTCCTCAAATGTGTATTTTACCACTAGGTCTGATGCACTTGTCGTTCCGTTGCTGTTCGTGGCATCTGCTCCGATGGTGAATGTCACTGTGTCTCCGTCTGATGGGAAGATGAGGCCACCTCTCCCACCACCCCAATTAATATCACCAAACGCACCTATGCCTTGTGTATCACCAAGACCAGTACCATAAGTTAACGCGTCTTGGTCTGTTGATGCTGACGAACTCCCAATTGGAAATGATATAGAAGCACTACCAGCACTGAGACTCGATGACACGCTCAAACTCCATTGGAAACTTGTCGCACTGCTTTCTACTATGTATCCTAGAAACGCTATCGACGCTTTAAATGAGTGCCCTGAGTAAGCAGCGTTCAAGTCGCTTGCGGAATTCGATATGTCTATTGTTATGTCTGCCTGTCCGTCGGTGAAATCACTATGCGATACATCGAACTGGTCTGCACCATCCGGGTTGGAGGCGTTTTGTGCGTTGCTTATCTCCTGTGCATTCATTTTGAAATTAGCAGACGGGTTTCCGCTAGATGTAGCGGCTATACCAACGCCTGTTGGATTCGGTGCTGTACCTTGAAGAGATGGCGCACTACCGCCACCGCCTCCGCCACTGGCATTGGCAGTCTCAAGTTGCTGAACCGTTCCAATCAAACCTGTCAGATACACATCAATCACCCGATGTATATCCACTTATTTGCTTCTACACTGATGTATGTCCTCGCAGTCTCATCGGCCATAGCAGCATGAGCGGTCCAATTGGTAGATATTGTGTTTGAGTTGAGGTTAGGAGTTGCTGCTCCGTTTGTGTTGTTGATAATAACGAACTGCTGACCTACTTCTGCGTTTGCAGGGAGCGCCAATGTCCCGCCTGTCCAATAGATTGTCTTTCCCGAATCCTCATCAGCGAGAGTCGTGTTGCTGCTGACGGCCTTGATTACCGTCTTACGTGCTTGAACACCACCATCGCTTTCTATCGATAGTGCGGTTGTAGTGCCAGTGGAGGGGTTAGTTGTCCCGGTATTGTTAGTAGTCCCTAGTGCGAAGTCTATTCCACCACTGGCACTGATGTTGTTGATAATCTGAAGTCGGTTGCTCGTTGCTTGTATTGCGTGAACGGTTATGTCACCGTCTTGCTTGAACCACAAGAACGGCAAGTCGTCCTCGTCGTTGTTATCGGTGTCAGCCTCGATGATTATCCCGCAATCCAAATCGGTTCCACTTGAAACGTGTAATTTTGCGTCAGGAGAATTCGTGCCTATTCCTATCCGGTCACTGGAAGCATCTGTGAAGAAAAGCACAGAGTCAGAATCTCCCTCAATGCGGAAGTCAATATCTTGTCCACCTTCGTTGATAATGACATCTCTGACCCCACCATCAAATCTCAAATACTCGTAGTTATTCAGACCTGAACCGCCACTGGAAGCGATGTTAATCATCAGCCTGTCGCTGTTATCGACTGTGTTTATCTGTGCATACATCTTCGTTATGCTATACTTGCTTCCGTCTGATTTCTCGGCTGACCATAGAATCTGTCCTAAGTCATCAGTGTTTGCAGGTGAGGATGAGTTTCTGTATAACTCCAATATGGGTGCATCTGCTGCACCTGCATCAGTAGACTCCAAGAGAAGTGTTGTCGATGTTCCTGACGCGGTGACCCCAAGAGTGGTTCCATCGAATGTCAAGTTGGACTCGACATCTGCGGTTGTGCTGTTGCCGAAAGTGAGTATGCCATTGGCAGTGGAACCGTTTAGGGATATACCACCGCCACCACCAGCACTAGCATCGACATACGCCTTGATTGATTGCTGAGTTGCTAGAGCAGTGGCAGAATCAGAAGCCATGTTGTCTTCATCTAGGATTGTAGTGACTCTCGCACCAGTACCAATCTGCAATCCTGAGTCGCTAATGTTGAACCTCGCTGTTCCACTTGTCTCGAAGGATTGAGTGTCTGCACCAAACGAAATAAGGTTGTTAGTATTGCCTGAATGAACAATGTCATCGGGGATGATTAGGTCCCCGCCGATTGTGACTCCTGCGTTGAAAGTGGCGGCTCCTGCATCTGAACCATCTAAAATGAGAGCATCGACATTGGAGTTGTTGTCTTTGACGACAAAATACATATCAGCATCATTTACAACTGCTTTAATCTTGAAATGACCGCCATCATGTGCAAGGTTTGCATAAGTCGTTCCAGCATCTTTGAGTCTTATATCCGCACCATCAGCATCAAGAGATATGTCTCCCGAAGAATCTATTGTGAAGCCACCGACAACGAGTGTGTCAAGGCTTGATATG
>Ga0208159_1000278_pt1 | contig 21418 bp, 34 predicted proteins | sample 9_EtaG_FD_184082 | JGI IMG/M metagenome (GOLD analysis project Ga0208159, IMG submission 184082) | Marine viral communities from the Subarctic Pacific Ocean - 9_ETSP_OMZ_AT15188 metaG (SPAdes) (version 2) | ecosystem: Environmental > Aquatic > Marine > Oceanic | place: Pacific Ocean | collected... | reverse complement strand
GTTCAGGCATATATGAACACGATATTAATAATAGTGGTAATAATATATATAATAGTTTCATTTTAATTCTCCTTATATTTTCTGTGTAAGTATACTCTTAGATGAGTTGACTTGTCAATAGGCTGACCATGAGGATGTTCTCTCCAATCTTCTCCGTCTTTTAGGTGCTGACCTCTAACTACCATATGATATCCCTTGCGATTTACATATTGCCGCATCTGTTTTATCAAGGCATTGCCCTCATCATCATTGGGTATTTCTGCAAAACAATACTTGTGTCCTACAGTTTTATCACCATACATAGCATCAATATATCTATCATTCAACCTTTTGTTTTCATCCTTGAGTTGTTGATGTTTGTCACCTAGTAAATTAAAGTTATTTCTCCATTCTACCATTGAGTTTTCAGCACCCTCTTTCATACTCTTGTATCTTTCAACCTCAGACTTCAACCTAGATACTTCTTCCTCTAATTTAAAAACCATTTTAGAGTTTGCGTTTTTCTCTAACTGTTCAACCTTATTAAATACCATCTCATAGATATCTCTACTAACATACCCATCAGTTAAATCTCTAATCTTATTTTTATAAGACCTCACTAGATGTATAAAGTCTAACTCTTCTAAGGGTCTAGTAACTCCGTGTATGGTACAGTTAAACTCATCATACATATCTTTGGGTAGCTTTTTAGTTTCTAACTCTTCATCAGCTATAAGTTTACCCTCAGTTATCTCTAGTATCTTAATGATATCTTTAATCTTCATGTATGCCCTCCTTCATCTCTGCTAATACTTGGTCTTCATCCCTATCTCTTGGATAGAGTCCATTAATTTTATCTAGTATAGTTTCTAACTCTACTATCTCATTGTGGGTTACTCTATCAGAATGTTCTAACTGATAAAGCCTTTCTCTAATTAAATCATTGACAACTTCACACTCGTCATATGATAGAACATTTTTATATCCATACTTATCATCATAATAAATCATCTTGATAACCTTTCAAATACATCCCAAGTTTCATAGCGTACTCTATCACCATCCCATAATGGTCCAGCCAAGCCATCAAATATTGGTTGCTCTTGTAACTCTTGTCTATGCCAAGTGTTACGATTAAAACCTTTGTGTTCATACCCATTGCACTTACAATAGTCTATTAAACTTTCTTGACTATCAAAAGTTCTTGAGCCATTTAGTGTGTAGATAATATCATATACCATTTAGTCACCTCTTTTAAATTTATTTCTGTTATAACTACCTTTACCCTTTTTAGGTTTAAAAGTCAAGACACTTTTTTTTAAATTTATTAGTGCCTTGACTATGGGGTTAATCCTACTAGGATATTTGGTGCGTGATGTACTCTTTACCATCTCTTGCCACTATCCTATAAACATTTTTAAATGGGTTGCCATAGTAACAAACTCTATACCCATAATTAACCTCAGTAAAATTACCTTTCTTACTAGGCTTTACTGAGTAACCTCGCCAACCTTTTGAAGTGGTGTTTGTCCTATCAATTGTTGGCTTTACACCTCGTTCCTCATAATCCTGGATTACCCTCCAAGCACTATACTTGTCATTAGACATAGACATCTTATTTATTAATTGCTCTAACATATTTAACCTCCGTATTACTATGTTAAAAAAGAGCTAGGTAAGTTCATAACTTCATTGTTAGACACTTTTCGTCAATGGTAATAACGATAAAAAACCCATTGCTTATTGTTACACCTAGCTAGTCTTTTGAAAATAGTGAGACATTATCTCTTCAACGTCATCTACTATCTCCAAAAAATCGTCCTCAGTTTCTTCCAATCTATCCCCATACTCATTATGAGTTCTCCTATTAGGATATAGTTTACTTTCTATGTGACACGCTAAGTCACAATATAAACTCACCCATTGGGGTGATGAGATTGGTGTCTTCCCATTAGGAATAAACCTTACTGTCGTTAACTTTTTCATACTACCTCCATACAGTTTTATTTACAAGGCTTAACACCTCATTAAAATCATCACTCATAAAACCCCAATCAAATCCACCATTGCCTTTATCTTTAGCGTGTATAACTAAAAATCTAGGCATAGTATCATCTTCCCTAAGTCTTATATCTTGATGCTCTATAAAAACTACATACCCATTCAATTCAAAACTAGGGCATACATCATTCTTTTCAGATGTATCCATTGCCCTAAATGGTATTTTATGTACTATATCATTATAGTAATCACTACTAAAATACTTCATATAACCCCCTATATACTACTCTTCATATATTTTACCATTATTTTCTGGAAAAGAATAAAACATCTCCATCTTTATCTTTTCCATTAACTCTACCATTAATAGCTTATTAGATTTACCATCTTGCCTTTTATAACTATTCATCAGAGTACCACCTAAAATATCATACATATTTTTAAGCTGATAATAACTTAAATTTTTAAGTTTTCTATTTACCTCATTGCTCATATAACCCCCTTAAATATTATGTATTCTCTTCCAAGCCACCCAAGTAATAGCTTGTAACTCATACGCTTTGATGCCTAGCTTTTTACTAGCCCTCTTGTACGCTTTTTGGATATCTATATATTCCAATTTTCTAATATTGGTATTGGGTGTAGTCAGCCCTTGCCTATCATTATAATAGATATTCCTTGCGTGTCCATCTATTGTAATCTCAGATTCGTCACCCATAATATTTTTGTAGAATGATACAATCTTTTTACCATTCAATATAGTCACCACCTCTTCATACGTTGGCATCTCTTCCAATATATACCAAGCCTTCTTCTTCATTGTATGATAGGTGCTAACCTTAACGCTATCCATATCATTACCTTTTATAAAAGCATTGCATAAATCATAAGCGTTTATGGTATTGCGTTCCCATTTATTGTTAGGGGATAGTGATGCCACTACTCCAACAACAATATGCAATGGTAGTTCCAACTTAGATGCCACCCCCTTACAATCGGCAAGAGCTTTGTGATACCAAGTCATTCCGTGCTTTACCTCATTAGGCTTTGCTAGTCTATAAATAGCAATAATATTCTTAGTAGTAATTGCCATAAAATGTACCTCCTATACTATGTACAATATTAATACCACACCCCATTATAAAATGTCAATTAATATTCTTGTTTTTCTTCTACATCATCAGAATTTAATATAGTTATATAGCGTGGTGTTACTGTATTACCATCCCACGCTATACCTTCTCCACCTTTGTGAATCACTTCTCCCATATCAGTTTGGTAAAAGTTATTTTCAATATCCATTGTATAGTGAATTTGTTTACCTTCTAAGTTATGCCAATTAATACCATATACCCACCCCTCATCTTCACGATTTTTGAGTACATATATTTTTTTAGTCCTATGATTACCTACTACTACTTTATAGCGTGGATTCCCATTAATTGAATTAGTACATCTTTTTACTTGATGTACCCACCCACAAAAGATTTCATTGTTAGTTATATATTCCATACATTACCCCCTAAATCCTGGACGTGGCATTAATATTATACATAGCGTTTTTACAAGGGGGATTTGTAAGTGTCACTCCAATTCTTGGCATACTCCACCCCCTTGTCGGCTATCTTTCTTCCATATGACAGACATTCCTTTCCTACCTTCCTATCCCTAGACAAGGCGTTACTGTCATATAGGTATCCAATTGCTCACTCACGATTTTATTAATTCACAATCTCACACTGCACCCCCTCAGAGAATAGAGTTCCCCCTACCGTAGATGTACCTAGTCTACTACAAGCGTACTTATTTTGTTGGCAAAACAGAGCCTTTTAATTATAGGGTATAAGTAAAACCCTATTTAAACTGTATCGAATCCCCCATTTTTTGTCAATACTTTTTTTAACCGATTTTAGAAAGTCTATAAATCTATTATAAGTTATCTAAAATCTAAAATAATAAACTTGCTTTCACTCACTTAATAAAAAGTTTTTTGTTATGCTTTTTATTATTTTATTTTCAGTATCAATTAAAATTCAAGTAATCGATATCTCTATTATGCTCACACTTTAAAAACATTGTAAACACTTTTTTTAAATTATTTTATAAGTTATTGTTTTTATTATATTCTTTTTTATAAATTGATTATATATTTTGAAATAATAGGTGGTGACCACTTTAAATTTTATACACCTACTTTCTATTTTTTGGGGGTTATCTATTTTTAAAACTCTATAAAACAATTAATAAACTACAATTGATACTATAACTCTTGAATAAATAGATAATTAACTAATAAAAACAATTACTTAGAATATAAATAATATTAGTTAAGCTATAAAATAATATTTTTTTAACTAAATCTTGTTAATAATTAACTAAAACTAGTTAAAAACAAGGGGTAGGGCAACAGCCACGGGGGGTGGCAGCGTATACGTATACACAGAAATACACAGATTGGGAAAATAAAGTGTTAACCACATATACAAGTGACACTACATATAGTAGGAGTAAAATTATTTTTACATAGGGGGGTTGACAAAAGATATAAAATCGGTTATAATATACTTATAACTAGTACATTAGATGTTATACATAAAAATAAAAAAGAAATAAGACGTTGAACATTAGATGTTACATTTAATATAGATAACTAATAAGTGAGATAATAATATGTGGATTCCTGTAATAACAATCTTGTGGGCATTAGGTGATAATGCTACGTGGGTAAATTTTCCTATGGTTAATTTTCCATTTACATCCCAAGATAATTGTTACGAGTATGTGGCTCGTGTAAGAACAAGTATTATGCAAGACCCTCAGTATATGAATGGATACAGTACTTGTATTTATATTGCTGAACAGTCTGGTGAAAATACGTAATGAAAAAGATTTTTCTTGACAATGGCAAAAAATTCTGTAAAACTATACACAGATGATGTATTAACTGCATTTTATAATGCTATTAAAAACAATACCCTAGATAAATTACATATACCACACAGTGATGTGTTCTATGTTAGGAAAGCAGTAGAAGCACATTATGGCAGAAAGTTTACTTTAAAAGAAGTAGAAGATGCTATGAAAGCTGAAGGTTGGAAAGATAATTAAATGACTATTGACTATCGTGGAATAAAGTTTTCTGGATACAATAAACCTAAACCTTCCAATCGTGAGGGTAAAAAATATATGGTACTTGCAAAGAGTGGAGACAAAGTAAAGTTAATACACTTTGGAGCTACTGGCTATGGTCACAACTATAGTGATGCTGCACGTAAATCATTTCGTGCTAGGCATAACTGTGATACAGCATCTGATAAATTAACTGCACGTTATTGGTCTTGTAAATTTTTATGGGCTGGTAAAGGTGGTAGTAAAAAATCTAGTCCAAAAAGTAGGAAAGGTAAATACTCATGAATGAGCCAAAAGTTAAAAAACTTAAACCAGTAAATAAAATGCAAAACCCTGGGCTATCACAACTACCAACTAATGTTCGTAATAGAATGGGTTATATGAAAAAAGGTGGTATGCCAACTAAAAATTTTGGTAATGCAGATTTAAGAGCTAATAAAGGTATGCTGGTTGTATCTATTGATATGATTAAAAAAAGAAAAGAAGATAAAAAAAAGAATAAAGCATAATGGCTTTAAAGAGAATACCAAGAAAAAAAGGACAACCCGCAAAGTCTAAAAAACATAGTGACTTATATACGGATGAAGACCCAAGAGGTACGATAAAAGGTTTAAAGTTTGCGACAGTAAAAGATGCTAGAGAATCCGTGGCAAAAATAAAAAGGTCAGGTAGAAGCCACGCACATAAAACACAAGCTGCAATAGCTATGGAACAAAGAGCAAGAGTTGCAGGCAAAGTAGGTGCAGCAAAAGTATACAGACAGTTTATAGAAGAACAAAAGAAAAAAACAAAAATTAAAAATGCACAAAGTCGAAAGTGATATTCGGAATTGGTCTAATAATTTTTTAGAAATACCGAATGTTAAATTAAATGGTTTACCTCCTTGTCCTTATGCTAAAAAGGCTTGGGCTGAAAACAAAGTAACTTTTTCTATTAATACTCATTTAGAAGGATTAATGGATGTTATAAAAGACTTTGATACGCATGATTATGATATTGTTGTATGGGCTGAAGAAGACCCATATGATATGGAATACCTAGATGGATTTTGTGATGGAGTTAATGAAGCATTATCTATAGCAGGTAAAGATATGCACCTAATGGTGTTTCATCCAGACTATGATGCAACAGAAGCAGGTTTGGATTTTTTAGATGACCAAGGCATAACAGATAAAGATTTATATTATGCAATGGTTTTTGTTCAGAAGTTATCATTACTTGATGATGCTTCTATTAGCTTAGAAAAGTCTGGATACTATAAAAATTTTCCAAAGGATGTATATCAGAGTTTAGTCATAGATAGAAGGAGACTACGAAATGGCAATGGGTAAAGCAAAAATGGCAAAGAAAAAAATGCGTGGCGGCGGCATGATGAAGAAAAAAATGATGGGTGGCGGCATGGCTAAGATGGCAAAGAAAAAGAAAATGGCTGGTGGCGGCATGGCTAAGATGGCTAAAAAGAAAAAGATGATGCGTGGGGGTATGCTCAAGAAGAAGAAATAATGTTATATGTTTCTGATTCAAAAATACACGAGCATGGTGTTTTCACAAATAAAGCATTTAAAGAAAACGATACAATCGAGCTTTGCCCATATCTTATTATCGATGAAAAAGATTTGGGCGAAGATTGTATCTTACACGACTATATGTTTAAATGCCCTGAAGAAAATTGTAACGACTTTCTTATCGTTCTCGGAATGGGTATGGTATACAACCACTGTTCTAATCCCAATGCAGAGTGGGAAATATGTGAAGAAGATAATAGATTTATTAGATTCTTTGCTCTTAAACCCATTCAGAAAGGTGAAGAAATACTTCACGACTATGGAGAAGAATATTGGGGAACAAGACCCTCGCTATCTAAAAGGAAAGAAGAAGTAATTTAATGGCAAGTAAAACAAATAAAACTAAAGTAAAAAAAGTTATTAAAGGTTTAAAAAAAGCTAGTAAACTACACGCAGGTCAAGCTAAATCATTATCATCTTTAAAACTAAATAAAGGTGGTAGCACCGTAAACAAAGCCGGTAATTATACAAAACCTACAATGCGTAAAAATTTATTTAATAAAATAAAAGCTGGAGGTTCGGGAGGTAATCCTGGGCAGTGGTCTGCAAGAAAAGCACAGATGTTAGCAAAACAATACAAAGCAAAAGGTGGAGGATACAGAAACTAAAAGCATGATTGAGTTCGTGCTTTATGTTTATTTAGGAACAGCCCTTTACAATAACACACAAGTTTTTCAAGATATTAATAGGTGTAAGTATTTTGCAGAACGGTTAAGTAGACAACATAGTGTTCCTGATAATAATGGCAAATCAAAAAAAGTAACTGCCATTTGTTTACCAAGAGATAAGAAATGATAGACCCAATTACATTATCTGCTGCTGTCAGTGGGGCAACAGCTGCCTATAACGGTATAAAAAAAGCCATCCAAATGGGCAAAGAGATTGAGGATTTAGGGTCACAATTATCAACGTGGATGTCTGCTGTTAGTGATGTAGATAATATACATAAAAATGCAAACAACCCATCAACACTAGATAAATTATTCAACGGTTCAATTGAACAAGTTGCAATGGAATCTTATAGTAGTCGTAAGAAACTTGAAAAACAAAGAGAAGAATTAAGAAATTTTTTAATTGGTAACTATGGGTTAAAGGCTTGGGATGATTTATTAAAAGAAGAAGGTAGGATAAGAAAAGCTAGAAGCCAAGCAATATACCAACGTGAAGCAAGAAATAGACAAATACGAGATTATACTATTATGGGTATAGCTTGTTTAGTAGGTTGTAGTGCGTTAGGTTGGATGATATGGTTAATCAGCGTTTCTGTTTAATAGTTTTAATAATTATAGTTTTTGGTATTTTGTTTTCTGTTGTAGCTTTTACAAAAGACAATGAAAAGAAAATGACCACTTGTAGATTAGCAAGTCAGATATTAACAAAAGAACAAAGGGTATGTATATTTGTTGGGGCAAATCATACACAGTATAGAGAATATGTACCATATGATGCAGGTGAGTGTCCTCGTCAATACCAATGTCCTTATAGACCAAATGAAAAACCTTTTGATTTGAAAAGTGTAATTAGAAGTATAAAGGACCAGTTTACAAAGTAATGGCATTAAAGAAATCACAAAAATCATTAGTATCATGGGGGAAACAAAAATGGCGAACGAAATCAGGAAAGCCATCCAAGCAAACAGGCGAAAGATACTTGCCTACAGCAGCAATAAAGTCGATGACACCTGCCCAGTATGCGGCAACCACGAAAGCCAAAAGAGAAGGAACAAAAAAGGGCAAACAGTTTGTGAAGCAACCAAAGTCGATTGCAAAACAAACAGCAAAGTTTAGAAAAATATGATACGTGTATTAATATTAATTAGTTGTTTATTTTTATCAGGATGTTTTTTTAGGAATGTAGATTTTTCTGATATAGCAACAACAGCAGGTTCTGCAGGTGTAGCAGCAGTAACAACAACTGTCTTACCAAGTTTAGGTGCAGCAGGTGTTGCTGGAAGTGCAGTTGTAGGAGGATTAGCAGGTGCAGCATTAGTTGGTGAATCTAAGTCTTTATCAGCAGAAACAATCAAAGAAGTTGAGAACCCTTGGCAAATGGCACTAGTAGCATTTGACCAATTACTAGCACACGCTTGGGAAATAGTATTAGCGTTAGGTATTGCAATAATTGGTATACCTATGTTAATTACATATTTGTTAGGAAGGTTTAAGCAAAGACCTGAAGATGCTAAAGCTATAAATACTTTAGTAGAAAAAGTAGCAAAGATGAAAGAAAATGACTAGAAAGTTAACTGAAAGACAACAAAAATTTTTAGATGCTTTATTTGCAGATGCTAATGGTAGTATTAAAGATGCTAAAATTATTGCAGGATATTCTCCTAATAGTAATAATAATGAAATCATATCTGCATTAAAAGATGAGATACTTGAAGCAACACAAACTTATATGGCAGGTAATGCTCCTAAAGCTGCTGTTGCTATGGTTAGCAGTATAGATGACCCTACACAATTAGGTATTAGGGATAGACTATCTGCTTCAAAAGAAATACTTGATAGGATAGGCTTAGTTAAAACTGAAAAGATGCAACTAGAAGCAACAGGTGGTGTAATGTTAATGCCACCTAAAGATACAAGCAGTGATGACTAGGACAGCAGGTAATTGGAAGTTACCACAACCTACTGATTTAAAAGAAAATGAAGAGTGGTTGCCTATACCAAGAATAGCTAGAACAATACCTTTTGGTTATGAACAAGATATAGATGACCCAAATTTATTAGTTCCTATAAAAAAAGAACTTGACTTATTAGAAAAAGCAAGGTATTATATAAAACAATATTCTTACAGAGAGGTTGCTAATTGGTTATCAAAAAATTCTGGAAGATATATTTCACATATAGGATTAATGAAGCGTTTAAAAAATGAAAGACAACGTAAGGACAAAGCTACAAGCCTACGCAGATGGGCAGAATATGCGAAAAAGGCGATACAAAAAGCAGAAGAAATCGAGTCCGAAAGAGTTGGTGCAAAAGAAATCACAGCCAATACGTGAAGAAGTAGAACGCATTGAAGAAGAAAAGAATGTAATATTTAAACCTAATGATGGTCCTCAAACAGAGTTTCTCGCAGCAAATGAAAGAGAAGTTTTATATGGAGGTTCAGCAGGAGGTGGTAAAACTTATAGTATGTTAGTTGACCCTCTACGATATATGGGTCATCCAGAGTTTAGTGGGTTATTATTAAGACGTACCACAGAAGAATTAAGGGAATTAATATTTAAATCTCAAGAATTATATCCAAAAATATGGAAGGGTATAAAGTGGTCGGAAAGAAAAATGCAGTGGACAGCACCATCTGGAGCAAGATTGTGGATGTCGTATCTAGATAGAGATGAAGATGTCTTGCGTTATCAGGGTCTAGCATTTAGTTGGATAGGGTTTGACGAGTTAACACAGTGGTCCACACCATACGCATGGAACTATATGCGTTCTCGTCTAAGGTCTACTGCTCCTGATTTGCCTATTTATATGAGGGCAACAACAAACCCAGGTGGAAGAGGACACGCTTGGGTTAAGAAAATGTTTATAGCTCCTTCTGCATTTGGTAAAGCATTTGATGCTACCGATATTGATACAGGAGAAGTTTTAAAGTATCCTGCTGGACACGAGAAAGCAGGCAATGCATTATTTAAAAGACGTTTTATACCTGCTAGGTTATCAGACAATCCATACTTAGCAGATAACGGTGATTATGAAGCAATGCTTCTTTCTTTACCTGAACAACAAAGAAGACAACTTCTTGAAGGTGATTGGGATATAAAAGAAGGGGCAGCTTTTACGGAGTTTAATAGGGATGTACACGTTGTTGAACCCTTTCATATTCCTAGCAATTGGGTTAAGTTTAGGGCTTGTGATTATGGTTATGGCTCTTATAGTGGTGTTATATGGTTTGCAGTATCTCCTGCTGAACAGTTGGTTGTTTATCGTGAACTTTATGTATCGAAAGTTTTGGCAACGGATTTGGCAGACCAAATATTATCACTAGAAGCAGGAGATGGTAATATAAAGTATGGTGTCTTAGATAGTTCTTTATGGCACAAACGGGGTGATTTAGGACCATCACTTGCAGAACAAATGATAAGTAGAGGATGTAGGTGGAGACCATCTGATAGGAGTAGGGGTAGTAGAATAGCTGGTAAAAACGAAATACATAGAAGATTACAAATAGATGAGTTTACAGAAGAACCTAGATTAGTAATCTTTAATAATTGTACTAATTTAATTTCTCAGTTGCCTTCTTTACCATTAGATAAAAAGAACCCTGAAGATGTAGATACAAATGCTGAAGACCATTTATACGATGCTTTAAGATATGGACTTCAGAGTAGACCAAAGTTTAGCATATTTGATTATGACCCAGTAGGTAAACCTTCTATGGGTATGAGTGTAGCAGACCAAAAGTTTGGATATTAAAATGGCAGAAGAACAAGAAGAAGACGTAATGATGGATGCAGAAGCTATCTCTTTAGAGGATAGTGAAGACACCGATAAAACAGATGCATCAGTATCTAACGCAGTACAATTTGTTTATGAAAGATTTAAAAGAGCGTATGACTATAGATATCAAGATGAACAAAGATGGTTAAATGCATATAGAAATTATAGAGGGTTATACGGTCCTGATGTTCAATTTACAGAAGCTGAAAAATCTAGAATATTTGTTAAGGTAACTAAGACAAAAACACTTGCAGCTTACGGACAAATAGTAGATGTTCTACTTGCAAATAATAAATTTCCTTTAACCATTGAACCTACAAAGTTACCAGAAGGTGTAGAAGGAGATGTAAACTTTGACCCTAAAGAACCTACTGAAGTAACAGAGTTTAAAGAAAAAGATAATCCATATGGGTTTGAGGGAGATGGTAAAGACTTACCCCCTGGTTCAACAGAACGAAGTCTACTAGATAAGCTAGGACCTTTAGAAGATGATTTAGACCCAATTAAAGATAAATTAAAACAAGGAGTAGGTAAAACACCTACGTCTATTACGTTTAGTCCTGCTATGATTGCAGCTAAAGCAATGGAGAAAAAAGTACACGACCAATTAGAAGAGTCAAGTGCAACTAAACATTTACGTAGTACAGCATTTGAAATGGCTTTATTTGGTACTGGTGTAATGAAAGGTCCGTTTGCTATGGACAAAGAGTATCCTAACTGGGATAACGAGGGTGAGTATAATCCAATATTTAAAACTATACCCCAAGTTAATCATGTATCTGTTTGGAACTTTTATCCTGACCCTGATTCTAACAATATGGATGAAGCACAGTATACTATTGAAAGACATAAAATGTCTAGAAGTCAACTACGTGCTTTAAAGAAAAGACCATTCTTTAGAGATAGTGTTATTGAAGAAGTTATAATGGGTGGTGAAAACTATGTTAAAAAATATTGGGAAGATGATTTAATTGATTATGCTCCTGAACACGACATTGACCGTTTTGAAGTACTAGAATATTGGGGTCAATGTGATATTGAAATGTTAATGGAACAAGATATTGAAATACCCGAAGAGTTAAAAGATTTTGATGAAGTACAAGTAAATATATGGATATGTAATAATAAACTAATTAGAATGGTTTTAAATCCATTTAAACCTGCAAAGATACCATATGTTGCTGCACCTTATGAACTTAATCCATATTCTTTCTTTGGTATTGGTATCGCAGAAAATATGGATGACACACAAACATTAATGAATGGTTTTATGAGAATGGCAGTAGATAATGCTGTACTATCTGGAAACTTATTAATTGAAGTAGATGAAACTAACTTAGTTCCAGGACAAGACTTATCTATATATCCGGGAAAGATATTTAGAAGACAAAGCGGCGCTCCAGGACAAGCTATCTTCGGTACTAAGTTTCCAAATGTGTCTTCAGAAAATATGATGTTGTTTGATAAAGCAAGACAGTTATCAGATGAGTCAACAGGGTTTCCATCGTTTGCACACGGTCAAACAGGTGTATCAGGTGTAGGTAGAACTGCTAGTGGTATATCTATGTTAATGAACGCTGCAAGTGGTGGTATTAAAAATGTTATAAAAAATGTAGATGATTATTTACTAAAACCATTGGGTGAAGGGTTATTTAGATTTAATATGCAGTTTGATTTTGACCCTGAAATAAGAGGTGACTTAGAAGTTAAAGCACGAGGAACAGAAAGTCTTATGGCTAATGAAGTTAGAAGCCAAAGGTTAATGCAGTTCTTAGGAACAGCAAGTAATCCAGCTCTTGCACCTTTTGCTAAAATGGATTATATTATTAGAGAAATAGCCAAGACACTTGATTTAGATGTAGATAAAGTAACTAATAGTATTCAAGAAGCTGCAATACAAGCAGAGATAATGAAAGAAGCTAGGGAACAACAAGGTACTTCTACAGCACAACCAATAGCTGGAGCAGACCCTAACGACCCAACAGGTGCTGGAGGTGGCACAATAGGAACAGGACAAGTACCTGTACCAGGAGAACAAGGATTTACAGGAAATGCACAACCACAAGGAACTCCACAACAAGCTGAAGGGGTTAGTGAACAACCCCAAAACTTGGGAACACCTCAGTAACTATATTGATTTTTTAATTGAAACACAACAAAGAGCATTAGAACAATCAGATAATCAGGTATTAATGTACCGTTCACAAGGTGCTATATCTATATTAAGAAGATTAAGAAACTTACGAGAAGAGGTAAACAAATCAAATGGCTGAAAGCATAAGCGATTTTAAAAGAAAGTATCAAGAAAGAATGGGCGAAGCTACGGGTGTTACCACTGCCGATTTGAATGAGAGTATGGGTAATCCTATGACAGAAGAAGTACAATCTCCGATACCTAAACCATCTCCTGCTGTAATAGCACAGTTAACAAGAGGTACAAAGTTTACAAAAGACTTTAAAGAAGTACCTAAAACATCTGAAGATATATTTGGTTACAATAAAGCAGATTTAAAAAAAGCTATAGTAGCACATGAAGTAGGACCTTATTTAAAAAGTATAGATAGTCCTTATTTTTTTACAGGTGTAAGTAAAAAGAAAAACTCATCTTCAGGGTTTGGTCCGGGGCAAATTACATCAACAACTGTTGAAGATTTATTAGCTAGATATCCTAGTAGATTTGATGATGAGTTTGAACAGTATGCTTTAAATTTTATATCTCAAGGTAAAAATAAATTAAACATAGACTATTATAATTCTTTATATAAAGACGGTAAAAAAATAAGAACAACTAAAAAAGACAAAGAAATATTTGGTGGGTTAGGTGTAGGAAACATACCTAGAGAACAACACGATAAACACTATGATAAACTTTTTGATTTAGTTATTGAAGATAAACTTAAACAATCAGATAGCATTGATTCTTTTTTAAAAAATTATCACGGTAGTACAAAGCAATCTGAAAATCAAAAGTATATTAAAAATGTTATGGGTTATTTAGATAATCCTAATTCTATCCAAGAAGAAATTAGAAAACAAACAGAAGGTAATGAAGGAAAGTTTAAACAGGCTTTTGATTTTATTATGAGTTATTTACCATTAAACGAGGGTGGCATGGCACAAGCAAAACAAATGAATATGTTTGATGAAGGAGGTTTACTAGATGAAGGTGGAACTGTAGACCAAGAATCAGGTAATGAAGTGCCATCTGGTTCATTACGAAAGGAGGTTCGTGATGACATTCCAGCTATGCTGAGTGAAGGCGAATTTGTGTTTCCTGCTGACGTTGTTCGTTTTATTGGTTTGGAAAAACTTATGGCACTACGTCAAGAAGCTAAAGCAGGTCTTAAACGTATGGAAGAAATGGGTCAAATGGGAAATTCAGAGGATGCTACTCTGCCTGATGATATTCCTTTTACTATTGACGATTTAGATTTGGAGGAGGAAGAACCAATGATGAGAAGGATGCGAGAAGGTGGGGATATTGTTAATATGCCACAAGGCTATGATATAGCTGAATTTGAAGGACAACAAACTGCAGGTGTTCAACCAGGTGCTGGAGCATTAGTAGGAAAGTCTAGTGGTAGAACACAGTTTTCAGGAGTTAAAACATATAGAGGTCCTGATGGAACAACAGTTAATATTCCCGGAAGTATGGTAGATGGTAAGTTTGTACCTTTATACCCAATACCAAAAGGTTATGAATTAGTAGGTGACTATGTAGCACCCGTTGAAGAAGAACCTGTTCAAGCAGGAATGACTGTTTCTACAACGCAACCTAGTGAAGATAGAGAACGTGCCATACAAGTTGCACAAGAAGAAGAAGAGATGAGAGATAGAAGTTATGATGGTTATGTTCAATCTATAATACAAAATGCTCCAGAGGACTTTGACGGAACTTTTGAATCACTATTAGCTAATAGAGACAAAGCTACATTTGGTGAAACAGGTATTCGTATGCCACAGTTTTTATTTAATGAAGATGGTATATTAGAAGCATTTAATAGACTTAAATCTGACGTGCCTACTCCTACGTCTAGACCTAGTTCAGAAGTTAGAGCTGCAGCAGAAATTGACCCACGATTAGATGATTATGAAGATGCTTCAACTATGGAAGGTATTGTTAGTGGTGTATCAGATGGAATGACAACAACTCCTGTTGACCCTAGAGGAGATGTTACAGTAGAAGCATTACCTCCATTAGTAGGTACTGATTCAGGTGTATCTGAAATAGATGCTGATGAAAAAGGTCCTAAGCCTAGACCTAAAGGTAGATTTATTTCAACAGCTTTTAGTCCTGGTACAGGTGAAATTGAAATAGAACGAGACCCTAACACAAATGAATTTTTCTTTTTAGATGAAAATAGAAATAGAAAAGGCAGTTCTTTATCACCAGCAAATAAATTAAAATTTGGTTTACTAGATACACAAGTTACAAAACAAATTAAAAATCCTGATTTAGAATTAAATAGATTTGGATTTCCAAAACCAGGGCAAGGATTTAAAAAACCTTTTGTAAGAAGTGAACCAGATTATAGACAAACTTTTGATGGAGCTAACAATCTTATAAGAGGTGGTTTCTTTTTTGAACCTGACGAAACACAAGATACAACTGATGACCTAGGTATGGAAGAATTTACAGAATTACAAAGACCTTCTGTAAAACAAACCCAACAAGCATTAGATGATGCAAGTAAAATGGGAGGTACTTCCTCAATGGCTATGCAACAAGCAGCTTCACTACAAGCATCTGAGGATAGAAAAGCTGATGCTATGGCTGCATCTGCTAGAGCTAAAGGTGAAGCCGCAACAATAGCTGCAGAAAAAGCTAAAGTAGCTGAAGCAAAAGCAGCAGCCGATAAAGCAGCAGCTGAAAGACAAGCAATAGAAGCCCAAGCAGAAGTAGCTAGACAACAAAGAGAACAATCTGAAAAAGACCAAAGACAAGCAGAAAGAGTAAGTAATGTTATGTCTGGTGTTTCAGGTGCTGAAGCAGGTTCAGTAGTTAGAACAAGAGAACCTGGTGGTACTGTAAGAGCAAAAGAGGGTGGTAAGTCTGCTAAAGAAGCTGCACAACAAGTAGTTAAAGAACAGAAGGAAGAAAAAGAAGATAAGTCAGATGATAAAATAGTTTGTACTGCTATGAATAATCAATATGGTTTTGGTTCTTTTAGACAAACAATTTGGTTAAATCAAAGTAAAACACTTGACAAACACTATCAAATAGGTTATCATATTCTTTTTAAACCACTTGTTAGATACGCATATAAAGATAATAATACATCTAATAAGATTATTAGAAAGTGGTTAGAGGGTGTTGCACGTAGAAGAACTGCTGATATTTGGATGCAGAAAAAAGGTAAGCGACATTGGGCTGGTGCAGTTGAAAGAGCAATACTAGAGCCATTATGTTATATTGTAGGAAAATTAAATGGAAGAACTAATTAGAGTATTTGGTGAGAGATACGCTTCTCTTACAGAAGATGAAAAAGAAATAGTTAGAGGTTTACAAGGAACAGCAGAGGGTAGGGTCTTAGCAAAAATACTAGGACCTGATATTATGGGTTTAATAAAATTAAAGAAACCTGTAAAGACTGTAGTAAGACGTGGTTTAGGTACACGATAAATACCTAGTTTGTTGGCTACTCATACCCCAATGATGGCTACTTTGACCCCAACAAGGAGAATAAAATGACAGAAGATATGACAAAGGAAGCAACACCTAAGAAAGTTGCATTTATGACTAAGCCTTACTCTAACGAAGAACGAGTTAAAAAAGAAGAAAAAGAATTAGAGGAATTAGTTGAAGAGCAAAAAGGTGAAGTAAAAGAAGAAGAACCTTCTAACCCTGAAGAAAAAACTTTTAAAAAAAGATACTCTGATTTAAGAAGACATCAACAAAAACAATCAGAAGAATTTAAAGCTAAGATAGAAGCATTAGAAAATCAACTATCTGATGCAACAAGAAAAGAAATGAAGCTACCAACATCTGAAGAAGATTTAGATGCTTGGGTATCTAAGTATCCCGATGTTGCTGCTATCGTTGAAACAATTGCTATAAAGAAAGCTAAAGAACAATCTGCTGATATACAAAAGAAGCTACAAGCAATTGATGAAATGAAAATTTCTGCATCTAAAGAAAAAGCTGAAGCAGAATTATTACATATACATCCTGACTTTGCTGATATTAGAGAAAGCGATGACTTTCACGAGTGGGCAGAGGAACAGCCTAAGTGGGTACAAGATGCTTTGTACGAAAATGATAATGATGCAAAGTCTGCTGCACGAGCTATAGACTTATATAAAGTAGATAAGAATATAAAGAAAGAAAGTGGTAGAAAATCAGATGATGTAGCAAGAACTGTTTCAACAAGAAATATGAGAAACAAACCACAAGAAAAAAATAAAGGTGGTATTAGAGAGTCTGATGTTCAAAAAATGTCAGCACAACAGTATGAGAAAAACTCAGATGCTATAATGGAATCTATACGTAGTGGTACATTTATATATGATGTATCAGGTTCTGCAAGATAGGAATACATTATGGCACATCACAGTAAAATATATATTCCTAAAAAGGAAGAAGAGTACTTAGCACCTTTTGGTCCTGTAATGGGATACAAAAAGATGACACCTAACTTTGTTAAAAAGATGAATAAGTTAATGAGTCCTAACTTAGAGGATTGGTCAGATAACTTAGTAGGTAAAGTTAAACAAGAGTTAAGGTTTAGTAAAGAAATAGAACAACTATGGTTAGATGAATTTTCACAATTTATAGGAAGATTACATAACTACGTTGAGTATAGACATTCTTTTGGAACACAGAAACTAGACACTGAGACTTTTAATTATGGAATACAGATTGTTTCAGGATGGTTTGTAAGACAGTTTCAAAATGAATATAATCCTTTACATATTCATACTGGAGCTAGGATGTCTTGTGTTGGATATTTAGCATTACCTGATGGTATTGAAAAAGAGTGGGAAGAGGATTATAAAGACCATCATCCTGCTAATGGGCATATACAATTTGCTCACGGTACACCATCAGGATATAGCCAAACTAATTTTATGGTTAAACCACAAGTAGGAGATTTTTATGTATTTCCTGCAGAATTGTTTCATTGTGTTTATCCATTTAAAACTGAAGGAGAAAGACGTTCCTTTAGTGTCAACTTTAGTTTTGTTGAAGTACCAAAAGAACAAAATAAAACTGTTGACAAATAAGAATTTATATATATAACTATATATAATACTGTAAGTAAAGCCCACAAATATGTGACACCTTTGCTTACATATAATCAGCAAACAACAATAATTTAATAGAATACCTGATAAACATAGCCCATTGATTATAAGATGTACAGCTTATATGATATGCACCTTACGTAAGTCAGCCCTTGTTAATAAATTTGTACGTTTTGCATCTGTGTAAATATTCTTAAAAGGAGAATAACTTATGGCATTTTCAAGTGCGGCAGGTTATGGTAATCTTCCTAACGGTAATTTTAGCCCAATTATTTACAGCAAACAGGTACAACTTGCATTTCGCAAGTCATCAGTCGTTGAAGAAATCACTAACTCAGATTACTTTGGCGAGATTGCTAACATGGGTGATTCCGTAAAGGTTATTAAAGAACCTGAAATCACAGTTAAGGCTTATACAAGAGGTACAACAATAACACCTCAAGACCTTGACGATGAAGAGTTCAGCCTAACAATTGACAAAGCTAATTACTTTGCATTTAAGGTTGATGATATCGAAGAAGCACACAGTCACGTTAACTTTCAACAGTTAGCTTCAGACCGTGCTGCATATAGACTAGCTGACCAATTTGACCAAGATGTTCTTGGTTACTTGTCAGGCTTTAAACAGTCAGCATTACATGGTGCTGCTGATACTGTAAACTCAACTGTAAACGGTGCAAAAGCTGTTTCAACTGCTGGTTCAGACGAATTGTTAACATCAATGTTAATTGATGCTGAAGATTTCGGTGGGTCATCAGGTGATGCTGTTGCTATCTTACCTAGAACAGGTGGAGCTACAAGTGCTGCTCCTGCAAATGGTGATAGACACCCATTAACAGTTATTGCTCGTATGTCAAGATTACTTGACCAGCAAAACGTAGATACTAACGGAAGATGGTTAGTTTTAGACCCAGTATTTATTGAGGTTTTAAAAGACGAAGACTCAAGACTATTTGATGCCGATTTCGGTGGAACTGGTCTTCAGAATGGTCTAATCCTTAATAACCTACATGGTTTTAAAGTGTACCAATCAAACAATCTACCTGCTGTTGGAACAGGTTCTTCAAATACAGGAGCAAACAGTTCAACAAACTTTGGTGTGATTGTTGCAGGACATAGTTCTGCTGTAGCTACTGCTGAACAAATCAACAAGACAGAGACTTATAGAGACCCTGATTCTTTTGCTGATATTGTTCGTGGTATGCATTTGTATGGTCGAAAAATACTTAGACCCGAAGCTCTTGTTAGATGCAAGTACCACTTAGCTTAAAGGAGAATTAAATATGGCATTAGGCGATAATACAACTTCAGTTGCTAGAGGTATGGGGTCTAGAGGTAGACAACCATACTTTATTCAGCACGAACTTAACTTTGCTACTGCTGCTTCTGATAAAGGAACAGCACTTGCAGCTAATGACGTTATTCCAGGTTTAACTATTCCTGCGAATACTGTTATACTTCATGCAGGGTTTGAAGTTACAGAAGCACACGCTGGTACTTCTACTGACACTGATTTTGACTTTGGCATAACAGGTGGAGACCTCGACAACTTTGTTGATGGTTTTGACTTTGATGGTGCAAGTGTAGGTGATTATGCTCCTACTCCTGCAGCTTATGCTCCAGTTATTGTTGGTGGAACTTCAGATACTATTGACATTGAAATTCAAGCTATGACAGGTACAACAACTGGTGGAAAACTCAGATTGTTTGCTATCTGCATGGACATTGATGACATTGGCTCAATGGCTGCTGACGAAGTAGACAGAGATACATTAGCGTAACTCAATTATATATTAGGGGGCAGGGCAACTTGCCCTCTTATAATACACTTAGGACATAGAATGGCTGAATCATTTCTCACACACACAAATAGAGTAATAGCAAGATTAAATGAAGTACAACTAACTTCTTCTAATTTTACATCTTCTAGGGGTATCCAAACTCAGTGTAAAAATGCAGTTAATGAAGCTGTTCGATTTATTAATCAAAAAGAATTTCAATATCCATTTAACCACTCAACAAAAACTCAAACACTAACTGCAGGTACTTTTAAATATAGTATACCTACAGACGGTAAGACTATAGATTATAATACATTTAGATTAGTACGAGACAATGATTTAGGCACGAGTGGTGGTAGGTTAAGAATATTAAACTACAATGACTATGTTAATTCGTATATCACACAAGAAGATGAAATACAGACAACAACATTAAGTACATCCCATACAGATTCAGTTACTACAATTACTGTTGTAAGCACATCAGGATTTGACAGTGCAGGAACATTATTTGTTGGTAATGAACAAATAACATATACAGCTATAGGTTCATCTACTACATTTACAGGAGCAACTAGAGGTGCTAATGGAACAACAGCATCTGCTCACGATAGTGGAGTTCAAGTAGCACAGTTTGATAGAGGTGGTATACCTCAGTCTATTATTAGAACACCTGATAATAACTATATACTATATCCATATCCTGATAAGTCATATTCAATAAAGTATGACTATTTTGCTTTTCCAAGTGATATGACAGCACACAGTGATACAACAACTATACCTGATAGATTTGCACCTGTTATAGCAGATGGTGCTACAGCATTTGTATATCAGTATAGAGGTGAAACACAACAGTATGGTATTAACTTTGCAAGATTTGAGCAAGGTATAAAAAATATGCAAACACTGTTAGTTAATAGATTTGACTATGTTAGGTCAACTTTTATACCAAGACAAGGGTATTCTAAAACGTCTGATATAACAACAAGAGTAAACTAATATGCCTGACCAATCGCAAACATCCCCTTCAGCATTTGTATGCGAGGGAGGACTTGTTAAAAGTCGTTCAACATTTATTATGCAACCAGGTCAAGCACTAGAGTTATTAAACTTTGAGCCTGACATTGAGGGTGGCTATAGAAGAATAAACGGTTTTAGAAAACACTGTAATCATATTGTACCTCAAACATCTTCTAGTTCTGAAAAAGTTTTGATGGTAGCATTTTTTAATAATAACATTGTTGCTGCAAGAGGTGAAAAAATATTT
>Ga0208159_1000275_pt1 | contig 21607 bp, 23 predicted proteins | sample 9_EtaG_FD_184082 | JGI IMG/M metagenome (GOLD analysis project Ga0208159, IMG submission 184082) | Marine viral communities from the Subarctic Pacific Ocean - 9_ETSP_OMZ_AT15188 metaG (SPAdes) (version 2) | ecosystem: Environmental > Aquatic > Marine > Oceanic | place: Pacific Ocean | collected... | reverse complement strand
CTATCTCCTATATTTATGATCAGGGTATCTTATACACCTAACTAAAAAGATGTGTCAAACTATTTTTTTTAAATTATTTTCTTGACGTAAAAATACATCTCGTGGTATACGCACTTATCCCATTGGGAGATACACCCCACGAGGGAGATTGGAGATAACATGAGTAGACCAAATAAAATCGCTGAAGAAACTAAAAGTTATAATTTGACAGTATCTAAAGCTGACTACAATGAACTAGAGAAATTTGCTACTAGGGAAACAGATAGGTATGCAACACAAGTAAGCGTAGCTGATCTTATCCGAAATGCAATTAAACTATATTTAGAAGATTTGAGGATAGCAGATGATGGAAGAGATTAAAACAGACATAACTCAACGTAGTTACGATAAGCACCATGTATTGTGGGCGAAGCTATCTGCAGTACGTTTGGGTTTAGTCAACAAGGATCAAGTTAAGCTAGGCAACCAACGAGACTACCTAACTTGGATACCTATCTGTGTAGCAAAGTCACGTAAGTTACTTAAGCACAACTTTGAGTTAGATAAGTTAGCACAAGTCTATACTGTAAATAGTAAGCAGTATAAAGATGCGACAAGTAAATGATAGATAGGCATACATTACCTTATATATATTGTTTAATTGCGATTTTTGTGATACTTAAAGTTTTACAATCTATGGGTATAAATTTATGAAGTGGTTAAAAAGTTATGTTGAATCCCTTTCCATTCCTGCTTATGGGCGTTATAGGTCTGATTGCCCTATATGTGGCAAACCAAATACTTTTAGTGTAACGGACAATGGCTTTGAAAGATTGTGGAATTGCTTTCATGCTGATTGTAATACTAAAGGTGGCACAGGTATTAGCTTAACAAGAGATAACTCAAGTCAAGCATTTGTCAAAAAACAAACTAAAGAAGAAAGTGCGATAGTTGATTTTGTTATACCTGATACATTTGTTTCTTTGTCTCGCAACATCAATGCTGAGAACTACGTGAAACAAGTACATTCCTATGATGCCTACCTAGATGGATTGGCTGACATTAGATATGATTTCCAGCGTGATAGAGTAGTTTACCTAGTTAAGGAAGGCGATAAGGTTATTGATGCAACAGGCAGAACTCTAGGTAGCAATAAGCCTAAATGGTTACGTTATGGTACAAGCAAGATGCCATTTGTGTGTGGTATGACAGACAATCTTTTTGTCGTAGAAGATTGCCCATCTGCGTGTAGCGTATCTAACATAATAACAGGAATGGCATTGATGGGAACATCACTATTAGATAGCCACATACAAGTAATTCAAAATTATAAAAAAATTTTTGTGGCATTAGACAGAGATGCAACTCGGAAAGCAGTTGACATTGTCAGGCATCTGTCTAATTATGTGCCTACTAAATTAGTGGTGCTAAAGAAAGACCTGAAAAATATGGAGAGAGAGGAACGAGATGACTTCATCGACAATCATATCAGTAGATAAACAAGTCTTAGGATTCTGTTTAGATGTTGATTTCTTTGCAAAGGTAAAGAACAAAATAGATAGAGATATGTTTGATAGAGAACTAAAAGATATCTTTGATACAATAATATATTCTCACACTAAGTATGCTAAGACTTTGACTAAGTCTGAACTTGCAGGAATATTTAATGACAGAAATCCTGCTATGCCTGATTCAGCTAGGAACAGAATACAAGAAGTTATATCTGAACTCGATGATACACCTACAGATAATGATGAACTCCACCTAGACTTGGTCAACAATTTGTGGCTTAGAGATAGAGCAAGGCAGATAGGAGAGAAAGCATTAGAGATATTCACAGGTGAGAACGAAGAGTTTGGTGAGCTACGTAGACTTATAGATGCAGTTGAAGATGGCCGCATGAGTGACAAAACTACCTACAACATAGTAGATAGTGACCTAGCTCAACTGCTTGAAGAAGAAGCAGGAGACACAGATTTCCCTTTTCAATTCAACCTTATCCAAGAAAAACTTAAAGGAATGGATAAGGGTAACTTGGGTATAATATTTGCTAGACCTGAAGTAGGTAAGACTACCTTTTGTTGTTTCCTTGCATCATCTTACATCAAACAAAAATTCAAAGTTACCTATTGGGCAAACGAAGAACCTGCCCAACGTATCAAGCTACGTATCATTCAATCTTATTTTGAGTTAACAAGAGAAGAGATGGTAATGCAGAAAGATCAGTTGCTTGAACGATATCACTTTGAGATAGAACCTTACCTAACAATCATGGATTCAGTTGGTACATCTGTAGAAGAGATGGATGACTATGCAAAGTTAAACAAACCTGACATTATGTTCTGTGATCAGCTAGATAAGTTTCGTGTTGGTGGTCAATACAATCGTGGTGATGAAAGATTGAAAGAGACTTATGTTACTGCAAGAGAAATTGCCAAGCGAAATCAACTACTTATATGGGCAGTTAGTCAGGCAAGCTACGATGCACATGATCGTCAATTTATTGACTACTCTATGCTTGACAATTCTAGGACAGGTAAGGCAGGTGAAGCTGATGCAATCATAGGTATTGGTAAGACAGGATCAAGTGAGGTAGACAATATAGTAAGACACATTTGTATATCTAAAAATAAAATCAACGGATGGCATGGTATGATCAATGCCCAAATAGATGTACAAAGGGGTGTGTATTATTAATAAGTATCCTAAGAGATGTGCTAGAGCAAAACGCAGGAGGTATTGGTTGAATCATGTGAAGATGAAATGTGGGTGTTCTATCTGTGGTTACAGAGAAAATGCTCTTGCTTTACAGTTTGACCACATAGGTAGCAAGACTAAACAAGTTAGCCATATGGTGCTACATAGTCTAGTTAATTTATTTAAGGAAGTAAGAAAGTGCAGAATACTCTGTGCTAATTGTCATTCAATATATACAGATAGGAGAAATAATGGCAGAAGAACTAAACGTGTTGACACTTGATGTCGAGACAACTCATAAAACTAAAGAATCGGGTGGCAGTACTGCTCTGCCTTATTTTAACAATAGGCTTGTATCTATCGGATATAAGTGGCTAGACGAAGATGAGGTAGGCTACGATTTTATTTACCATTCCGACAACAGAGCATTTGTAGGTAAAGATTGGTTTGAGACAATGCAGAACACTTTGGATAGTGCTGATGTACTTGTTGGTCAGAACCTTAAGTTTGACCTGACATGGATAAGAGCATGTGGCTTTACCTATGATCGTCATGTGTACGATACAATGGTGGCTGAATACATCTTAGCTAAAGCAAAGAGGTGGTCACTTAGTCTTGACTCTCTTGCAAAACGATACGGTGTTACACAAAAAGAAAAAGATTTGGTTGCACCTTACTTAAAAGATGGTAAAACATTTTATGATATACCCTACGAGATTGTAGAAGAATATGGTATAGCAGACGTACTAGCTACAGAAGAAGTAGCAGTAAAACAACTTGAAGCCTTTGGCACAACATTTGGAGAACTATTTAATGACATTAGTACCGACACTAAAGCTTTCGCTTGAAATGACAAAAGTCCTTACTCGTATTGAGATGAACGGACTTAAGATAAACTTGGATACCCTTGATAAGATAGAGAAAGAATATAATGAGGAACTATCCTATCTAGAAAACAAACTACAGACTATGGCTAAAGAAGCAATGGGCGATACACCAATCAACCTATCTAGTCCTGATGATCGTAGCGTTCTCTTGTACTCACGTAAGGTAAAGGACAAACCTCTCTGGTCTATAACATTCAATCTGGGTCAGGAGATGAGGGGTAACACCATCAAACCAAAGCTACGTACACGTATGAGAAAGAATGATTTTATCCGTAATGTACGTAATATGACAGACATTGTGTACAAAACTGTAGGTCAACAATGTGCAGGTTGTCTAGGTCATGGTCGTGTCAGGCTTGTCAATAAGAATGGTGAACCAAGTAAATCATTACGGATATGCAAACCGTGTAAAGGTAAAGGCACTAGGTACATGGATACTAATGAGGTAGCAGGATTTAAGATTGTACCTCGTAACCCAAAAGATGTAGCATCTGCAGGGTTTAAGACAGACAAGGTAACTCTTGAAGATAGGTCAACAGAATTGAGTGGTCAAGCACGTGAGTTCTGTGTAGCCTATTCTAGATACAATGCTATTCGTACCTACCTATCTACCTTTGTTGAGGGTATGAAGAATAACGTAGATGATGATAACTTTGTTCATCCTGAATTTATGCAGTGTGTTACTGCTACAGGTAGACTATCTAGTCGTAATCCTAACTTTCAAAACATGCCACGTGGTTCTACCTTTGCCATACGTAAGATAGTTGAAAGTAGATTTGATGGTGGCTACATACTTGAGGGGGATTACTCGCAGTTAGAGTTCAGGGTGGCAGGCTTTTTATCTAAAGACCCACAAGCATATGACGATGTTCTTAAGGGAACAGATGTTCATAGCTACACTGCATCTATAATAGGGTGTTCTAGGCAGGATGCAAAGGCACACACGTTCAAACCTCTCTATGGTGGGGTCAGTGGTACTCCAGCACAACAAGCCTACTACACGGCTTTTAAAGAGAAGTATGAGAAAGTTACCGAATGGCACAAGGAACTAGAGAAAGAAGCAGTTAAGACCAAAGAGATCAAACTACCATCAGGTCGTGTCTATTCTTTTCCTGATGCTAAGTGGACAGATTGGGGTGCGGCCACAAACAGAACGGCTATCTGTAATTACCCTGTACAAGGATTTGCAACTGCTGACTTGCTACCTATTGCACTAGTTGAGCTAGATAAGGTAATGCAAAAAAATAAAATGCAATCAGTAATATGCAACACAGTACATGATTCAATAGTACTTGACGTACATCCTGATGAAAAAGATCAGTGTATCAAGGTATTATCTGAAGCCATGTTATCTATCTCTGATGGCTCGAAAGCTAGGTATGGCTTAGAATACGACATGCCAATAGGAATAGAATTAAAAATAGGAAATAATTGGCTTGACTTATCTGAAGTTAGCCATTAACATCAAGTTACATTTTAAATAAACTTAAAGGAAATAAAAATGGAAACAAATGAAATGACTACAATTGGAAACGAAATGGATCAGTTAGTATCAGCGTTTAGTGATGATGATACTGCTACGTTTATGGAACTTACAGGACAAGCAAAGACGACATCTAATGTTGGCTTGCCTAGATTGAACATAAACTATGACACGGAGACAGATGACGGTGTCGCCTTGACTCGTGGCTCATGGAAGATGTTCTTAGATGGTGAGTTCATCTATGCAAAGGAAGCGTTCATCAGACCTATCCTACGTACTTTTGAGTGGAGTGTGTATGATATGGAGCAGGGAACTTTTTCTTGCAAGTCAGTACAAAAGCCTACGTTGGCAGGAGAATTTCCTGACACATCAGCAGGCAACAAGTGTGGTAGATTATCTGCAAAGGAAGAAGAGACTCTTTCTGATGACGACCCACTAAAAGTAAAGTCACGTTCTGCAGTATGTAACCAAGTTATATATGGTCAGGTAAGTGGCGACTTCACTAAAGCAGATGGCACAAAGGTAGATATAAAGGACAAGCCTTTCGTATCTTACTTTAAGCGATCAGGCTTTAAACCTATCAGAGATTTCATAGATAGCTTAACTAGACAGAAGAAGATTATGCAGAAGGTTGTTATTAAGTTAGCAACAAGCAGGGTCAAGTCAGGTTCAGTTACTTACTATGTACCCGTTCCGACTCTCCATTCGGAAGTACAAGTCTCGGATGCAGACAAGGCATTGATGAAAGACTTTTCAGAGACCGTAAAGGCTCACAATGAGAACGTTTTAAATCAGCACAGAGAAGCTCAGAAACTCATTTCTCCTAGTGAGGAACAGGACTTGTCGGCTGATTTCGATGTTAAATCTGCTTAAAATCCAAGACTACATGCAGAAAGCAACTAGGGGGGAAGTCACGGTCTCCCCTAGTGCTATTATGGACTTTGCAAAAGAGTGTGAAGAATCTGTAGAAAAACAATTAAATAAGAAACGTAAGTTCAGTATACGTATGTCAGGACTAGGTAGACCTCTGTGTCAACAGTTACTAGATAGGCAAGGTATACAAGAGGACATGGACTACAATGCTTTGTTTCGTTTTTTGTTTGGTGACTTAGTTGAATCTGTCATGGTGCTTATCATGGAACAAGCAGAGGTAGACATCGTAGCTAAACAAAAATCTGTCAAGCTCACCCTTGCAGGGCATGAGGTAACAGGAACACTTGACCTTATCTTAAGAGATGAGATGGGCATAGAAAAAGTTTGGGATGTTAAGTCTGCTAGTGAGTGGGCATTTAAGTTTAAGTACACAGGGTACGGTGGGTATGATAAGATAAAAGAAGATGACCCCTTTGGCTACGTAATGCAAGGGCATCTGTATGGTGAAGCTACAGGTCTACCGTTTGGTGGGTGGATTGTAGTTAACAAGTCAAGTGGTGAGTTAGCAATGGTTGAAGCACCTGATTGGCAGGCAGAAGATAGAAAAGAATATTTAAAGGATGCAGAGAGACGAGTAAAGAGATTACTTGACCCTGATCCTAAGTTTGTAAAACCATTTAAATCAGAGTTTGAAACATACAAAGTAAAAGGCGAAGTTATCCGAACAGGTAACAAGATTTTGCCTAAGATATGTAGCATGTGTGGTTACAGATCACATTGTTGGTCGAAGTCACAACTACATGATAAAGTTACATCTAAGGCTAAAGCAACACCTAAGATATGGTATGACGTATTAAAGAAGAAAGCATTATAGTGTCGGCAATATACCTACATAGCTATCAGACAAAGTTACTTGAGTTGAATGAGAACTTGTATCACATATACATTGAGTCTCACAAAGGCACAGGTGGGGGTAGAGATATAACATTTCTCAGACAACATGACAGAGGAATACCGTTGACTTTGCGAGATAACTTCTCTGAACATGGTGCAGTAACTCCTGAAACAGAAGCTAGAGATATTATAAAAGTAGAAAACGAATTTCAAACAATAAACTATAGCCTTAACTACGGAAAGATTTTATGTGTGCCGATATATCCCCTGCTAGACGAACTTACTATAATAGAAAAACAATCCCCGAAGATGGCAGGATATGTCAACAAACGCCTAGAGTCATTGAGTTGGAAAATCCGAATGGGGAAAATATAGTGGCTAGGAAGAACGCAGGCTATCGATCTAAGTTTGAGCTATCTCTAGCTAGAAAACTAATAGACAACAAGATAAAGTTTGAGTACGAAAAGCACAAGATAACCTATGTGCCTAAGATACGTACCTACACTCCTGATTTCTACATACCTGCTACAAACATATACATTGAAGCTAAAGGTGAGTTCGACAAGGCAGACAGAGTTAAGATGGCTTTGGTAAAAGAACAACACAAGAAGCTAGATATACGTATGGTATTTATGAACGCTAGGAATAAAATCTATAAGGGAAGTAAAACAACCTACGCTGATTGGTGTCTCAAGAACAACTTCAGGTGGGCAGAAGGATCAATACCTATGGAGTGGCTAAAGAAATGAAAAAGAAAGATATGAATACCATAATGAGTTTGGAGAAAGACAAATACTACATTGTCATATCCGAACTACCAGACGATCAGTTTCATCTGGTTGCCTACGACACAACAGGCAAGGAGTACAAGACATTTGAGGATCACACTGTTGCATCTATTATGCACGAGGGCATGATGGCTTTGCTACGCAGACGAGGTGATGAAGTGTTTCGTTGTGGGGAGTCAGAGATAGAGTTTAACTTTGCGGCCAAAGAACTTCAGATACAATATCAAGATGAAACAGGAGAAAAACTTGACATGCCTGAAAATGTAATTAAAGTAGATTTTGGTAAAGAACAGTAGTGAGACATATAGAGTATATGATGAAGAGATTAAAAGAAGAAGAGCCTAAGTATTTATCAGGCTCTAACAAAGAAGACATGGTTAATAGTCCTGCTCACTACAATAAAGCAGGGATCGAGACTATTGACATGATAGAGTCTGTCACAGGTGGTGGATTTGAAGCGTATCTTCAAGGCAACATTCTTAAATATTTGTGTAGATATAAATATAAGAATGGTGTAGAAGATTTAGAGAAAGCAAAATGGTATTTAAATCGTTTAATTAAAACAATAGGAGAAAATAAAGATGACATCTAATATGTTACCAACCTCGTATCAAGAATTTATACACAAGTCTAGGTATGCTAGATGGATGGAAGATGAGGGAAGAAGAGAGAATTGGGGAGAGACAGTCAGCAGGTATGTAAATTTTATGGCTGATACTCTTATGGAGAAACACAAGTATAAGATAGATAAAGTCGATAAAGAAATGATGGAAGAGTACATAACTAGTTTGCAGGTTATGCCATCTATGAGAGCTATGATGACTGCAGGTGAAGCACTCAAGAGAGATAACACTTGTGGCTATAACTGTAGCTACCTACCCGTAGACAGTCCGAGATCATTTGATGAAGCTATGTACATACTTATGTGTGGTACAGGTGTAGGTTTCTCTGTTGAACGTGAGAACGTAGACAAGCTACCTATCATTAGTGAGAACATGCAAGAGTCTGACGTTGTCATCACAGTTGATGATAGCAAGATGGGTTGGGCAAAAGCCTACAGAGAGTTGGTGGCTTTGTTGTATTCGGGTATGATACCAACATGGGATGTATCTAACGTAAGACCTGCAGGTGCAAGACTAAAAGTTATGGGTGGCAGGGCATCAGGTGCTGATCCTCTCGTTAACTTATTTAAGTTTACTATTGAGAAATTTAAAAGTGCAACAGGTAGAAAGTTATTCCCTATTGAGTGTCACGATATCATGTGTAAGGTCGGCGAGGTTGTAGTTGTAGGGGGAGTGAGACGATCTGCACTGATCAGCCTATCTAATCTTAATGATGATCAGATGGCACACGCTAAAGCAGGTGAGTGGTGGAACGCAAATGGTCAAAGAGCATTGGCAAACAACTCTGTAGCCTACAAGGGTAAGCCTGCTATGGAAACTTACATGAGAGAATGGTTGGCTTTGTACGAGTCCAAGTCAGGTGAACGTGGCATGTTCAACCGTAAGGCTGCCGATGATCAGGTAGCCAAGAACGGTAGGCGACAGACAGGACACATGTGGGGAACTAACCCATGCAGTGAGATCATACTTAGACCGTATCAGTTCTGTAATTTATCTGAAGTTGTAGTAAGAGAAAATGATGACTTGCTATCTTTACGATCAAAGGTTAGGATTGCTACCATGTTAGGTACATTCCAATCAACTCTTACAGATTTAAAATATCTACGTAAGATATGGAAAACAAATACAGAGGAAGAAAGATTGTTAGGCGTTTCACTGACAGGTATCATGGATCATTATGTTCTATCCAAACAGGTAGACTCAAAGGTTTGGCTACAAGAGTTGAAACAAGTAGCAGTCGATACAAACAAAGAGTATGCACAGAAGATTGGTATACCTAGAAGTACGGCAATCACTTGTGTAAAGCCAAGTGGTACTGTATCTCAATTGACTGACTCTGCATCAGGTATTCATGCTAGACATAATGACTTTTACATCAGAACTGTACGTGGTGATAACAAAGACCCACTTACACAGTTTATGAAAGAAGAGGGCATACCTGCTGAACCTGACGTAATGAAACCTGACAGTGTTACTGTCTTTTCATTTCCTATGAAATCTCCTAGTGGTGCTATCACTAGAACAGAGATGAGTGCATTAGAACAACTAGAACTATGGAAAGTCTATGCACTTAATTGGTGCGAACATAAACCATCTGTAACTATTACTGTAAAGGAAGAGGAGTGGATGGAAGTGGGAGCATGGTTGTATGATAACTTTGATATTGCATCAGGTGTATCATTCTTACCGTTTGCTGATCACACGTACCAACAAGCTCCTTATCAAGATATAGAAGCTGATGATTATCTGGAGTGGAATGGTCGTGTGCCATCCAAGTTGGATTGGAGTAAGTTTTCTAAGTATGAAAAGGAAGACAATACGAGTGGTTCTCGTGAATTAGCTTGCACTGCAGATGCCTGTGAAGTCGTAGACTTGAGTTCAAGCTAATGATCGAAGTACCAATCAGCGAAGATTATATGCGTCATGCGAGGGAAAAAGCTTCTTCTGTAGGCATACTGCAGGGAAGTATTACAGGTGGCACTAGCAACGTAGTAGGTGCGATAGGCGAGATAATCGTAGCTGATATCATTGGGGCAACTGAAGCAAACACATTTAACTATGATTTAGTAAAAGATGGGAATCGAATTGACGTTAAGACTAAGCGTTGTAATACTAAGCCACAGTCTAATTATGATTGCTCGGTTGCATCTCATGGTACTAAGCAAGACTGTGACAGTTACGTGTTCGTGAGGATACTGACTGATCTCAGTAAGGCTTGGATACTAGGTAGCATTGCTAAACAAGAATACTACGCTAAAGCTACTCGGTATAAAAAAGGTCAAGTAGACCCAAGCAACGGTTTTACATTTAGAACTGATTGTTATAACTTACCTATAAGTAAATTAGAGCCAATCAATGAAGTCCAAAGTAAAAGCTAAATTATTTTCACTAGAAGCATTTTTAAATAAAGATGGGAATGTTGAGATACTCTACGATGCAGTTGAGCCTGAAGAGTTCGAGAAGACTATGAACTTAGGTCTTCCTATGTACGAGGGTACAAATAAGGTAGGAGATTTCATAAGGTACTTGAGATCAATTGCACAAGAGGTTATGGATAAGTCAGGAAGGTTTTTGTAGTGGAGTGGTGGGAAGCATGGTTAACTATTGCCATAACTATCAACACCACTATCAATACAATTGTTTTCTTTAAAGGTCGTAAGATATCTAGACAGAGAGATAAGCCTACTTCTTCTTCTTAAGCATTTTGAAGTCTTCTTTGTCTATCTTATTATTTTTATTCATATCTAACTTAGCTTGACCACCGTAGAGCATTTTCTTTTTCTTCTTCATAGCTTCGCCACCGTACATCATACCCATGCTAAATCTTTTCTGTTCGGTCATGTCACCCATTGGATTCATAGCAGGTGCTTGAGCAGTATTCTTTTTTCTGTTCTGTTCAGCAAGTCCACCCATTTGCATTTTCTTTTTAGTAGCCATGCCACCGTACATCATAGGCTTTCTTGGGGTAGCACCACCACCATACATCATGCCTTTGCGTGGACCATTGTTATACATCTTCATTAGTTGTTCTCCTTAGTTAAATTATCTAACTACTCTTCCGAATAGCTTTTCTGCACCTGTCAAAGTATTAGGGTCAGTGTCAACTGAGCCACCTAAAAATTCAGGCTTCTTTCTTACATCAAATTTTTCACCCACACTAGCTCCCGGAGTTATTACTTTTAATAAGTTAGGAGTTAAGTATTCTCCCTCTCTAGGTACTTTCATAGCTTCTTTACTTATACCTCCTATCAAAAATCCTTTTTCTTCTCCTTGTTTAGTGTACTTGTTGTAATTGTTAATTACCCCATTCCCATCTGAAGAAAAGAATCCCTCGCCTGCATTTGGATTTAATCTTGAACCTTCTGCACTTTCATACTTAACAACTTGTTTTGCAACAGCGTTAGTCATAAGTTGCAAAAAGTTTGTTGCTAATTTTTCTGTTAAAGGTTTTCCAGTTTTTATAATTTTAACAACATGTTCAGCAATCTCTGGATCATCTATCATAGCTTCAAAAGCACTGAACTTTTTCATTCTCATAGTCTGTAAGACTGCTTCAGTTGCTACGTACTTGAATGATACAACTTCCCTAGCCATAGAATAGACTCTACTTATATATGATTCTACAGATAAACCACGAGGTATTCCTGCAAAGTTTACACCTGAACTTGCTCCGGGAACTCTAGTATTCATTAAACCTGCTATTGCTTGCAAGTTCTCAAATAGTTTGTCATCTCCCGTTGCTCTATTTAATATTTGTTTTATGGCCGCAGTTTCTTGAGTAGTTGACTCTCCACCTAATTTTTTCCACATAGCAGCAGGATCAATTGAAGTAGGTATAGGCTTAGATACATTTCCTATTGTTCCCTGTACAGGTTTTACTGATCCTGTTTGTATGTGTTCTAGAGCCTGCTTGGCTATCAACTTATCATATCGTCTTATGTTATCATCGAAAGCTTTTCCTGTTACACCTCTTTGTTTTAAACTACGTATGTAACCAGTTCTTACACTATCTAAATTATTTAATCCTATTGTTCCTTCGCTAAGAGCTTTTGATATAACCTGTGGAGTTAGGTTGCTACCATACTTTGTCATCAAATCAGCTTCAGCCTTTAACTCTTTTGCTTGTGTGCTTTCAGGCTTTCTTACTTCATCAACATTCTTTCTCACAGCATCTAAAGCATTGTTAACATACAGTTTGGCAGGCTTACTAACTCTTACAAGCTCATCTATTCCACCTACATCATAGATTGAATCAATGTCAGCTTGGCTAAACATAGGTACAATCGTTCCATCTTGTTTTACCATAGTGGCGTTTTGCATCTGTGACATTACGGCAGCAAATTGATCTTTGTCACCCTCACCTATTAGCTCACGACCATCATTAATTTCTTTACTAGTCAAGAACTTTCCTCTGAATACAGGATCATCTCGTAACTTTTGTATACCTTTACCACCAGAACTAGCATTGATAGCCATCAGTTTTAAGTTATTCTTCATCAAACTTTTAAATGATCTAGTTCCTCTTTGACCTTCAACAAATTGGTAAGATACAGGAGTATTTTTACCCCCTGCTACCTTTACTCCATTGAATACGGATGCCATATCTGACATAAAATCTGTACTTAGAGAGGATAACTTGTTACCTTTGATGTATGAGTTTACTTCATTTGCTACCCAGTTAGCAGGATTCTGTTTTGTTTTGTATATTATACCGTCTTCACCCTTGCTAACCACTGTGCTTAACCAATTACCACCAATAGTTCCCTTATCATATCTTTCGGCATAGTCCATATAAGCATTTTTAACTTGTTTGTAGTTGTTCATAACCTTATCACTTATAAGAACTCCTCCTGACTTATCAAAGAATCCCACTTTAAAACCTGTGTTTGAGTCTTCAGCAGCTTTAAATAAAGAGTCTCTTAGTTCTTTTACAGGAAGTGAACCTCTAGTTCCCTGCCCTTTATATGCAACACTTGAAAGACCTGATGCTACTAACTCAAAATCTACAAAGTTCAAAGGTAATTTCATTATGTCCTGACCTTTTTCAATACCTTGCTGTTTTAAAGCAGACCATATTTCTAAAGAGGTAGCATTTGGATACTCTAATTTAACTGCGTTAACTGCATCTGTTAATTCAGGTCTAGAGTTAAAAAAATTATCGGCTGCATCATTTAAGACAGCACCCATGTTTGAGTTTTGAATTGCAGACAATTTAGTGCCACCAATTCTTTTGGCTGCATCAGAGCCTAATAATAGAGAGTCATCCACGTTACCTATCATTGTATCAAGAACACTAGAAGCATCCATGAAAGCATTTTTGTTTTGTTCTCTTAGTACATTAAAACCATTAGATACTTTTTGATACTTGCCTTCTTTAATGTAGTTAAAAGCCAAGCTAGTTATCTTAGACATATCCTTAGTTATTATTCTTTTAGAGTTTTCTGTCTTTCTAGTAAAATCCATTATCGCTTGATCGAATGTAAGTAGCCTTTGATTTAACTCTTCTGTTATTTGTTCAGATGTTTTACCTAAAGCTATGTCCATTTTCTTGCGTGTCATGTTTAGTGTGTTAAGCAACTCACCTGTGTCATCTAACTTACCCCCACCTATGTTTGCACCTGATGCTCTCAAAAGTAACAGAGCAGTAGAGTCATCTATATTTGTGTAGAAGTCATCTATTTCTTTTTGTAGGGAAGTTTGACTATCTTTTGCGTAGCGTTGCAATCCCTTTATAAACTTCAAGTCGGCTTCTGTAATATTAGGAGAAGTTGCTGCAACGTTAAGCTTGTTAACTGCGTCAGCTAGTTCTTCGTTTAGTACCTTTTGATCTATAAGTTTAGTCTGTAAACCCACGAACTTAGTGCTAAAATTCATAGCATCGCCTGCTTTTATAGAATTATTTGCAGAGCCTGCAGTTTGTTTTAAAATGTTTAGCACACCTATATTTTCTATGGTCTTTGATACAAGATCAGGACTAGTTATAATAGGTTTGCCTTGAACATCTCTTAAGGACATTAATCTGTTTTCTAACGCAAGTGTAGCTTCTAGACCATCCTCAAAGTTTTGAGCTAATGCAGGAGACTTTACATACAAGTTACCTACAAAATCTTCAGCTATTTTCTTTTTACCCGATGCTATGTCTTTTGTAAACGCCCCGTTAAGAACGCTTCTCATGCTACCTGTACGCCCTAGCATTACCTTTTCACCAAATAAACCTAAAGCAATACCACCAAATTCAAACATAGTTTCGTTTTGATCTTCAAAATATTCTTGATGTGTATGCTTAGATAGACCAACACCGATTGCAGGAAACCCTTCTGTCTTTATAGCACTTAAAAACTTTTTGGGAATCCTAGCCATTAGGAACATATCTCTTTTTCTATTCTGTAATTCTTTTAAAGTATCTGATTCTTTTCTCCAAGCATCATGCCATTTTGGATCACTAAGTCTTCTTTCAGAAAGTTCAGATACTCTGTCTCCTTGTGTTTTAATCATGTTATCTACATCAGTAGTATCAACTCTTCTGCTGTAATTTTTTAAAACTGACACAGAATTTATAGAATCTATAGTGGATGACTTTTTCCAACTATTTAAAAATGGGGAATTGAATAGCCCAGTTTCAGCATACCCAGTTAACATGGAGTCATAGCTCTGTCCTTGCTTCATCCCTGTTTCAAAAGCTTCTTCAAAAGTTTTACCACCAAATTTATTTTTAATGTGACTTCTAAATCCTGAATTTCGTAGCATCACTCCACCAAATTTAGCTATGCTCAACATACCTGCAATTGGTAGTCCTGATACAAACTCTCTTTTAATTGGGTCTATGAAGTCAGGACTCCAATCAAGTATTCTTTCTGCTGTTTCTACATCTATACCTGTTCTTTGAGAAAATATTTCAGAACCATATTCTATGTGAGTGTCAGGAAGTCTCATAGATTTCATCCACTCAGGAGTTTCTTCGTCATCAGCACCTTTTAGTAAATCACTAAAAGTGTTGACACCAGCTTCAATCATAAACAAACTAGCGTTACCCAACATTCTTACCATGTCTTTAGAGTAATTCACAGTTCTGTATGATTCTAAAGACTTATCTGTGTCCATAAACCCTTGAGTAGCCTGTGCCTTTATCAACATTGACTTTTGATATTCACTTAAGTTTGTTTTTTTATCAAGAAAATTTTTAAACAGTAAGGCAGGGTTTTCGTAATCTAATACAATTTTACCTTCTTCTCCCACGTTGCCAAACAAAGGTCGTTCTTCTAGTTGAACTTTGTTACCTTCTGTATCAATGTAAAATGGCTTGCCTTTAGGTAAACGAACTGGCTCTTTCTTATCTCTTACTGGTTCTGCAAATTTAGTAAGAAGACGATTAACGGGTAGATCAGTTATAGAATCTGCAGTCTCTATTTCTTTAGCTCTGTTGTTAGCCATTGCTTTTATTTTGTCTTCGTAGGTCATACCCTCTGCAAAACGTACAAGGGGGGAGCTATCTACGTTGTCAACTACACTACCGTCATTTTCATCAATTATCTTTCCTTCAGTGGCTAACTTTTGAAAATCAACTTTGTTCATAAGTTTAGCATTAGGATTAAATTTTTTTTCATCTTCTAAATATCTGTCGTAATACGATTTAAAACTTCTATACCCTATTGCATTATTGATGTCATTACGTAGCTCTTCAGGTCTGTCCGTAGCTCCACTGAAAAATCTGTTGTCAAGACTTGCGGCATCGCTATCTTTAATGTTTATATCATCTAAGAAATTATTAGGTTTTACTTCAGGAGTATTTTTTTCAGAATCATCCTTAGTTTCTTCTTCTATAATATTACTTTGAATTTCTCGAACAGATACCATTAGAAACCTTTCTTTCTCTTTTTGCCTTGAGTATTAACTACATTGCCACTGCCTGCTATTTGATTTTCTTCTTCTGCAACATCGTTATCTTGTGTTGCCCTGAATCTGTAACCTTCATTTTTGTTTACATCATCATCTTTGCCTACAAGGGAAGCTCCCCCATCTGTTTGCAAAGAACTAATCAATGCTCCTAGTTCTCCTCTGTAAGCATCTAACATAACTAAAGCAGCACCTGCCTCAGCTACATCCCCTCTAGAAATCATTTCAAATATTACTTTTTCTTTTTCAGCTAACTCAGCAACTTTAACAGCTACTATTTTTATAGCAGTAGGATTTTCATTTAAGCTCTGTTGTAATGCTTGAGCAGATAATCTTACGTCACCATCAGATAATCTTACAGTAGTTCCTCCTGCTGTCAAACCACCACCTGCATCTTGTGCCATAGTAGCAATGTCAAATACCATAAGAGTTGTAGTATATTTTAACAAGGCATCTCGTGCAATTTGTTCTTTTAATGCAGGAGTCTCTGCTTGAGCTATTCTTTGTTCAAGCGTATTCATTTCGTTATCTAAATCGTTTGCTACGCCACTTAAATCATTTCTACCGTTTTTGTATCCTGTCATTCTTTGTATTAAACTTTTTGCCTGTTCAAAAAAACCAGTTGTTCCTGATTGAATACCTGCAGCATAGCCAGTTCCTGCTCCTGAATCAACAAGAGTTACAACTTCATTTGCTCTAACAAACCTTTGTCCTGATTGTTGAGCTTTAGACAAAGAGTTTATAATTAATTTACCTTTGTCAGGACCAAATATTCTACTTAAAAATCCTTCTTTATTAGCCATAATCTGTTGATTATTTACTTGTCTAATTGGAGGATTAGCTTTTCTAGGTAAAGCGTTTTTAATTACTCGGTGAAAAATTTGAGGGTCATTTACTATGTATTCTCCTAGCTCTGGCATTTGTTGTTTAAGTGAGTCTCGTATAACTTGACCAACTTCAGGTGTTAAGCCACTTACTTGACTAGGCTCTAGTCTTGAATTAACAGCACTCTTGGCTATAGCAATTGCTTTTATAAGATCACTACCTGTGTAGGCAGGTCTGTTTGCACCAAATCTTTGTTGGTGATCTATTGTTTGCTCTTTCATAAATTTTTGTTGATTGTTCATCCAATTAATTACGTCTTTTGTAGAACCTGTTCTTAATATAGACCTTTGAGCAACTAGTATGTCTTCCTTTTTAAAAGTGCCACGTTTGTCTGCTCCATAGAATCCGGGAATAGACATGCTTACCATTCCGTTAGTCTCTTTTATTTCAGCCTTTGAGTCAAGAAACGCATTTTCGTTTGTGTTTTTTATGTACAATTCTAAAGCATCTTTGTCTTTTTGAAGTTGTTTACCCCATACTTCAGCAAGATCAGGATTGGATAACATAGTCTTGTAGTAGGTAGGATTGTATACTATTTCTACATCTTGACCCTCAACTTTGCCATCCTTGACTGTAGACATTCCAGCATAGTTCATAACAATATCACTAAGAAGATTTTGATAACCTTGATCAGTCAATGAGTTTTTTAATTTTGGAAGATTTTTTACTTGCTCTGCATACAAATTTGTTGCTACTGTATACTTTGATTTTACGTCAGCTAAACTAGCATATCCTTCTGGCATAGCAATATTAAACTTACCTAACTTATCATTTTTGTAACTGTACTGACCTAAATATTTCTTTTTGTTTTCACTTTTGGCTTTTTCAACCTCTACTTTAAAACCATACTCTATCTCTTTAAGCTTTTTGTCAGACGCAAATTTCCGTGCTTCTTTCTTCTTTGCTCGTTCTTCTTCTATCTTCTGTTGTTCTACGTATGCAACATTAGTATTATACTGTTGAGCCGCACCTTTAACAAAGTTCTTGAAGAAACCACCTGCACTTAATCCCATTATATTGTTCCTTCCTCTAATACTTCTTCTGGAGCTATTGCTATGAAACCTCTTTCAATAGTCGGTTCAGGTTCTTCATCAATCTCATCAGCCTTTGATTGTATGAACTGATACAGATCGGGGTTTCTATCTTTCATAACGTTCATCATGTCATCATCACTCATACCTTCGTCTATCTTGTACAAACCATCATTTGTATTGTAAACTTTTACAGGTATATCTTCTTCCGCTGCTACCCCCATCAGGTAAGCTGCCAAAGGACCTTTAATTATCTCTGCTACGTCAGGAGTAAATTGACCTTGACTAAATCCACCCACTGCTATCGTATTAACTATCTCTTGTATAGATACACCTGCAGTCATTAGCTTTTCCATTTGAGTACGTACTTCAGGAGCTTCTAGTCTGTCTATAACAGAGTCAACTGCTTGAGCAGGACTAGAGTTTACAGGTGGCTTTTCCCATGCCCATTTACCTTTAGGTTCAGTCAAAGACCATCCCGGAGGAGCTTTGTTAAAACGATTCATCTGAACGTTTGATCTGTTCTTCATATCTAATGGTGGTCTAATTTGTGTCATATCTATTATCCATAATACTTAGGAGCAAATGATGGCTTTTTAGTTCGGGCAGCCACGCTAGGCATCTTAGAGCCTTCTAACTTTATGGTTGTACCACCTGAACCTTTGTAGTTCATCATCTGTGCTATTGCCATTTCTATTGAGGGATTTTTACTTGTGTTTGCTTTTATTATAGCATCATTTACTCTCGGTGTATAGCCAAATTCTAAGTTTGCTAGATTACTTTTACTAGCATTAAACTGTGCTGAACCTGCTGTGCTGTTCGGTGCAGATACTCTTCTTCTTTTAGACGATGGCATTTGAGTGGTAGCTCCTGCTGGTGCTATAACTTCCATAAAACCTCCAGCAAAATCCATTGCAGTCTTTAAGCCAGATACTGTGCTACTGTAGTTAAAGTTATTAAAATCAGAATCTTTAAAAGTACCGTAAGATTCATTTCCTGTTACAAAGTCATAGGCACTTTCTATACCTTGTCCTACGTAACTATCAGCCACAGTATCATATACTGATCCTACTGTATTACTTATTCCACCCCAAATATTACTTAACCAATCCCACATATCTTAACCTTTCTTTATCTAGCCGCGTAAACTGAACCGACTTTAAATATACCGTTTAACACAGCTTTGCCTAATTCTGTACTAAACGTAGCATCACTTTCCATCTCGTACAAATCAGTGTTTGAATCTATCTCCATACCAAGTAAACCTATTTCGTGAAAACGTTGTTCTTGGCTTTCTGCTATTTTCAACGCCCACCCTGCTTCATCTCTGTATCTTTGCCACAACGCATCGAGTGATGATTGAGTTATACCCAACAGATTTTGAGCATTTTGTTGATTGGCTGCATTTTGATTAGCAGTTGCCGCTGTGTTTATTTCTCTACGCCACACAGCATTTGACTGTGCTATTTGAGTAGACATTGTTGTATTAAATCTTTCACGGGCATCGGCTAATGATGCGTTGTATTGAGCAATTGCGTTCTTCTCATTTGCATTAAATTGTTCTTGGGCAGCCTTACGATTTTTATTTCCTGTCTCAAGTTGACCACCTAATTCAGCAAAGAACTCATCTATTTGATTTTGTGATTGGGCATTGAATTGAGCCGCTGAGTTTTCGGCCGCCTGATTAGATGTGAGTGACTGTAGCTGTCCTGCATAGTCTATTTCTCTCATCTTTTGATCACTACCTAAATTTTGTAAATCCATCGATAAAAATGATTTAGCATTATTGACTGCAATCTGTGTACGAACATCGAGGTTAGCTTTGTCCATAGCCGCATAGGTCATGGCATTTTGCATAACTGACTGTTGTTGATTGTTCAGATTAGCCATGTCCATTTGTGCATATCTATCTGCATCGGCTTTGGCTATTGGTATACCTGATTCCATGATGGCTTGAGTTATGGCCGCAGAAGCCATACTAGATGCACCAAGACCTCTTGCTTGCATCATTGCACCTACATTTCTTACTGCAGGAGCTGCCCAAGCAGGTAAAGGTTTACCTTCTTCAAAAGATGAGAATAACTGCTCTAGTTGATATTTGACAGTGGATTGTTCAGATACTTTACCTTGTGCGGCTTGAACTAAGGATTCCTCGCTGACTGCACCCTGTATGTCTCCTATTACAGATTCAGATGATAACTTGCCCTGTGCCGCAACTGCTTCAGGAGTTCCTGCTATGGTGCTTGCTGTGTACTTTTCTGCATTTTGTTTGCTAGGAACAGTAACATCTAAATTTTCTGTTGTTACAAGACTAGGACTTACTGCATCAGCAGTTGACAATGCACTCGGAGGTGTTAGAAGCTCCTCTCTTTGTACTTGTTGAATTACAGGATTGTATTTAGTTCCAGCAGGTAGCTCGGTAGCACCTGCTCTTTTTTCAATTGTATCTTGAATATCTGTAACTGGTTTTGTTGCCATGTTATCATCTTCTCCGATTGCTCTAGTTTTAGGAAGTTGACCGGGTGGTAGTAACTTAGGTGGGTCTGGTATATTATCATCTTCTCCGATTGCCATAGTTTTAGCAATAGGGTCAAAACCACCACCAATTCCTCCGGGAGATTCTTCACCAACAGCCATAGTGGTTATTTGTGCAAAATCACCTTCTTCACCCACTGCCCTAGTTGTCATATTTGTTACGCCTATATATTATCAAGTTCATTTCTTATTGCTTGAGCTAATTTACCTTGCACTTGTGTATCAAAAGCTACAAACATAGGACCCGTATTTGTTTCCAAGTACCAAAGTCCATTTTCATCTTCCATAAAATCCGTAGCACCAAAATTTAAATTTAATCTGTACATAAGATGTTTAACCTTTTCTATAGTGGCATCATCTATTTCTGTTACAACAACTGTGCTTGCAGGATCATCTCTGTAGTCTAACTTATCTGTAATTACCTCAAAGGCAAAATGTTTATTATTTATAACATATAATCTTTTATTTTTACCTGTTATCTTTTGTTGTATAATACAAGGGTAGCTTGCTTCATTGCCATCTATAGTATGTTGTCCACCTATGACAGGTTTTATTATGGTATCTTCTCTGTTGCTTTTTTCCGTCACTTCGGTGTAGGGTATTTGTAAACCTATTTGTTTAGCCATTATTAGGTTGTTTAACTTTGTTACGTTCTCATATTTATAATTTTTATTGTATTTGTTTACGTTGTGACACTGTAGGTAATTATTCATTATGTGAAAATTATTATACTTTTTGTGAGTGTTCTCCTCAAATACATTATTTCTTGAAAATATAGAATTTAAATCTGTTACAGGCTCACCTTCTATGTATAGTACATCTTCTGTTATGTTCCATTCTATGTTTGCAGATTGATCTACGAATTTGTCAAAGTATGGTTCTAGTGCTTTAATATTAGGGTCACTTAATTGACCAAATAAATATGCCGACATATTAAACTTTATCTATTTCCAATCAATACTTTATCCAACTTATCTTCTAATCTTTTGAGTGCATCCATAAGATTGTGCATATCATCTTTCACATCATCCTTACGTGC
>Ga0208159_1000274_pt1 | contig 21692 bp, 27 predicted proteins | sample 9_EtaG_FD_184082 | JGI IMG/M metagenome (GOLD analysis project Ga0208159, IMG submission 184082) | Marine viral communities from the Subarctic Pacific Ocean - 9_ETSP_OMZ_AT15188 metaG (SPAdes) (version 2) | ecosystem: Environmental > Aquatic > Marine > Oceanic | place: Pacific Ocean | collected... | reverse complement strand
ATGCTGAAGATGCAGCAATACACACTCCAATATGCTGAGTATGCAGCACGGGGATTTGGCGAAACACGTTACTGTTTCGGTGTTTCGGTGTCGCTTTGTTTCGATGTTTCGAGCCAAGCCGCAACACCCGCAACGTCCATTTGTGTCGGTTCATTCAGTTTCGTTTCGACCTCTCTAGTATGTAACAAACTGACAAAGCGCGACAGGTCACTACCTGAGAATGTTTCGGTCCTTCCTTTTGTTTTAATTTCGTGTTGCGATAGTTGGATATAAGCCCATAGCAAGCCGGTTATAGATTCTGACCGGATACATTTTGCTATCTGGTTATGTGGTTTATTTAGTTGGTTGCGTTTTTGTGTTGGTTGTTTCGTCATGTGTATCTATTCCATAGGTGTGATTGTTTTGATGTTGTTTTGATGTAGTATCATTATACACAAAAAACCAACACTGTTTTGATAGTGTTGGTTTAGTATTGGTATTGTTGTTGTTGCCAGGGTTAACATTTACAGCATTGAAGCAACACAAGAACAAACAGCCAGAATTGTAATTGTTTAGAGTCCATAATATACCCCAAGTAAATAAGGGAAGTATACAAGCGCAATCATCACACAGGATAACAACAACATAAACAAAATAGCGGTATCAATCTTATCGTTATTCATTTGGCCACCCCAAATTCCATTGAACTGGGATACCATCATGATAAACAATAAAATCATCCTCAAAAAATTCTAAAGTTTCGATGTAATGCGCAATTACATAAAGATGATCTAATTGTGTGTAGAACTCCGATACAATGAACGTATAATCGGGACAAATCACTTCTATTCTGATAGTCATTGTACACCATCCATAAACCCAATAGAATCTAGACGGGTTAACAGGCTATCGTATGACTCAATAAAATCGTTTGATAGTTCCTTACCCTTGGCCGTTGCTCTCTTCCCTTGAAGGAGTACAATTGTTTTATCGTCTAACGGTCGCATGTCGTGTGCATCTCCATCACAGAATAACGACGGGTAATTATCCAATAAACGTAACTTATCCTTTTTGGGTAGTACCACGGCTACACTTTCCAATGTATTGAGATTGTATTTCAGCTGTCGATCGGTTGTTATCTCCGAAAGTGAATACGTTAAATGATAGTGTTGATAGATGTTATTGACCCGTGGATATTTGGTGTAGTCGTATAGACCTTTTAAGCCGTTGAAATCTTGAACCATCATATCAATACGTATGATACGTTCCCAACGTACGTCCGATGAACCATTGAACCGGGCCCATATTTCCTTATTTTCCATACTAGCCCGTAAACACTGAATGTATAATTCTTTCAACATATCTAGAAGGAATTCAAGTGTATGATGATATAGGGCAAGTGATTTCCATTCTAAGGTATTTTGATGATGTAAACCAAGAAAACCCGTGTAACCTATGCAACCTTCAGCACATAGCGCCGCGAATGCACAAAAGTTCAAGCCTAGTATATGCTTGAATGGTACGAGATACAGACCCGTGACCCCATAATTTTTGTAGCCGTCGACCTTGGACCACTTTACAGAGGTTGACAGGATAGATCGTTTTTTGCCGCTCTTGCTAGTACTGTATTCAAGGTATGTTTTAGCCGCTGGTATTTTGTCTGAATGTTCACGGTCTACGAGTGACGCGCGGAATTTTTCTAAGTTTTCTGTGATGATGTATTTTTTAAAGTCCATGACTATTATCCTTGGTTGGTTGGTTGGTTGGTTGGTTGGTTATTTGAATTGTGGATGAGTGAAAAAATCACCACCCAAAAGAATTGGGCCGTCTAGTTTATCTGATTCGATAGTAGCTAAATAGGAATCATCTAGATCTAACGAGTCATAGAATTTTTTAGCGGCCGCAATGGTATCAAACACGCGGTAATTGGTGACGAATGATTTTCTAACATATAGAATGAACATGTTTTTTTTCCTTGGTTGGTTGGTTGGGGCCGTATTGCCTATAAACAGTGTAACACATTCAAGACATATGTATATAAGATAATTCAATTTATTTGTCAAGAAAATGTAAAGAGTAATTAAAACCTCTATAACCTCGATAGCACCGATAAAAAAAGATGCATGGATTTAGTCTGGATGTTCGATAGTCTCGATAGTACCGGATACATACGCGATCTGGACCAGATTTGAGAGTGACTGGGGGAGGTGGCGATGGCCCTCACACCCCGTGGGAATGGGGGTGGTTCCCTACATTGGAGCGAGTTTACATTGGAGCGAGTTTAGTATTAATGGTAGTGTTGGTGGTGGTACATAGAAAAGTTTTTTATTTTTTATTTGACAATGTAGATTTTTTACTATAGGATGTTTGTAGATGGTTCAACTATCTACCTAACCTACCAACCAACTATGGAGCCTATCATGGACATTCTGTTCTTTGTTACTGTATGTTTCGTCAAACCAAACGGACTACACACAAACGTTAAAACCCAAGTCTTACTCGAAGACGCTTTCAACACCCAGATGTTTTATCGCATTGCATGTGATGAAGCGATTGAGCAAGTGCTTTCATTCAAAGATGTAGAGCACACTGAAGTATCAGCCTACGTAACCAAAATCAAAACACTCTAACCTACCACAGGAGTAAACCATGAGAAGAAAAATCAACCGGAAACCTAGCAAAACAAAATATAAAATACTAGTCGTTTGGAATGAGTACGAATTTGGGTCATCTGCTGAGTTCGATTTGGCTGATGCAGACAAAGCTCTTGCATGTTGGAAACAACATATTGCAGATGGGGACAATCAAACATATGTGGTAGTACAAAAATGGAAGACCAAAGGAATGTGGAGATCAGTCGTATCACAGTTTGCCCATTATATGGAAGACTGTAATCCAATACATCAATTGCCAAAATATGTGTACAAAAAAGTACAGCACCTGTACAGTTGTATATGGGAACAAGAACGAATCCACCCAAAAAACCTACCTACCAACCTACCACAGGAGTAAACCATGAACCAAATAGTACTCGTAACATATAAAAGCGGAATGATACGTTGGTATCCATTCGAACTGACAACGCTTGAACTGATCTCAATCAACATTGAAGAGATTACGGATGTTCAAATCATTCATGCAGACAACGTCAATCAATACACCATCACAAAATACAACTAGGAGCCTACCATGAACAATAACCACCCAACCAACGGAGCACACCAAATGAGTGTATTCAAAAAACTACTTGACGTTCACGTCTTCATTTCCAACAACCCCAAAGACAAGACGATGCCACTGTATTTCAATCCTGAGAATGGCAACGGCTACTACTACACCACAACTGACAATGACGGTACAATATGGAATCTGTGTCCTGAATGTGCAATCGACTGTCTGTCAGTCAATGAAAACCCGTACCAGTGCCATGAGGTATCAGACAATAGCCAGTCTGTATGCTGTGGCAACTGTCCAAAGGCCATCGAGACAGGGAGCGTCAATGAGTACTTCGAGTCATGGCACTCATTCAGAATCCCATGTGATGGTTCAATGAAGGTTTTTCTAGATGTAATGGATGGTGAGTTCAACGTATCCACAGTTGAGTATTTGGTAGGTGAGCAATGACAACAACAACAGTATGTACAGGGAGCGAGTTTTCGCGTGACTACTACGACCAAACAGACCACTGGTGTAATGACCCAGAATTTTTTGATTTCGATCTGGCAAGAAAACTGTACCACGAGAACATTGAGGAAATCTTCAATGGGATATGTGAGAGCCACGGTTCTACAGCCACTCTATGCCTGTACACAGGTGAGGTGACCGCTGACATTGACGACAACGTTGAGTTGGACTGGAGCGAGATTGTACAGGATGCGGCAGAAGCATCAATGGACGTTGTTCTGCTTGCAGGCACAACTGGCGTGTTTGACATCAATGGAGGTAAACAATGATTCTATTGACACTCATATCTTCAAAGCAGAAGACACTGGTTAACCTATCGACAATGCTCTACACTGCACCAAACAAGTTGGGAACAGAGATAGTCTACGAGAAGGGACGCGTCGCAGTTGTAGAGAGTTCAGAAGAGATTCTACGGCTTTGGCATGGTTCTTGCACTAATATTACTAATATTAGTACTAATATAGCAGAACCAAAAAATACTACCCCTATCACCACCACCACTAAAAATATTAGTACTAAAAATATTAGTGTTGGTGTTGTTGGGGAGGGTCAAGTTCTCATTGTGAATAACAACCCAATACCTGTTGACTCGTCAGTCAAACCACCACTGTACGACTACTGCAAAACCAATGAACCACTGCTAAACCTTCTTGGCTACTGGATAGACCTGTATGAGAAGCAGGGTGGGCAGCTGACAATGGTAAGCGCAGTTGATCTGGGTACACTCTCCAAGGTGGTCCGTACTGGAGCGATTGAGAAGGCGATGGCTGTCTTCGATTGGTTGTTTAAGTCAGACCACTACCGTGCTCAGTACCTGAGAGGGAAGGGGATGGTCAATCCTGCTGTGGTGGTGTCCTCAAAGAAACTGGACGCTAACTACGCACTCTCACAACAGAAACCACTGCCTGCATTGCCAAAGAGCGTTCAGACGCGTTCTACGGCTATTCCATCATTCGATGCAGAAGGCAACATCATTGGAGGTAACCATGGCCAATAAACACATGCTCGACATCGCACTGGATATGTTCGCGGCGACGTTCAACAAGAAGGATGAGTGGAAAGCCCAGGTTTATCCCGTGTGGGACGCAGGTTTGGAGCGAGTTAAAGACGTGCATCTACACAAAGCAATCCTCAATGTATGCATGAAGAAACACAAGTACCCACCAACACTAGGACACGTTCTAGAGGAAGTCAAAGAGGTTATCCGTGAGTTGGGTGGCACTGGTATGGAACTCAAAGAATACAAGTTCTGCGATGACTGCGTACAGCGTGAAGGCATCCGTGAGATAAGTGCGCACTTCCTCATCTTGGCCGACAATCGATTCAAGGTTCACAACTGCGTAGCCCGTTGTACCTGTGATGGAGCGAGTTTGAAATACCCACAGATGGGTGATTGGAACAGCTTATACGTCAAGATGCAACATGATGCCCGTATCACATTGAAAACCTGGCACATGAGTGATGGCAAAGTTCCGGTTCTGTTCATGAAGCAACGTGAGCCACACCACTATGCACGGATGCTGCAGGTCCAAAAGGAACGTGCGCACGACGGTAGGAAGAACACGTTTGCTGAGATTGCGAAAACCATGATCGACGGACGGTACGTACCTGACGACACAAACCCAATGCCGATGCCAAGAACCATTGACAAACCTACGACAACACACTACAATACTTTTCATGCAGAGACAGACATCGATCCCGATGATTGTATCTGGTAACCTACCACACAACTACGGAGTAAACCATGTTCTTAGAACATTACCAACACATTATCAACCAAGTCAAAGACAACGCTACCAAGTCAACGCTTCAGAAGGCGCACACCATACTGGTTGCCATTGATGCATTGCACCCAGTACAAGACATGATCGAGGACTGGTACCTGTCAAGACCTGCTGACCCACTGCCGCCACCATCCCTAGACTCATACCAAAAGCTGCAGTTGCAGATGGGTATGTACCGTCAAGAATTGGAGCGTCTTGGATGGTTGCACTGCCCAGAAACCACACCACCCAACTTTAATGGGGAGCGTGGATGGATGCACCCATTCTACTGCCAACGCAATCACAGACACATCCTGTACATCTCTAACGATGTCAATGACATTGCCTATCTGGATGTGACATTGTACCTAGATTCTGAAATGAAGTACCATGAGAACACTGAGGTTGGGGCCTTGATGGACTGGATGGACGGAGCACTTGGAGAAAACCATGCCGACCATGACTGAAACCATAGAGGAGATTGTCGAGCATTGGAGACTCAAGGGTCTATTCGATGACGACCGTGTAGAAACCAAACTCAAGGAAATGAAGACCAACATGCTGCCGGATGGTAGTATGGTTGGCCATTTCCCACGATGGACTGCTGTGATTGACAAGGCAGGGTACACCTGTACCTGTCCTGACCATCAGTATAGAGGGAGCATGTGCAAACACCTTGGCGCACTGGCAAAGAGCGTCAAGGACAGTTGGGACAAAGAGTTTCCAAGCGAGGATAGCAATGAAGATGGGTAGTTTGTTCTCAGGAATCGGAGGTCTGGATTTGGGCCTAGAGAGATCCATACCAGGTTTGCAAACAGTCTGGCAGGTAGAGAAGGAAGAGTTCTGTCGTTCCATTCTGGAGCGACACTGGCCAAATACAAAACAATACAACGATGTGCGTACAATAGGAGCACACAACTTGGAGCCAGTAGATGTCATATGTGCAGGCTTCCCATGCCAGTCGATTTCAATTGCTGGTCATATGAAGGGGTTAGAAGATGAAGAAAAGTCTGGTCTTTGGTGGCACGTCCACCGACTTGTTAGCGAGTTTCAGTCCATCGGACACGAACCAATACTCGTGTTGGAAAATGTCTCAAACATCATTCGAGTGGGCGGACCCGACGTTGTTGGAAGTCTTACCCAAATCGGGTATGACATCGAGTGGACGACTATATCAGCTGCACAATGCGGAGCACCCCATCTCAGACGCAGGTGGTTTGCAGTCGCCTACCCAAGCACCATTGGATACTACATGCGGAACGCTATGGCATTTGGAGAACTCGTTGACGGTCGATGGATTACTGCCGACACCAACCAAGTCGGGAGCCGAACATCGGACACGGTACAGTCAAGGCGGTCGTCCACTCATGTACATGATACAAGAAGGGCTTCTACCAACACCAACAGCATCGGATGCGGGACCGGCAGCAATACTGAACGAGAACACCAACATCGTGTACACGGGGAAGGGGACACCACGCAAGGTATCCAACAACGGAGTGAACGGCAGTCTGGGATTGGCGAGGACAGTCATGCTTCTACCAACACCATCAGCACACGAACACAAGTACAGACTAAAGGGCAACAGCCAAGCAAGCAGATGTTTGGAAGCACAAGCAAGACGCAGTGGCAAGGATTTCCAACTCAATCCCCAGTTTGTCGAAGAAATGATGGGGTTCCCAATCGGGTGGACAGACTTAGAGCACTCGGAAACGCTGTCGTCCCACAATGCGCCGAATGGGTCGGGCAACAAATCGTAAAATCAGGACTACTGGAGGTAGCATGTTCGCAAAACAACTGAGAGAAACTTTATCAACCGTCAACAAATCAGAACTGGCACGTGCACTGGGATGCCATCGAGACACTGTAGCCAAATGGCTAGCCGGTGACCGTGCACCATCCGTGGTATTGCTGTTAGAGATGTGCCAGTACCTGTACCCAGATGAGTGGGAGAAAGCATTTCTTCACTTTGCTGTGTTGATACAGGCAGACAAATGAGTTACACTACCGGTACATGCTCCTTGCATGGTAGGTTGGGGTACGGGTGGTTCCGTACCCTTTTCTTTTAGTGGTGGTGGTGGTGAAAGGATTTGCTTCATGGCTGAATAAGGCAATGCACCGCAATGCGGTCAGCACAACACACATGGCTGATCGAGCAGGACTACATGTCAACACCATCAACAAGTACCTATCTGGAGCGTATGAGCCACGCATGAGCAACTTGATTGTACTGGTCACAGTCATTGCCAACAAAGAAGAACGCAGTCCCACGCAGCTCATGTTTGAAGCGATTACAAGCATGGAAGAAATGAAGATGGTCGAAGCCAGATGGCGCAAAAAAATCAAAAGGAGTCCAGATGCTGGCCAGCCCTGAACTCCAGTAGTGATTTGGTGTTGTAGAAGTTTAACGCTCTTCAGTCTCAGTGTCAACAAGTTCCTTCAATACCTTGTACAGCAAGTTGATCAAATCGGCAGCCAACTCTTGACGTTCGTCCTTGGTCAATCCACCGCGTGAGTGTTGTACAAGTTTCTTGATAAACAATACAAGCTCTGGTGTGAGTGCGAGTAAATCTGTGTTCATGGGGTTCTCCTTCATGGGGTTTACAAGTACAAGTATATCCCAAGCACAACTCTAGCGCATGCTTTTCTTACCCCGACATCGCCATTTCTTTCGCGACAGATTGTTTGGTGTATTTGGGTCGTTGCGTTTTTTGGCAGAGACTCTCTTCTTGATACCTGCTGAACGGGCGCAGTATGAGTCTCCCTTCTTGGACCCAGGTTGTATACGATCCTTTCCAGATTTGCTCTTCCCTGCCTGCCCATAGGACACCTTCTTTGTGCGACCAGTCTTCTTATTCTTAACCACTTTAACGAATCGTTTTCCACGTGCCGGAGTCCGTTTCTTCTTAACTGGCATTGTCTACCCTTATTAGTGAACCTTTAATCTCACTAATCATTGTACTCAATGTTTTCACACTTTGCTCAAGCAAGGACATCCGTTTATCGATGTCTGTCATTTCTTGTACGATGGTTTGACGTATCGTTTCTTCCTTCTCTTGCATGTCCTTGATCACACCATCGTATCTGGCACGCAACTCCTGTTCCTTTACTTCAGCTTTGGCTTCACGCTCATCGGCTCTACGTTGAAGGTCTTTGTTTTGAGTGTACAGGAATATGGCAAACGCTACATTTGCACCACCACTCATTAATAGTTGAACTACTTCTCCTTCCATAGAACCTCCAATGGGAAAAAGGAGTGCCCCGTAGAACACTCCCCAACAACTAATCATTCAATCAAGAAACTTGGAAATACATAACAGTAATTTGGTCGCCATTGTTTGGAGCTGCACCAAAAGTCACGCGTAATTTTCCGCCACTACCACCAGTAGCAGACAATGTGTATTGGTCCTGTCCAGATGGAGAAGACTCAACAAGTCCCATCGCCAAACCGTTACGGAATACAATGGCACCACCAAGCATAGTAGCATCAGCAGCAGCACCGGCATCAAATGTAGTAGCAGAACCATCACCGGCAGACAATGTTTCGTAAGCAGCCATGAAGTTCAACTTGGCAGCAGTAACATTGGCATTGGCAATCTTTGATGTAGTTACAGCATTGTTGTCCAAGCGAGCACTGTCAATAGCAGCATCGGCAATCTTTGCTGCAGTCACAGCATCGTCTGCAATCTTTGCTGTCTCTACCGCATTGGCACCAAGTTTAGCAGCAGTTACTGAAGTTGCAGCAAGTTCTGTTGATCCAATACCACCTGCAGCAACACTAAGACCACCTGCACCGAGAGCCAAAGTACCACCGTCAAGGGACACAATGAGAGATCCACCTGAGTTTTCAACACCGTTACCCAGAACAAGTTTGTCGGCAGGTATGGAACCGGCAAGTTTAGCAGCCGTTACGGATGAATCAGAAATCTTTGCTGTGGTTACAGCATTGTCTGCAAGTTTGTCAGCAGTGACCGAAGTTCCTGCAAGAGCAGCAGTTACAACCGAAGCATCTGCTAACTTTGCTGCAGTCACAGCATCGTCTGCAATCATCAATGTAGAGATACCACCAGTGCCAACTTTAAGTCCGTTAGCCCCTGTAGCCAAACTGGAACCATCCAGGTTGATAGAAGCAGATACAGCAGCAGAACCATTGTATGATGTAGCACTGAGACTTAAACCACCTGTTGCAGATGCTGTCAAGCCTTGCAAACTAGAACCAAGTTGCACACCACTGATGGTTGAGTTGACAAGTTTACCATTGGAAATGGTTCCGTCAGCAATCTTCGCATTGGTAATACCGGCATCTTTCAATCGAAGAGCATCCGATGAAATCTCAATAGTTGAATCATCTACCTCAACATCAAGACGATTGCCAGTCTTGCTCAATGCAGCACCGGCTTGAGTATCCGACTGTCTTGAGAAGATGCTGAATGTCAAATCATTAGTTCCAACTACGGCAGAACCTTTATTGCTTACACAAACAAAACCTAAGTCGGCATTGACAGTACCTTGCTCAATAAACATTTGATTACCAGCAGCATCACTACCAGCAGCCATATCCGATGAGCGTGACCATGAGCCTGCATCGCAAATATAAATACCGTTAGCCTGGCTACTGCTTTGGGCCTTGACCAAAATTCTGTCCCCTGCAGAACACGATACACCGTCAATCGTTTGTGTTCCTGAGAGTGTAATGTTTGCTGTTGTAGCAACTTTACAAGACTGTTTGGGGTCAAGACCGGCAGCAACTGAATCTACGTACTCACGCGTTGCTACTGCTTGATTGTTGGTATCAGAACCAGTGTAACGAATCTGACCTGAGAATGAATAGTTGCTCGACCCATCCAATTTGGTTGAATCAATCGCATTGTTTTTTACCTGCTCTTTGGAAATTTGAACTGCCATTGTTGGCTCCTATTTAAGTATGTATATCACGACAAGTGAGTCATCATTTGCCGGTGTAAATGAAGTTGTGAAATTAGTAACAGACAACTCTCCAATGTCCGTAAACAGTTGGAGTAGTCCATTCCAATATACCTGTAATGAACCGGATTTGTAGTCACTGCTTACTGTGAAACTTTGGGTGGAACCGTCCGTCTGCGCACTAATGTCTTCATACTCCAGATTGACTTCTCCACCACCAGTCGTTTCAAATGGACTGGCAACTGGCATTATTCACTCCAAACAATCTGCGAGTAGTCAATTGTGATGTTTCCAGAACCATTTATTTTGAAGAAAAAGTATACATCTGAGTTGGAAAATTTAGACTGCACTGGTAATCTAAACTCAAATACCGCACTACCTGTTGTGGTTGTGGTAACACCTAAGGCAATCGTACCTGCTGTGTCTGGAAACCATACATGGTCACCTGCTTCATCCCAAGTACCCTTCACTGTAAGACTGGTATTGCTACCACCCAACCCAGTACAGCGCACTATGATAGACTCTGGCCGTCCTAGAAACGAACCGCCGGATGTGTCAATCTGCTCTGGCACGACAAGTGTGTGTTTGTGAAATTTGGCAGCGTCAAAGTTCTGTGCTACTGCTGCTACGTTTGTATCGTTGATACTTGGGTGGTCTATGTGTCTAATGTTCATCGTTCCTCCGATGGTTGAATTAAGTTTCTGTCTCTGAGTGTAGCACCAATCCGTGCTTCTTGTTCAGCACGTTCTATCTTGCGCATTTCAGATAATTTACGTTGTAGATTTATTTTCTGCTGTACGTCTGGGTCTGTTGCTGTTGAGATTGCGTACAAACCTATAAATCTACCAAAGCGTTGAACAGGATTTAAGCGTTCATATCCTGTTCCTTCGGGAAAGAACTGACGAACGTAATCCGAAACTTGTGAGCTTGCGCCTGTCATTTGTATCATTGTATACATTGTTTCGTGATACAGTTTTTTGCGTTGGGACGCATCAAGTTTATAGATGTATCCATCAATAGCACTTTTGTCGCCCTTCTTTGCAAGTTTAGGGGACACTCGACCACCGGCCAATCTCTCTAATTCCATTGCTATTTCATTTGGAGTTTTGGCTCCATACGCAAGTTTTATAAGTTTTATGACTTCGGGCTTAGCTTTACCAGACTCATATTTACGCTCAAGTGGCAACACCTCTTTGTAGATTGGCATAAGCAGATTTACAATTACTTCCATCGCTTCTATGTCTTTTGCTTCAAGCCCTGTGTAAGTTAAAGGCAATGAAGCAAATCCAATAAGTTGTGTCATAGTGTCTACAGCTGGTATTGCCGGTGCCATTGCAAAAGCTACTTTGTTGTCGTATGTATTTAGTTCATACACAATTCGATTCTGTGCAAATTCTGGATAATACATTTGATATGGCAACTGTTTATTTTCATTGAAACTACGCAACAACGTGTTGGTGCTTTTAATTGCGCGTATCATTTTGGCATATCGTTTTAGTTTGGACACATCTGAAAAGGCTCTAAGACCTTCCATTATGTTTTGATATGTGAATGACGAAAACACAAATATGGCTCGAAATACTTTGTTTAAATCTTGCGATATGTCTGAGTAATCAAACAATGAGCGTCTTGCAAGGGAGACAGACTCTTCTAGGCTACGACCTTCTTCCAAAGCCTTAATCATAACAGCAGCACGAAAAGTGAAATCCTCGTATGTTTGTAAGGCTACCGATTTGTTTGGGATGTCTTTAATAAACTCCCATGCAAAGTTAGACAAGTTCTTATTGTACATGTCATCAACTTGCTTCATAAATGGACTACTAGGTTGAAACTCACTTCGTATAAACTGGAACTTTGATTTTACACCTGCTCGTTGTAGTGCTGTATATATGTCTGCGTTGGTGTACACCATACCATCTGGAGTAGTAACAGCAATCTTGCCATACCCTTTACTGTTTACCCTTGAACCGTCTGCTACAGCATTGAATCCGCGTTTGGTGTATCCAACACCGACCAACTGACCTGTTGTTTGATATATTAGTGTTGGTGCTGTTACAATGTTTCTTACGTGTGATGAAGGTCTAAGTCCAAGTACCGATATGTACAATGCATCGTTAAGGGTGTTTGCAATTTTATGTATAGCATCTAGCGAACCAGGCTCAGCACGTAAGACTTCAAGTATGACTCTTTGTTGACTGTTTAAAGTCTTTGTCAACACTTCGCTTTTAAGTTGCCTAAAGTTTGCTTCTCCCAAGACTGCTGCTGCATATCCTTCATTGGCAAACAATGTATCCAAACCATCTTTAACACCCGACCAGTTATCACCGGTCAGTGCATATGAGTAGTTGTTGTTTCGCAATACAATCTCTGCATGATTTTCAACCACAGTCGCTAAATCTGCCAACTGTTGTTCATCCAACATGGCATCGTCTATCTTCTCTAGAAGCGTGTCAAAGTCTTCGTTGTAGTCTGTCACATTTCTTTTTAAGTACGCTATCTTTTCTTCAATGCTGTTCATGTTCTGCAACTGAGCACGTACAGATTCCATCTCGTCTTTCACACCCACTTTGGCATCTTGCACTTGACGTAGCAAATCATCAGTTGAATCAAACAAGTCTCTTTTAAATTCTTTTAACTGTTGATTCTTTCTGTTTCTTAATGCTTCGTCTAAGTTAGCACGTTCTTTGACAAACTTCTTTTCCTCTGCTCTCAGTCGTTTAGATGCATCTACTTTAAGTTTACGCACAGCTGGACTATCGTTGACATACGGTTTTTTTTGTTCTTTAAACTGTTTGCGTATAGCGTCCTTTTCAGCAGTTGCTTTGGCTTCCAAGTCTTTTATCTTTTGCTTTGATTCTGCTGTTATGGCCTTTCGTTGCTTGTCACCCTGTGCTTTGGGCAACTTCAGTTTGGTCACCTTCTTCCTAGCCTTGTCTGCATCAGCTATAACCTTAGCCCTAGCAACTTCGCGCTCCTTCTCTATGCGTACAAAGTCTGGATTGCGTTGCTTGTCTTTTGGTAACTTATCTATCTGCTTCTTTAAATCATCCGCTATCTTCAGTTTTTCACTTGCCAATATTGTGTCTCGTTGTGTATCAAATCTGTCCAACATATTTTTCTTGGATTGGGTGAGTTGAACACGCTTAGCCACCAACTTCTCTTCGTTGCTTTTGGCTTGCTGCTTAACCAAATCATTGTATACACTGCCTTGACTTTTGTTAAACTCTTCAGCACCCCTTCGCATTTCACGTACAATCTCTTCATCTATTTTATATACATTGATAGATGTATCTAGGCTGTCCAACACATCTTCCATATGCGCTGCTTGTACAACTTGTTTGATTTGATTGAATTGGTTTATTTCATCACCATCTACTTTGTACAAAATGTTGGCAGCAGCCTTAACAGATTGCTCAAACGTTTCCTGTCCTACATCCGTACCTTCTACTAGATTCTTTATTGCAAGCTCTGTAAAGTCTGCCTGCAAAGTATTGGACAGCAGCCTTGCCATCTCCCTTTGTGATTCTGAAACGTAGTACGCTGACAGATTGAGCAAACCAAATCGCTCATCCATTTCTATTTCAGTTATAGAGGGCACCGTTCGTGAGTTGTATTTAGCATCCACAATGGGTTTATTTATAAACTCGATGCCATCTTCAGTAACAACCTCAAGTGGACGTATACGACTTGCTTCATCGGTACCTTGTATAGCATTGTTTACGTCGTCCATTATTTTTTTTACTTCAGACCAGTACGACAACGGGTCATCCTGTACCCTTACAGACAACTTTTCTAACTGTTGATCAATGTAGGATTTACCATGACCATTCCAAATAGAGTTGTCAAAGTATTGGGCAATACCGCTCGTGTTGTCAGCTTGTGAGAAACGTGGAGATTCGATGTCAATCTTCTGTACAAATGTATTGCTCAGCAACCACTTGAGAGTACCTTGAAGGTTTACTCGCTGCTCTACAGAGCCTACACCTAAGATGCGTTCACCATTTTTTGTACGTTGTTCACCAAGAATCATTAAGCCCAATGCTTCCTCTGGTGCCAACTTATCTCTTGTGGTAAGCGCGTAACTCTCTACGATGTTGTTGCGATTGTTTATCAGATCATCAAACAACTTTTGAGTGCGAATTGGTAGCGTACCCATTTGGGCATTGTGCTCTGCCAATATACGACGTTGCTGCATAGCAAGGTCTGGTGTCGTATTTGCTATTGGCTCTCCCACCTTTTTATACAAACCTTTAATTTTTTTATGTGCAGTTTGAGCTGGTGAATCAACAAACAAGTCTCGTATTTTTCTACCAACAGCAGTTTGACTTATGTAGTCTTTGGCAGACCTATAAGTGTCACCTATAAACGTGTCTGGTGACCTTCCTACCGTGCCTTCTGCTTCTAACAAATCACGCCTAGACTTTGCATCCAATCTGTTAATGTCCTCTATGGTTGCTGCATCCGGTGACATTCTAGCCACCTTGTCTCGATTTGCAGATAACAGTCGATTGTAATCATCAACAAACAGTGTATTGTCTATTCGTATATCGTCTTTAATACTTTGTTTTATTGTTGGTGATATGTCAAGAGTGTCTATAGTCTGTAATAGCTCGTCGATTTCTTGTGCATCCATACCTTCCAAATCAAATGCTGCTTTGGTTTCTACTGGGCTAGCCGACATTGTCTGACCCAAGACATTGTACGATGGATCTCTACTAGGTCTTTGTGCCTGTATCAGTTCACCATCTGTAAACTTCATCACCTTGTTTATGGCTTGACCTACTTTGCTTTGTGCGGCTTTGGCAATTATTTCTGCAACTCTACCTTTGTCTACCATTGTATTTTTGGTAATCCACTGCAAGTTATTTAGGTCCACATTCTTTGGGGCAATCTCAAAGAATAAGGCTCGACCATACATGGTAGCCAGGTTCTGCTGTGCCTTTTGCAGTCGCATTGGGTCTGATGGGTCTATGTCGTCAAATGCTCTACGGACCATATCTTGATTTGCTTTAGGAAACTCCCGATACTTCCGCATGTCACCTAGTGTACCTTCAAGGTCATACCTAAGTTTCGTTGCATCTAATACTTGTAATGACTCATCATATTCTTTAAGTATCTTCGCTGTTTCTTCATTGTTCATCATCTTCTGACGAAACTGCCTTGAAGCATCTACTGGCTCTGTACCATTTTTTATTTGTAAAGCTATTTCCGTATCTTCTAGCCCTACTCTTGTAAGGTCATCTAGTGTAGCCATTTCTTTGGTAACCATACGTTCGGCTTCTAGGTTTCTAGCCACATTGTTGCTCATGGTCAACATTACATCTGCTGACTGCATGTCAGGTGGCATCTTGCCTTTGCCAAGTCTTTTGGAAATTTCTTGTGCACCTTGTATCAAAGGCATTTCTTCAACAAATGCTTTCTTTGCTGCCTTTTTTGCTGTTGCGTATGATGGAGCATCATGTACCAACTTACTTGCTTTTGCAGTTTTTAAATATGCCGAACCACCCTTTATTGCACCTGACCCTAAGTCAAAACTAGGCTCTACAAGCTCCAATGCAAAGTAGGCTCCTTCAGTACCAAACTTTGCCCAACCTTCAAGATTAAGTTGTTCAGATATAGCCTGACCTTCTCCGTACACACCCTTGTTTCTAGCGATGTTGTCAGCAATGGCACCCATGTACCCATAGCCTTTGTACAGGTTTGGTCGTTCTGCTTCCCTTAATCGACTTGTCATCATAGGGTCAAAGTATGATTCGTCTGGTGGGAGTTCGGGTAACATACCGGTGTACTCTAAACCTTCAGCAATGGCACCCATAGCCGCACCACCGGCAATGTTTGCTGCATCTACACTCGCAGCAAGTGCAGCGTTGGACAAAGCAAAAGCGTTACGAAAAAATTTACCAGTCGTACTCTCAGTTGTACCACCAATGGATGTCTTAGTCTCAAACGCACCAATGTCATCATAAAGTGGAAGGTCACTCAGTATTGCTTTACGCTTGTCAAACGATGTTTTCCAGTCTGGATTGCCCAACTCTTTGTACGCACGTACTCTAGCCACCGCTTCTTGTCTGACTCCAGATGCAATGCTTTTACGGTCAGTCTGTTCAAAGTCTCCATCTTGAATCATTTTAATAATACGACCATCACGCTCAGCATTGTAAACAACACCACCTGTTGGGTTGTCACGTAGATACTCTAATACAGATATGGGTACAAACTCCACATCACCTTTACCTAGCACAAACTTATATGTCTTTGGCATTGATTGAAATTCTAGTTCTGGACTTTCTATTTCTAATTTGTACTTTTCAATGACAGGAGCATACTTTGCTTCTTCTATGCTTTGGAAATATGACAACTGCTCATCGGTGTACATTGGCAGTTCTGTACCAGTTGTGGTTTGGTAATCTACAGCTGATGCAGCAAGTTCTAACGACGTACCCGTACCAAACTTATCCCTTGTTCTAGGGTCTAACTTCTCTGCTTCTTGTTTACTTATTTGTGGAGCATCCTCATTTATTCTGTTGAGTGTCTCAATAGCCTTGTTAAAGACTTGACCATCTGTCAATGTTGGATTTTCCAATTTGGCATTGTCGTACAATGCCATTGTAGCGGCTATGTATGCGTCTTGTTCGTTTGCCGGTTGCCCCAACACCCTTGACTTAACCAACCCTTCAAATGTACTACGAGCATCTATTGTAGTTGGCTTTTCTATTTGTGCTCTAACGTCCCCTATGGTTTGCTGCCTACCAGTTGCTGTACCCAACAAATCAAACATACCCATACCGGCACTGGTTGCTTCGAGGGGTGGAGAGACTTTGTTTATAGTACGCTCGTAATACCCACCATGTATAGGCAACTGACCAGAACCCACTAGCGTATCGAGTTCAAGTAACCGTTGTTGCTTTTGTTGTGGGGTGTATGTTGGGTTGTTTTGTATGGACTGTTTAGTAAGGTTGTATTGCTCTGTAAAACCTGTTTTGCCCTTCCTAGCATCCCCAACAAATGTTTGTTGTATACCCAACTCTTGCAAGCGTTGTGCTTCTTGCAAAGCCAACTCAATCTCTTCTGGTGTATCCCCTACCGGTCTATTAAGGATAATCTCTAATTGCTGTTTGGAAGGTCTTGCCATACATCACCGCTTGTCTGTAATCACTGCTAAGTACATTAAGTCTAACATGTCCAATGCTTTACGCTTTTGACTTTTATCGTTGATTCCAAGTCGAAGTTGTTGCTGTGCATTCTTATACAAACCTTCAATCTCGTCTGTCTTGGTATCATCGTTTACTGGAAACAATGATACAACTAGATTCTTTGTGTCTTCACGCAATCCACGGATGTCGTCGCCCAATCTAAAGTATTGACCAGGCTGATTGTCTTGCAGTGTTTTCACACGCTTCATATTGCGAGCTTGCTTAGGGTCCATAGTCTTGGCAAGCATGTCAAGTATGCGTTTCTTTGCCTTCTGATACTCTTTGCTAGACACTCCGTAGGCTTCTTGGGCTTGCATTATCATTTCCAATGCAGTCTGTTGCTTTTCAGCAGCACCTAAGTTTTTTACAGCATCGAATCTTTGCTTAATAGGGTCAGCTGTTTGTTGTGCTACAACTTCCTCAAACATCGGCAACCTACCCATTTTACGTATTGGTTGTCGTGTTGGTGTTGGTGTTGGTGGTACAGAAGGCCTTGGTATACTTTCTAAATAACTGTCTAATGTACTGAATTGATCCCTTGGACCACGATATTTTTCCGGATTGTTTAAGAACGTGTTTATTAAAGTTGTTTCTTGTGGTGTTGCTCTATCGCCTAAGTATTGACCTACATCAGCGCGACCTTCAACTATTTGCCGTGTAGGTGTTGTCATTTCCATAGCAGACATGTCTAAGGACTCTCTAGGTCTTTCACCTTCAACAACACCACTAGGACCTTGTTGCACACCCATACCACCTTGACCAGACATAACCATGTCCACACCACCTTCTTGCATGGCGGCTTCAAGTGGTGGCAGGGAAGGCTCTACTGTTTCTGTGGCTTCCGTTACAGTTTCTGCAACAGGCTCTTCTGCTGTCTCCTCAACACCCAAGGCATCCATTTCAGCACGTCTACCAAACAGCCTGCGACGTTCACGTGGCTCCCTTGGTTCACGTGGTGGTGGTGCAAACTTCTCTCCATAAATATCACGTGTACGCTGAATAACGTCTACAGGGTCTGTCTGCTCCATGCCCAATGCTTCTAGTTCTGCTTGGAGTTCCGCAATACGTGCTCTACGCTCTTCAATCTGAGGAGAGTAGTCTACGTCGCTAAGTTCTGGCACATCGCCTGTGCGTACTTTTCTTGTTGTAGTTGTTGGTGTATCATCGGTGTCAAATGTACTGGTTGAACCAGGTTGCATTTTTGCACCTTTAAGTACATTTACCTCGTACCAATCTTGGAATAAAGCTTCATCGTAATCTTTTAATTTAGCAATGTCTTTTTGTATACGATCAGTATCGGCATTGTTGTCTTTTAAACGCTTTTTGTTCAACCGTTGTTGCTCTAACTTTTCCTTAAATGTATTTGGTTCACCGCTTTCAGCCTTAAACTTTTCATTTAATACATCGGTGTTTAAATTTGCTTGTTGATTACCAAGTTTTTTGTTGTCATCAGTAATGTCCTTAAGTGCCTTTTGTTGTTCAGCAATGTATTCTGCACGTCTAGGAGTGCGCTCGCCTCTACCGGTACGTGTACCACTATATCCGCCCTCTCGTGTAGAAACGGTCTGTGTCAACAATCTGTCTGATTGCTTTTGCTCTTGACGTTCTCTACGGCCCTCTTCCTTTACTTCCTCTAGTTCAAACCTAGATACATCGCGTTGCAATGCAGCCTGTTGTCGGTTCAACTCTTTACGAGCTTCTCGGATTCGCTTCTGTGCTTCTTGATTGGATATACGACCGGCTTCTGCTTCGCGTATAGCCTGGTCTTGTGCAGCTTTGTACAGCATGTACTTTTGCTTGGTAACAAGGTCTGCCCATGACTGCCCATTGCTAGTTCTTCTAGGGTCACGACCACTACCTGTAATGACGTATACCCCTTGCCCACCTACTTGTTCAATAGCCACGTTCACCTCCATAGATGCCAAATTTAGAGCCATCCAAAGCGTTGCCTGGGATGTTTAAATTCTTTAAGGTTTTACGTTGTCCAATGTTAGCAAAGTATTGACCTATTTCTTCATCAGACATATTAAGTTTACTGTACATGTAGTCATACTGCTCTTTTGGTGGCAATGATAATATGTCGTTTACAGTTGGCATGGTAGAAAACCCTGCTGAACGTGCTCTTTGCCTAAGGTCACGTTGTGCTGTCAATCTATCTATTGGACGACCTTCTCTTTGTAAGAAGGCTAAGTCCATAGATTGTGGCTCTTCTCCCAAAAGTCTTGACAATCCCATCTGACCAACAGCTGCTTCTGCACCGGCTTGGAAAGGTGCTGTTAAGCCTTCTAGTCTTGCTCGTCTGTATTGTGCTTGTGCTGCTTCAAGGTCTTTTATTTCTTGTTCTTGCTGTGCTTCACGTGTCAAGTCCATACCCAGTATCTGCGATGCTAAATCTGCTTCTAGACGCTGCCTACTCTCGTCTGCCATTTGTTGGCCCAACAATGCCATTTGTGGCTGTGCTGAAGGCTGTGTGAGCCTTGCACGTTCAGCATCTGCAAACTGTTGTGCTTGTTGACGTGGTCCACGCATCTGAGACTCAATGGCAGAACGCTCACGATCTGTTAATCCAAGTGCACCCATTTCTTGCTTACGCTGCATTTCACGAAGTCGCTTCTTTTGGTCACGCTCAAACTTGCTTGGTATAATGTCTGGTAAAGCCCCAATAGCCGTACCACCACCTGCTAACAATGCCGCTGTACCTAATGTTCCTAATGCCATAGTTCACCTACACATGAAATGTTTCTATTGTAAATGTTTGACAGTTAATCTGCCCCTTCTCAACCTTGGCATTGACTGCCACTGAAAACTTATATCTGCCTGCACCTAATGTTAGCATACGAGTCATCATTATGCTTCGATGACCACAGGCATTACCTTTAGCATCTGGATCTTTGGCACCACTTGAAGCCGCAAGTTTACTGCTTTCAAAAACATATGCTTTTGTTCCAATATACTTAGTTATCAATCCATTCAATTCATACAGTAACACAAACTCGTTGTCCCAAAGACCGTTTCCTGGACTGCGAGTAACAGTGCTATTTACGCTACCAAACGCTTTGGCATAAAATGTAATCATCACTTTTGTGTTGTTTTTTGTGATCACAACTTCAGCACCCGTGTTGCTTAACGATTGATAATCTTCAACCGTAGTGCTTGTTTGATTGTCGCTCTTAGTGGTTGAGGTGAACCAGCTATATGCTTGTGGTAATCGTATTTTCGATACACCCTGAATAGTCTTAGAAACAAAGTCACCAGTTTGTACAGAAGTAATAAGACGAGGGGTAGCAATACTCTCTCCAACAAAGGTATCCACAGATACGTCAGCAGCAATGATTTCTTGGTTGACATATTCCCTCAATGCATCTTCATTGGATGCGTGATTGGTAGCCGATAACACAGCTCCGTCGACATATGTAAATGGTTTAGTAAATGCCATTAGTTCTCCACTACAATAACCTGTATGTGATTGTGCTCTACTTTAAATGTGTTGCCATTATGGCCTACACATGCTTGAAGTTCAATCTTTTCAATAGTGTTATTTGGTGCAAGTGCAAAAAGTCCACTAAATGCAAACGTTCGATACTGTATTGAATCCCGTATCCCCATGTCAACACTTACTTCAGGTGTCGTAATTGCTGCCTTTTCTGTAAAACTGTATGTACAATTTGCTAAGTCAACAGTTGTACTGTTTGTTGTCATAAAAAGACGAAAAGCATATGTATTTCTGTTAATTTGTGAACTTGTCCCATTTCCATCGTCTACATCTAATGTACAAGTAGTAATCAGTCCACTTGCATGAACTCTTACTAGAACATGACCGTGTGTGGTATAACTTGGAAGCACTTGACTTGGATTGCTTCCAGTATTGTTTATGGTTGTATACGAAGTGCTTGATATAGTTTGTTCTGTTGTACCGTCATAATCAAATGTATATAAAGATGTAATGCTATTGGAATCGCTAAAATGTTTGCGTTGCGCCCATTCTGTATCAAGGTTGACATCTTTTACACTATCAGCAGCAACACTATTATACACAGCATTTAGTTGCGCTGCTGTTGGTGCTTGCCCACCTTCAAAGTATTGATTTGTGATTTTACCCATGTCTACCTCTTAGTGTTGCATGCCCATATGGATGCACCGTATATTT
>Ga0208159_1000273_pt1 | contig 21723 bp, 12 predicted proteins | sample 9_EtaG_FD_184082 | JGI IMG/M metagenome (GOLD analysis project Ga0208159, IMG submission 184082) | Marine viral communities from the Subarctic Pacific Ocean - 9_ETSP_OMZ_AT15188 metaG (SPAdes) (version 2) | ecosystem: Environmental > Aquatic > Marine > Oceanic | place: Pacific Ocean | collected... | reverse complement strand
TTACTATCGACAGCGAGAAAGCACCTAAATCCTAGGTGCTTTTTTATTTTATGTATCTTTGTAAAAAGATTTTCAAATGATAAATTCTGTAAGAAATACCGTGCTTGCTATTATCAACAAAAATAATTACGGTTATATATCGCCTAGTGATTTTAACTTGTTTGCGAAACAAGCACAACTTGATATATTTGACGAATATTTTATTTTATATAATGAGCAAATTAATGAAGAAAATGCTAGATTGTCGGGAACAGATTATGCTGATATTAAAAAAGGTTACGAAGAAGTCATCGATACTTTTTCCGTAAATGCTTATTTAACTCAAAACTCAAATAATATTTATTATCTGCCATCAATTACAACTACAGGAAATGATTATTATTTATTGAACAATGTGTATTGCTACAACGGAGGTGTCCTTCAAGGGGAAGCTGAAAAAATAAATAACAACAAAATAAAAATGATAAACAGCTCCTTGCTTACTGCTCCTTCAACTACATTTCCTGCCTATACACAACAAGGGGATAGTATCACAATATATCCGAATACCTTTTCTAATCCTAACGATGTTGAAGCTCAATACATAAGATACCCTAAAGACCCTAAATGGACTTACGTTTCTCTATATAATGGAGAACCTTTATTTGACCAATCTCAAAATGATTATCAAGATTTTGAGTTACCAAAAGATGATGCTAATAATTTAGTTGCAAAAATATTACAATACGCTGGTATATCTATTAGAGAAGCTGATGTATTTCAATTTGGACAGGTAGAAGAAAATAATATAAATCAAACAAATACGTAGACATGCCTTATATAAATCAAAAAAAATATTATACAAACGATGGTGTAAATCCAACAAATGAAAACTGGGGTTCTTATCAGTATGTGTCACTAAGCGATATAGTAAATAATTTTATGTTAATGTACGAAGGAAATCATTCTACGATAAATAACGAACCAAGATATAAAGTACTGTTTCATGCAAAAAGAGGAATACAGGAATTAAATTATGACGCATTTAAAGATATTAAATCTTTAGAACTCAAAGTGTTTGATGATTTAAGATTTGTTTTACCATCAGATTATGTTAATTGGGTAAAGCTATCTTTGTTTAAAGATAACGTAATAAGAGATTTAGTTGAAAATATTCAAGTTCAATCAGCTATTGGTTATAATCAATCAGGGACTGCTGAATTTGTTTATACCGCAGCCAACTCTGTGTCTACTAAAACTTCAGACCTAGACTCGTCAAGAAAAAGTGGTGCTCTTAAAAGTATTTATTTAAACGATATAAAAGAGGAGGCTGTAAATCCAGCTTGTAATGATTGTGAAGATGATATTTATAATTCAAGAATAGGAGCAAGGTATGGTTTAAATACTGAAACCGCTAATTTCAATCCTACTTTTACAATAGATAAACAAGCAGGTGTTATAAATTTTGATTCTACAATGGCAAATCAACAATGTATTTTGCAATATATTTCTGATGGAATGGAAAGCGGAGATGATTCATTGATATCAGTTAATAAATTATTTGAAGAATATATTTATGCTTATATAAAATTTGCAATATTAAACAGTAAATTTGGTGTTCAAGAATATATAATAAATAGAGCTAGAAAAGACAAACAAGCTTTATTAAGAAATGCTAGAATAAGATTGAGTAATATTCACCCTAGTAGATTGATTATGAATATGAGAGGGGAAAATAAATGGATTAAATAAAATGGCAAACATTCAAAGAAATTTTATTGCCGGGCGAATGAATAAAAGCCTTGATGAAAGGTTAGTGCCTAATGGTCAATACATTGACGCTTTGAATGTAAGAGCTGGAACTACAGAAGAAACTGAAGTAGGTTCAGTAGAAAACACTAAAGGAAACATCCCGTTAACTTCATTACAATATACTGATGGTACAGCCCTAAGCACAAAAGCTGTGTGTATAGGAGCTTTTGAAGACGGAGCTAATGAAACAATTTTTTGGTTTGTTCATGACCCAGAGTTTTCTGTAGGTGCAACAGGATTATTAGATTTGATTGTTTCTTATAACATCGCAACAGGTGCTGTTATTTATCATGTAGTAAGTATAGACAACAATACTGGAAATAGTACTACTTTAAATTTTAGTGAAACTAATTTAATTAATGCTATTAATAAAGTAGATGATTTATTGTTTTTTACTGATAACGTTAATCCTCCTAGAGTTATAAACATAAACAAAAGTTACACAGTTCCTATAAATAATATAGACACGTTTTCATCGGTGGATTTAATGGTAATTAAGAAACCACCTACTACTGCTCCAACTATAAGTTTATTTGAAACGACTCAAACTGACGCTTACTTAGAAGACCGAATTATTTCTTTTGCATACAGGTTCAAATATGAAGATGGTGAGTATAGCGCCACATCTCAATTTTCTAATCCAGCTTTTGACCCAGGAGTATTTCAATTTAGCATTAACAGCTATCTCAATGAAGGTATGCTTAATTCTAAAAATGCAGTTAACGTATCTTTTAATACAGGAAGTAATCTTGTTAAATCTATTGAGTTATTATTTAAAGAAGTAGATGATAGCACAATTAAAATAATTGAAAGCTATAATAAAAAAGAATTAGGTTGGCCAGACAATGATACTAAAACAGTTGTTTTTGATAATCAAAAAATATTTACTATTCTGCCAAGTTCAGAAATTTTAAGATTGTATGACAATGTTCCTAGATTTGCAAAAGCGCAAACAATTATGGGAAATCGTTTAGTGTATGGTAACTACACTGAGGGTTATAACTTAACGGATATAAACGGAAACCCAGTAAATTTACAGTACACAGTAGACTTAATTAGTAACGAAATTGAATCTAACACAGTTCCATCTAATTTGGGTAAAGGAACTTATTCTATAAGCTCTCCTGCCATAGTCCCTGAAATTGAAATTAACAATAGTGTACTAAGGATAGACCTTGCAGCAGAGGCTAGTAAATTAAAGTCAGGAACTACATTAATATTTGAATTAGGATTTGTACATGAAGCATTTCAAGTGCCAGTATTACATCCAACTCCCACTGCACCTACCTCAAGTATTTTCGTAACATGGAGCTATACCTTAAACAGAGATTATAACTCAGTATTTGAATTAGCTGTGTCTCCTGATTTTAATGACAAAATTGGAACTAGTACATCAAATGGTACTGCGGGAACAATTCAAACGGTTTCTTATCGACAGCCTAATGCTCCTGAAGGATTTACTTTTACAGACACTATAAACGCTGCTATTTCTCAAACATTAGACAGTACATATAGTTTAGACCAAACAGGTATAACTTCATTAACTGTTGGTATACCAAATGGAGCATCGCCAAATACTGTAAGAGGTGAACCTATTAAAGTTACACCACCTCCTGCTACAGGGACTACAATTGATTTACAAATACCTGCTGCATTTTACATACAACCTAATGCTCCAAATAATTCAGCTTATGAATATTTTAGAATTATAAATCAAAATATAACTTTTCAAAGTTCTGTAAGTAATTCAAGTTTGCATAGTAATAGAGGATATGAGTTAGGGATAGTATACATGGATGATTTTAACAGGTCATCAACTGCTTTGGTTAGTGATAATAACACCGTTAATATTACTTGTCAGTTTTCAGATTCTCAAAACGAAATTCATGCAACAATCCCTTCAACTATGCTTGCTCCAAGCTGGGCAACTCGATATAAATTTGTTTTAAAACCGACTCATACTAACTATGAAACTATTTACAGCAATATTACTTTTAACGACTCTTCTACGGGAGAAGCATATTTTGGCTTAGAAGGAGAAAACGCAAATAAAGTAGAAGCTGGAGACAGATTAATTGTAAAAAGAGATAACGCTGGTATTTTAAATAGATGTGCAACCGCAACAGTACTAGAAAAAGAAACAAAAACTGGTTCGTGGTTAACAGTTAAGGATGCCACGGGGACTGATGTTGAAGCTCCCCCTGGAGTTTACATGAAAATAAATCCTACAAATTTCACTACAACTAATTCAATTTTAAGCACTGTAAATGTAACTGTACCGCCTGTTACATCTAGAACAGATAATAGGTTTCCAGTAGTAGTTTACCCATTTTTTATAGCTGGAACTCCTAATACTCAATACGACGTTCCTGTTGGTACTGAAATCACATTTAGTATTGACATGACTTTAAACGGTGGAAAACCTCTTGTTGGGCCAGGATGTCCTCGAAGAAACTATACATACGAAAAAACTTTTACAGCTTCTAAAAACTACACAAATATGGCGGAGTGGTTTGAAGGAGATAATATAGGCGCTACATTAGACGATGGAATAAAAGAATTAGGCGATGATAGTGATACTATGGGAAATATTTTTATAAGCCCTTATAGTGGTTCAATAACTGGAGACCCAAATACTTTTATAAATAATTTAAGCGCTGGAGGGGCTCAGCTTGATTCAACACAAATACAAACTGTTTTTGGAAGCACTGCCACTGACGCTTTTAATAATAACTATTATACGCTTTACTCAAATGGTTCTGATAATTATTTAATAGCAAATGGAACTGCTGCCTGTTCAAACACTCCAAATAGAGAATCTGTAGCAGAGCTTGATTTTAAAATTATAAGAGCTAACAGTACTACTGTATTTGAAACAGAACCAACTGAAGCTTTACCAGATGTGTGGTTTGAAAATAATGAATCATTTAGTATTAATGCTGACGGTTCGCATAATGGAAATATAACCAATCAAAATATTTCGGCTGGTACAAGCGCTGTTATAAACACTAAGTTTTTTAATTGTTTTGCATTTGGTAATGGTGTTGAAAGTTTTAAAATTAGAGACTCTCTTACAGGAAAAAGCTTTAGCCTAGGTAATAGGGTTTACACAACATCAAACGTAGAATTTATTGAGGCTAAAAGATTTGCCGACCTTACATACAGTGGCGTTTATAATGATGAAACAAACGTTAATAAATTAAATGAATTTAATTTAGGGTTGCTTAATTTTAAACCTTTAGAAGATTCATTCGGAGATATAGAAATACTTTTTGCAAGACGTACAGATATATTAACGTTACAAGAAGATAAGATTTCGTATGTTCTTGCGGGTAAAAACTTGTTGTCTGACGCAACAGGTGGTGGAGCTGTTACTTCGGTTCCCGAAGTTTTAGGTCAACAAATAGCTCGTATTGAAGACTATGGTATAAGCAACAACCCTGAGAGTTTTACTTCATGGGGAGTTGATAAGTTTTTTACTGATGTAAAAAGAGGAGCGGTTATAAAATTAAAAGGTAATTCTTTTCAGGATGAACAATTAACACTTATATCTTCTGAAGGAATGAGGAGTTGGTTTAGAGATTTGTTCACTACAGCTATGAACACTCAAAAATTAGGTGGCTATGACCCCTATATGAATGAATTTGTTTTTGCATCTACAACCAAATTAATTCCTCAAGCTTCATTATGTATAGCTTGTGATGTAGCTAAGAATATTACTGTTCCTGCTAACCAACCGTTTATTTATTGTGTTGATGTTACAAGCTCTATTGGAACAATAACTGTAAATTATGTTATTCCAACTGAGCAAGTTCAAGATATTATAACTGAATCCACTCAAGAAAACATAGTTGATGAGGCGGGCGTTGATATAGAAACAGAGTCTAGTCAAAGCACAACTTTTTATACAGTTAATGTAATTTATAATGGTGTAACTCATACAAGTGGATTAGTTAATGTAAGCGGTTCATTTACTTTTGATAAAAACGCTGCAGATGTTACTCAAGCAGTAGTAAGCGTTACTTCAACCGCAACATTTGATGATACCATTCAAGTAACAGTAGGGTGTCCTACAGCTCCAGTTCTTAATGTTTATAGCATTTGTGTAACAAGTTCAGAAGATGCTGGTAAATTTATACACAACGAATATCTTTGGAAACAAGGGGCTACTACCTCACCAATTGAATCTGACTTAATAACATTTAGTTCTAATACTGTTGAGCCAATAGTTTCACAATATCAATTTTTGACTGGTCAACAAGGCACAGGTGTTATACCACCAGAAAATTCAATTATAACAATAAGAAGCAATAAATTTAATTTTGACGATTTTGTTTTTAATACAACGTCTAATAAATTTAGATTTTTAAGAACAGACACTGTTTATCAAAATACATCCAGCGATATAACTTCGTTGCTAGCTGCTTCTATTGAAGCCACTCCTTTAGTTACAACATCTGCACCTTTGTATACAGCACAGTTTGGATTACCTGTGGGAGGTAAAAATCTTTATATTATTTATGATTACAGAGAGTCAACAAGTCAATCTTTATGTTACTCATCGACTACTTTAGACGATGCTTGTTGTAACTGTACTTCTATACCAGCGCCCACTCCAAGTCCGACGCCAGCGCCTTCTACGAGCCCTGCCCCTCAATATAGTTATTTTGAAGCTTCTGAATGTAATGGTGGAACAGTGTTTATAAAAGCGCTTACAAGTTTTAACCTTAACGTAGGAGATTCAGTATTGTACCAATTCCAAGGGTTTACCGCAATATGTGCAACCATAACCGGAGTAGGTGGAACAGGATTAGAAGGGGAAGTACAAGAGGTAACCATTGGATGTAATGATTCAAGATGTGCGATAGATGATAGAGATGAAATTTAATTAACTTTGTAAACTAAATGGCAACAACCGGGACATATTATTTTGATTCAGCTAATTTTAATACTGCTAACGCTTTATTTTTAGATGCTGCATTAAGTACATTTGCCCCTGATGGATGGTATTCAGACCAAACTATTGTGAGAGAACAAGTAGCTGGAGTGTTATTTAATTCAACAGCATGCCCTTCATGTACTCCGAGTCCTTCTCCAACTCCGTCGCCATCACCAACACCAAGTCCGACACCTACGCCAAGTCCGACACCTACGCCAAGTCCGACACCTACACCAAGTCCGACACCTACGCCAAGTCCGACACCAGTGCCGACAGTGAGTTATGTGTATAGAAGTTATACTCCGTGTGGTGGAGGAACAGCTGTAATATTAAGAGGAATATCGGGATTTGCATTTCCATCTTTCTTAAAATATCAAAATACTTGTTATGAAAACCCTCAAGCTACAGGTTCAACAAGCACTATTGATGCAGCTGGATTAACAACATTTAATAGTTGTCCTGAGTGTAATGCTACAACTCCGTCGCCAACACCTGCGCCGTCACCGACTCCATCTCCAGCGCCTACTCCAGCGCCGTCATTATTTTATTTCTTAACTCCATGTGGTAGTCAGCAAGGTTGTTATATACAACTTGCAAGTCAGCCTTCAACAGGAGCTCAATTTGTAGATGGAGGTGTTCAGCCAAATGAATTTTATCAATACCTTGGTCAATCTGGAGTACCAACAGACCAGCAAGCGCCATGTAATAATAATATTCAAGCTACAGGGTTATCGGGATGTAATACACCAGCACCAGCACCAACACCAAGTCCAGTTGCTAGTTTTGAAAATTATACTGTTACTCAATGTGGTGGGTCAATTAATTATGATGTAAGATTAAGTTCAGTAGGACTGCCTATTGGTTTTGCCTTAGAGTTTTCATCTCCAGGAACACCTCTAGATACGGGATGCTGGTATATAACAGCAACTAATTTAGGAGTGTATGTTTATTCAGCAACAATTACTGCTCAATATATTAATGGATGTTCAGAGTGTACGACTCCAGCACCAACACCTAATCCTACTCCGACTCCTAGTCCTACTCCGAGTCCGAGTCCAGTTCCATCAAGTCCATATCAATATGCAAGATACCAAGCTTGTGGGGATGATGTACTTATAGATTTAAGGCAGACTACAGGTAATTCTTTCCCTACTGTTGTAGAAATACAAGGAATTTGTTATGAATATGTTAACTCAGCAGGAATAGAAAATACAAATGACGTTTCAAACTATCCTTCTTTTGGTAGTTGTACTGCGTGTCAAACAGCACCAACGCCAGCGCCAACTCCAGCGCCAACTCCAGCACCAACTCCAGCACCGAGCTCTGCGTGTATTGGTATAAGCGTGGGATACTCAACAGGTTTATATTATGGTTGTTGTGTTCCTCCGGATAGTAGCGGTGTATTATATTTTAACGCAAGTACAGTGGCTTTAGCAAACAGAATGTACACAGGGCTAGGATGTTCAGAGCTTGATAGAGGAACTAAATTTGTTAGCGAAGATGGTTCAGTATACTATCAATTTACAAATGGTATAAAAACATCAGGCGCACTATCTTGTCCAGGATGTCCTTAATAATTTTTTTATTGAAGTTTAATTTTTAACTTTAATAAAATTTAATCAAATGCAAGAAATAAAAAACTTTATATCTCCTGAAGAGTGTAGTGAATTAATCGACATGATTGAATCAAATCATTCAACTTCTTCTGTTGTCGTAGGAGGGACAGATAGAACAGAAGTAACTAACCATAGAACTTCAAGCACTAGCTTTTTAGATTCTAATAATTCTACAGTAAAATCAATACACAATAAAATAGCAGATTATTTTAATTTAGATATAAAAAAAGGAGAGCCTTTGCAAGGTCAATTATATGAGGTTGGTCAATACTTTAAACCACATAATGATTTTTTTGATGGAGCTGCTTATGATATGCACTGTAAAGTGTCAGGTAATAGAACTAAAACTTTAATGATTTATTTAAATGAAAATTTTACTGGAGGTGGAACTAATTTTCCTAATTTGGACAAAGTAGTTCATGCAGAGACAGGTAAAGCTTTGTGGTGGAATAACATAGTAGATGGTAACTTACAAACTCAATATTTACACGAAGGTGTAGCTATAGAACAAGGTAAAAAATATATTATTACTTCTTGGTGGAGAGAAAACAATTGGGATGGTTCAGGAGATGAAACTGAATACAACAATTCTATTGCAGAAACTAAAACTGAAATGTCAACTCAAAAAAAATCTTATGTGATAAAAGCTTCAGAAAAAATTACACCTCAAGTCGAAGAAGTTGTTGAGGCTAATCCAAAAGTTTTTACACACAGAGACCAGGTTCCTAAGTTTACTACTAATGGTTTTGAAATATTAAAATGTCCAGAGGAAACTTGGAATATAATAAATGATTCTTACAATATTTTAAAAGATAAAGCAAAAAACGAAGTGTTTGATGGTAAAGAACATATAATAAAAGGAGGTGATACGGAGCTTCTTTCTTTTGACGCTATGCCTTCAATAAGAACTTTGATACACAATCAATTATTACCCGTTCATCAGGATTGGATAAAAAGCAAGAACATTGAACCTTCATTTATTTATGGTATACGTTCATATAAGAAGGGTTCTATGTTAGAAAAACATTACGATAGAGTGGAGACTCATCACATAAGTTCGATTATTATTGTAGACAAAGATTTAACTTGCGGATGTAAAAATAAACCAGAGTCAGATGACTGGCCTTTAGATATACAGGGTCACGATGGGGAATGGTATAAAGTATATGCTCAACCTGGAGATATGATTTTATACGAGTCTGCAGTGTGTGAACACGGAAGAGCTGAAGCATTTGGTGGCACGTACTTTAGAAATTTCTATGTACACTACAAAATAATTTAAATTGCAAAAACCAAAACTTTTAGTTTCCATAGCTTCTTATTGTGATGATGAGCTTCCAAAAACCATAGAAAGCTTGTTAGAAAATTCTGCTAACAAAGATAACTTAGATATAGTAATATTTAATCAGAGTGAATATCCAGAAAATTTTAATTACATAAATGTAAAAGAAGTTTTTTGTGATTATAAAAATACAAATGGAGTTGTTTGGGCACGGCAGCAAATAAGAAATTATGTAAAAGACCACCATAAATATTTTTTACAAATAGATGCTCACATGAGATTTGATAAAGATTTTGATGCTAAGCTAATAAAACATATAGATGAATATAATGGTAAAGTTGTTTTTAGCGGATTTCCTTCAATGTATTATTTGCCTGATGAAAAAAGTTGGGATGCTTGTTATAGAAATGTAATAGATAAAATAGATGAAAAGGGTAGATTTTGGCCAGGAGCTCAAGGTGTGGAAGAAAAGAAATATTTAGGTTCTAGCACTATAGCGGCTGGCTATTTTTTTAGCGACATTGGAATATTAGATATAGAAATATACAACCAAAAGGGAGACATGTATTTTGAAGAAACATACGCAACATTTAATTCTTTTCTTGGCGGATATGACATTAACAATATTTCTTACCCTGGAGTTTATCATTTATATGACAAGGCTAATCAAAGACAAAATTATACACCCAACCAAGGAACGCCTAGATTGGTAGGTTTAAAAAATAACAAAAGAACTATACAAGATTTTAATAAAATATATGGAACAAAATACAGGCCGAACATAATTCATCAAGTTGCTCCGCAAGATAAATCAAGATGGAGTAAAGAATGGTTTAGATGCGATTATAGCTGGGATACTATTAAAGGATATCAAAGAAATAAATGGTGTGATAGGGATGGCATAAATAATTATTTAAAAAACTATGACTCTGAATTTTATAGCGTGTTGGATGAATGTCCTGTAATATATAAAATTGACTTTGTTAGATATCTAATTGCAAGGGATATTGGAGGCGTTATTTGCGATATGGATTTTGAGGTTTACAATGACTTCACTAAACAATTAGATAGTCATTCGATATATCTACTTGAATCCTCAGCCGGTGATGAAGATTTTCAAAACGGATTTATTGTTTCACCTCCTTCGGATTTGTGGAATATTTTTTTAGAAACTTTAAAAGTAGATATCAAAGCAAATTTAACAGATATAAAAGGAAGAAAAGAAATAGAGGGTCGACCTCCAGGAACTTTTGTCCGTGAAATAGTAGGGCCAATAGCTTTGTCAAGATTTATTAAAAATAATAATATACCTCATAAAGTTTTACCTTTTAGACAATTTAATCCTGTTGGAAAAATTAATTTTGATTTTATTCAAACATACCATTATGGTACAGGCAATTGGGGGGGCGGTTTATAAACGTTAATTTATTAATTTGTAAATTTGTACATAATTAATTTATATGTCTTGTAGAACTTATGTATTATCGTGTCCTCTAGGAGCTATAGGAGGTCAGTGTACTTATAATGTTGCTTGTTGTGGAGATTTAGAAGGGCAGTATACCAGTCGTACTTTACCCGCCAACTCACTTTTAGATGTTTGTGTTCAAGACTATGGGATAGGTGGAGAAGAACCAGTTATAGTAACGTCTAGTTCAGGTTCTTTTAATGCAACTCAGGATTCATGTAATTCTTTTTGTGGTGATATCCCAGCACCTACACCTACACCAGCTCCTACGCCAGCACCTACACCAGCACCTACACCAACGCCTGTTGGTGGATGTACTTGTTATCAGCTTTTATATGAAGATGGAGGTACAGCTACAATAAACTATAATGCTTGTGGTGGTGGAAGTTCACAAATTATTATTGACCCAGGTAGTTTTTATTATATATGCTCTACAACTATGCCGACAACAAGTGATAGCGCAGTTACTATAACAGCAATTGGTTTACCGGGAGGATGTACTCAAAACTCAGACTGTAACCCCTTAGCACCAACACCGAGTCCGGCTCCTACTCCTACTCCTAATCCTGCTCCTACTCCTACTCCTTCTTCTCAAATTCAGTATAGAGAATATCAGGAATGTTTAGACTCTACGTCAAAACAAGTGTTCAAAGCCTTACCTGGTTATGCTTGGCAATACAGTGTAAAAGTGAGTGGGGTGTGTTATGAAAACCCTCAATCTACGTCATCAACATCAAATATAGCAGTAGATTTAGAGCCTACATTTAACAATTGTACAGCATGTTTAAACAGTATTACTCCGAGTCCTACTCCGAGTCCTCAACCGACACCGAGTCCTCAACCGACACCGAGTCCTCAACCGACACCTAGTCCTACTCCGAGTCCTACGCCTAGCCCAACTCCAACTCCTAGTCCGAGTCCTACGCCAGCTCCATTACAAGAGTGGAGAGAGTATTCAAAATGTAACGCTAGTGGAATAAAACAAAAATTTTATGCTCCTTTTGGATATCCTTTTCCTGCAGTAGTATTATATCAAGAAGAATGTTTTGAAAACCCTCAGTCAACATCTGCTTCTGGAGGTGTAAATATATTAGGTTTAACAACATACGCAGATTGCGCATCTTGTATAGGTGTAAATCCAGACCCAAACTTTTGTTTACTAGGTAATAATACTGTAGCTATTATAAACACAAATCAAGGTAACGTTTATAGGTTCAACGGTGTTGAAGGAAATCCATACGGAACATCCACAGGTACTTATGTTTTAAACAACGTACCTTCAGCGCATCCAATAGCTATTCTTAACAATGGAAAAACTAACTTAATATCTTACACAGGTGATACAGATGCAGGGACTGGCACTGCTCCTGATGGAAATACTTATAATTTTTATTATGGCAATGTAACTATAACGGTAAATGGAAACTATGGTTATGTAAGTTATGCTTGCTTATACCATGGATACATGGGTGGGCAAAATAATTTAGGGTTTAATTCTACAGTATGTAGTATACCAGGGCCTCCAACACCGGCTCCCGTACCTTCTCCAACACCGGCTCCCGCAAGTATTGTTCCTCCAATTCCTTCTCCTGTAACAACAAATTACACATTGTCTTACAATGAAGGAGCTCAAGGTTGGCCATCTTTTTATTCTTATGTTCCTGATATGATGATTGGTATGAATAATTATTTTTACACTTTCAGTAATGGTAATTTATTTCAACACAACTCAAATGATTTAAGAAACAACTTTTATGGTATACAATATAACTCAAGTATAACCAGTGTGTTTAATCAAGAACCTTTAGAAAATAAAATATATAAAACAATAAATTTAGAATCAGATTTTTCTTGGGAGCTATCTTTAGAAACTGATATTCAACAAAATGGTTTTATAAATAGCGGTTGGTTTGAGGAAAAGGAAGGTTCATTTTTTGCTTATTTAAGACAGTCAGGTTCAAACCCTGCGTTACCAGGACAATATGCTTTAAGGTCTGCTAACGGTATAGGAAAAGCATCAGCTATAACCTATGATGGAACTTCTACTGTGTATATAGATTTTTCTGTAAACCCTTTGATATCAATAGGAAGTATAGTAAGTATAGGAGACTACATTTATTTTTCTTTACCAGCTTATACGACTGTAAAACTAGGCGGAGTCATAACAAACATACAAGTAGATTTACCAAATAATTTAAATAGAATTATTATATCTCAATCCGTTACTGATTCTGAAACAATTACAATTAATGACCCGTACATTTTGTATATTAAAAACTCAGAAGCAGAAACTCATGGATTACTGGGGCATTACATGTTATTCACTTGTAGAAATACAAATACAAATGCAGTAGAACTATTTGCAGTTGAGAGCGATGTAATGAAAAGCTATCCGTAAAAATTAGTATCTTTGCATAGAATGGATTTTAATATAATTGAATTAAGTCCTTCTGACTATGAAGAAGTTTTGGTAGGATGGTGGAAAGATTGGGATTGGCAACCGCCGCCTAAAGATTTTTTACCTAATGATGGAGCAGGAGGATTGATGGTTACACATAACGAAAAGCCTATTTGTGCTGGGTTTATGTACATGACCAACTCGAAAGTTTCGTGGGTAGACTGGATTATATCCGACAAAAAAATAGAGGACACCCAGTTAAGGCACGAGGCGGTTAAGTTTTTGATAGCTGTTCTAACAAACATCTGTCAGGAAAATGGAAGTAAGTATATATATGCGCTTTTAAGACATGAAGGGTTAAGTAAAACATACGAAGAATTAGGATACATAAGGGGAGATTCTTACACACACGAAATGATAAAAAAAATATAATATGGCAGCATTTACAACTATCGCATCATTAGGATTGTCCGCAGCAGGTTCAACCTTTAGTTTTTTGCAGGCTGGAAAACAAAATAAATTAGCCAGAGACGCTCAAAGAGATGCAGCAAAAGCTTTAGAGGAAGCTAAGAAAAAATTAGAAACAAATATGATGCAGGGTCTTTCAATAGCAAAAGAACCTTATGAGCTTGAAAGAGAAGCTCTTTTACAAGCAGGAGCATCTGCTTTACAAGCGGGTGTGGAGGGCGACCAAAGAGGAGCGGCCGCAACTGCTGGTAGAGTTTTACAAGCTCAACAGGAAGCTCAAGCGGAGCAACGTTCTGCGATGGCTCAAGAAATGACAGATTTAGCACTTTTAGAAGCTGAAGAAGAAGTTAATCTTCAGAGACAAAGAGTTGGTTTAGATATAGGTGAAGCACAAGGACAACAAATGATGGCGGCAGATGCAAGAAGAGCGGCGGCTCAAGCGACTACAGCAGGAGTTCAAGGTTTAGTAGATATGGGGACAACATTATTAGCAGGGTCTGATTTATATGCAGGAGAAAGAACTGATACAGAAAGAGCAGCAAGGAAAGCCAGTAGACAAAGTAAAAGGCTTGACAGAATAGAAGCAAACAGAGGTTTAGCTGCTCGTAATAAAGTTGGTGGGAGAATGTTTAATAGAAACACAAGGCAAATGAGAAGAGATAATCCAGACTTATATAATTTTATAACTGAGCCAGCATTTGGTATTCAATTTAAAAATGTTTTTGATAATTAATATAATATGCCAGTAGGATTTGGATACATAAGAGATGAGCAGCCAGCTATAGTTGATTGGTCTGCAATTACAAGAGAGGCTAGAGAGACCATCAAAGGCATTGAGGCTGATAGGCAAAAGAAAAGAGAAGGTGTTGACCAGGCTATTAGAGACCAGTCAGAAGCCTTGATTAACAGACCTAAGAGTCAGAACACAGAGTACAATGCTGCTATGTCTAACATGACAGCTCAGATAGAAGCCACTATGCTTCAAAACTACAATGACTTACGTCTGGGTAACATAAATTTAAATCAATTTAATGCAGTAAAGAACACTATGATGAGTGAGACTAAGGGTGTTCTTGCTATTGCTAAGGTATATGCAGACCAGTATGATGCTAATGTAGAAGGAGCACAGAATGGAACACTATCTGGTTTTTCTAATTATACAAACGCTATAACTCAAGAGATGATGGACTTTCAAGGCGTAGAAACTTTTGTTGGGCCAAATGGAAAGATATCTTTTGTAAAGAAAAAAGAAGACGGCACAACAGAAACACTTGATACTTCTGAGCTGTTTACATTAGCTAATATGAAACAACAGAAGTTTGACATGCAAGCTGAAATAGAAAAAGCTAAAGAAAAGGGAGGTTTTACTTACATTAATAGTTTAGGTAGAGAAGTTAAAGGATATTTTATAGACCCTACAAACGGAAACATAAATACAGATGCGATAGAAAAATCTGCAGCCAGCATGGTGGCGCAGGACTCTAATGCTTACGGTATACTTTATGATTATATTGGAGGTTATGATTTTGAAAGATTGTCGGATGATTTTTTTAAAGACCATCAAACTGGTGAAGAACAAAAAGCAGCACTAGAAAAACTTCAGCAAGATAATAAAAACATAATTTATATTGATTCAAATGGTATGCCTATAGTTTCTGAATCACAAAGAGAAACAGCGCAAAAATATATTGAAACACAATTAGAAGAGATTGCTATAACAGGAAGAAAAGAATCAGAGTTTAAAAAGAAAGAGTCAATAGAAGCTGATATTGCTTCTAAAAAATCTCAGACCAGACTAAGAGGGGTTCAATTTAACGCACTTATGAAAGAGTTAAATAAAACAGAAGATGAAGCTGATGATATATTAGCGGGAATGTTAGAGTATACAGAAAATTTATTTAGTGGTGTAAATCCTAACAACCCACAGATAGATAGTGCTTTAAATAAAATTGGTTTTGAAGTAGATAAATTTATTAACGATGCTGGCAATGAAGTTATTGGCAATCCTGATGCTGTTATTATTGTTAATAGAAACACGGGTAAAAAAACAACTATTACCTTAGATTCATCAGTAAGCCCTGATGAATGGATATTAGATTTCACTGACAACTTATACCCTCTATTAGATAAGAACGAATTAGAAATACTTTACGAAAATTCTGTAGCCAGAAGCCAAAGAGGTGGAGACAGCTTTCCTAAAATGGAAGATTGGTTAGCTGCTAATCCTGGAAAAACAGTATTAGATTATAACAATGCTAAAGCAGCTTTTGACGAACAAAATAAATAATGGAATTAGAAGAATTATATAGCTTACTTCCTGAAGGTTCATTTTCAGATTTTAATTCGTTTGCTAGTTTTGTAAATGAAAACGGAGCAGCTGCGTTCTATCCTTTAGTTGATTCTTCTATTTATCCCACTGAAGAAAGTTTTACAGAATCCTTAAAAAAAAAAGACTTGTCTCAAGATATGGATTCTTTTGGGGGAGATGGTTTATCGGACTCATTTACTACAATTGAATATGACCCATACGAAAACTTTACTACTCTAAATCCAAAGTCAGAGTTTGATAAAAAATTTACAGCCAATACTAAACGATTAGCCTCTGGTATAGTTAGGCTTCCGTTGTTTCTTCAAGAGGTTGGTGGTTCTATAAGAGGAACTTTTGATGAAAGATATGGAGATTTTTTAGCAGATATGTCTGTTGAAGAAAGAGAAAATTATTACGGAGCAACAGGTCTTACAGATTTTTCTAATCAATTATTAACAGAAGCAGAAGAGATTGAATCAACTATGAAAGAGTTTGAAACCAGTATTACAGAGGACTTTGGGGCTCTGAGATTAGGTCAAGCTTTGTCAAGAACTTTTGCTGAGGTAGGTGGAGCTTTACCTAGTGTGGCTATGGTACTTAGTAATCCGTATGGATTTGCTATGTTAGGAGCTGGTAGCGCAGCAGAAAAAAGTAGAAGTATTCAAGAAATGGCAGAGATGTCAGGAGAAGGAGGAGGACTTGAACTTAAACAAACAATGAACGCTATAGGTACGGGAATAGCTGAAGGTGCTTTTGAACTTATTACCAGAGGACTTGGAAAAAATATGTTTAAAGTTTTACGTCAACTGCCAAAAGAACAAGCTGAATATACAGTTAAAAAAGTGGCTACTGAGTATGCAAAAGGATTTGGAATGGAAGGGGCTTCAGAAAGTTTAACCTTAGGAACAGAGAGTGTCTTAGATGCTTTGCTATTAGATGATGAAGCAGCTTTTGAAAAAAGCTGGTATGAATACATGGATACTTTTTTAATAGGTGGTGTTGTTGGTAGTGGTATGTCTGGAGGAGCTGCTTCTGTAGCTAGATTAAGGCAGAAAAGACAGGCGGCAAAACTTCAAGATGAACTATCAGCAACTAAATATGAAAAACTTGAACAACCTTTTTTGTCAGAGGATTTTATAATTGACACAGATATAGAAACTATTATTAATATACCTAACAGTGAAGAATTTTTAAAAGGAACATTGCAAGGTCAAGTTAAAAGAGGAGACATTACACAAGAGCAGATGGATGAAGCTATGGCTAAATATACACAAAGCATAGCTGTTTATAATCGTGTTTCTGATTTAGGAATTGCCCCTGATAAAATGAATGAAGCATTAAGATTAGTTCAAAAAAAGTTAGACTTGCAAAAGTTAGTAGCTGATAAAGACGATGCAGCTTCTGAGTCACAGCGTGAAGAAATCGCAGCAATAGATGATAGATTAAAAGTTATAAGCAAAGAAAGCAAGGGTACGCCAACCGAGCAAGATGTTAAAGATGAGCTTGAAGCAAAAGATGAGCAGCAACAAACCTATACATTACCAGATGTAGTAGAGCAAGCTAAAGAAGATTTTGAAATTATTGACAACAGAGGAGGCAGAGCAGGCTTAGAAATATTAGAAGAGGGAAATGGTAAATGGTATATTGAAAATAAAAGAACAGGAACTCAACTAACTTTTAAACGAAAAGCTGATGCTCAAGCTGAACTAAGAGAGATTATAAACGGGAGAAGTGCATTTCAATTTGGTGAAGGCGAGGTTATTGTAGAAGATATTACAACCACTCCTACTACTACTGAAATAGAAACTGTTGTAGAAGAAACCACTCCTGATAATATAGTTGTTAGAAAAAATAAAGTGTTAAGAAGATTAACAGATGATAAACTTACCCCTGATGTTAGAAGGCAAGCGTTTAGAAATTTAATTAAAAGGTTACGTCCTGTAGGAAAAATAGCTGCAAGGTCAGCTAATAAATTAATTAAAGAGGTAGAAAAATTAGATTTTTCTAAACCAATCCAGGTTCAACAAACTCTTGATAATATTATAAAAGCATTTGAAACTTCTAAACGAAGACAACAAGTAGATGAAGCGACTTCTTTATTCAAACAAATACAAACTAGAAAAGGAAGAGCTAGAGTTATTGCTGAAACAAAACAAGCAGCTGAAGCTTTTTTAAAAATTAATCTTAAAGAAGTTACAGATATTGCAGAGTATATTAACAAAGCTACCGAACTAGCGCAAGGGTTACTTCCATCAACAACAAGGGATGGTAAAGTAAATCAAAAAAGAGCGGCTGTTTTACAAGAGATAAATCAATATACGGAGGCAGAATTAAAAGAGCAAAGAGAAAATTTAATTCAAATAGAAAAAGATGCCTTTGAAGAATTAACAGGTAAATCTGCTGATGAATTATCATTAGTGGAAATTAGAAGAGTTTTAAATGAGGTTGAAAACATAAAAGAAAAATCATCTCAGGATGAGACAATTGATTTTGAGCTTGGAACAAATGTGCAGCAACTTCAAAGCTCACTTAGAAATGCAGTTGAGATTGCTAAAAGATTAATTAGTAATCAGTTTGATACAGGTATTAATTTATTCACAGGCCAGGAGTTAGATATATCTGAGGCAGACAGAAAATTAGTTGAAGAGTTTTTAGATTTAGATATATCTGATTTATCAAGAAAAGATGCGCTTGTTGCATTAGATTCATTGACTGAATTTGTAACCAATGGGAGCACAGGGGGTATGCAATTTATAGTAGACAATATAATAGGGAAAGAAAACGCAAAGACATTAAAAGAAGAGGGTGTAAAAAGCAAACCTTTGATGTCTTTACTTACTGATACTGTTCCCGTAATTAAAAAGTTTGCATTGTTAAGAGGGTGGGCTAACAATATAGCAACTTTCCCTGCTATGACTGAGCTTATGTTCCGAGGTCAAGAAGCAGCTAATAAATTTATGAATGTATCTGGACTTCAAACTTTATTTAATAATGTAGCTGACGCAAGAACAAAAATAAATAATATAGAAAATGAGTTTTATAAAATTTATAATAAAAAGAAACCTAATGGTAAAAGTTTTAGTAATGCTGAAAACATATATGAAAGAGGTATTTTATCTAGCATGAGAAGAACTATTGCTGGCGATGTAACTAAACAACAAATAGAGTTTGAAAGGAAAAAAAGATTAATAAAACAATCTATAGATAATTTAAAAAGAGCAGCCAAAAATTTAAACACAAGAGGTAAGCAGGCAGAATTATATCAGCAGGTTTATGATAAATTATTGAAAGGAGCTAATACTATTCAAGAAGTTGAAGACAGGGCGGCAGCAGTTAATTTAGACGCAGTGCAATGGATGACAAATAAATGGTCAGAATACTATCCAGAGCTTAGAGATGTAAGTTTAAAAATATATAACACCGTATTAGATGAAGATATAAATTATACTCCTGACACTATATCAAGTTTAGAGTTAGATAGGACAGAAGATATTGACAGACCAATTTATGAAAGCCCTGAGTATTTAAACAATAGAAGATTGTATAATGATAAAACAGGGGTTCTTAAAGAGAATAAAAGAATAAATAGTTTAGGTGATAATAAATTTGTTAATCTTGATTTTGATAGAGCTAATATAAATGCTCTTAGAAAAGCTATAATTAATATTAACTCTGCTTCTGTAATACAACAATTACAAGGGTTTATAAAATCAGATTCATTTAAAGACATAATTCCTGATGAAACAGACCAAATGTTATTTAAAAATAGATTAAGAGATTACATTGCCGACCAACGTGGAATTAAATTTACAAGTCAGACACAGCGTACCGCTTCAGAGGCAATAGATAAAATAGCATCTATACCTATAGCAAGAGCGTTAGTAAGTGGTGGACAGTTTATTAAACAGCTTACTCCTATAGTAAGTACATTTTTTACTACAGGCCCAATTAATACTTTAGAAGGTATGAGGTTATATTATAATCCAGAAGTCAGACAATGGTTAAAAGATGCGGGCTACTCTATATCAAACAGAGGTATTGCGGCTGAAGCTTTATTAGATAACGCACAAAAATCTTTGGAAAAAACCAGAATGGACAGTGACGCTGAAGTTGTATTAGAAAAATTAGATAATGTAAGTAGAGCAGGTTTAAAATATACTCTACAGTCTGCTGATATTTTAGCAGCCAAAACTACATGGATGGCTAACTATGTAAAGAAAATGAAAGAGCTTGGCTTTAACGAAGTAAGCGACCCTACATTTGATTGGTCAAAACACGAAGTAAATAAAGAAGCTGCAGATTTTGCTCAACAACAAACAGATAGACAACAAAACGTTTCTGATGCTGCTTTACAAGGGGCTATGTTTAGAAACAGAAGCGTAATACAGAGAGCTTTATTACAAACTTTTATGCCATTTTCAAACTTCCTTTTGAATATGAAAACAAGAGCTTTATCAGATTCACTCAGTTTGTTTAGTAAAAATTCAAGCATACAAGATAAAAAAAATGCAGCTATATCTTTGTCTGCATACACAACAGAGTTAGCAGCTTTTAATTATTTAAGCTCTGCTTTGACAGGTTTAAACTACGCTGCGTCTAACGCGCTACTTGAAGCGTTTACTGGTGATGAACCTGATGAAGACTTTATAGAAGAAAGAGATGAGTTGTTAAAAAAAGGTAGATTTACAAGCTTAGCTACAGATTATTTCAGTCCACTTCCTCCTTTAAACCCTACTGTTGCAAAACAAATCAATGCAATTATAAAAATGTTTGATGACAGAGAAGACCCTTTTCAGTTATTTGTAGACGAAAAACCTATCGAAGAAAAACTTGGTTTAGCTACAATTGGTAAAGAGGTTTTTGATAGCGCAAAAGAAAGTATAGACCTAGCTGTTAGTGGTGTGTACAAATACAGTAAAGGTGGCGAGGAAATAGAATATGAATTATCAGATGAAGAAAGAAGCTTAATGCAAATAAGCGCAATTATGGAAGTTCTATATGGTATTGGATATATGCCAGCTGAAGTAAAAAGAATTGTAGCTCAAAATAAAAAATATATAATGTTTAAAGCTAAAAAACCTTTACCTAAAGCTCCTAGCTATAGACCTAGGAAGGGAAGCAAGGTTAAGTCTAAGCGTAAATCAAAAATATAATGCCTTTTAAAAGTCAAGCACAAAGAAAATGGATGTACGCTAACAAGCCAGAGATGGCAAAAGAGTGGGAAGATGAGACACCTCCAGGTCGTTTACCACAACGATTACATTCTAAGTCTAAATTAAAAACAAAGATTAGTCAACGTAGACGTAGACGTAAAATCAGAAAAGGAATGTAAAAAGTAAATACATAAGTACTGTATTTATTACAATTACAATTACAAAATTTAATTTAGGATTCTTCATTACAGATTCATTAGACAATTAATAGCTGTGTGTCCACCCAGAACTACACCACAACCA
>Ga0208159_1000271_pt1 | contig 21812 bp, 9 predicted proteins | sample 9_EtaG_FD_184082 | JGI IMG/M metagenome (GOLD analysis project Ga0208159, IMG submission 184082) | Marine viral communities from the Subarctic Pacific Ocean - 9_ETSP_OMZ_AT15188 metaG (SPAdes) (version 2) | ecosystem: Environmental > Aquatic > Marine > Oceanic | place: Pacific Ocean | collected... | reverse complement strand
AGATTATTAATTTTTTCATTGATTTTAGCCCTGTTATATTTATATTAAAATAACAGGGTTTAAACTATTATGTCATCAATTACAGATTATCCCGGAGAAACGGTAAGTGCATTGAAAAAAATTGATCCAAGTGATCTAAAGTTTCATCCAATGCAATTAAATAAACGTTTTACGATGTTATCTGGGAGTACTACTTTACATACACCATTACAAGCATATTATATTGATAAAGTATTAGAAACATATGTAACTGGTGAACAAAATAGTAATGGAACATATAAAACAATAATATATAAATCAATTGATCAGTTATTTTATAAATTTAATAATAGTCCTACTGATTTATATCAAACGTCTTCAATATTTAGTATACCGCAAAAGAAAATGGGTCAACAAATTAAAAATGACTCTTTTACATATTCTAGTGCTTCATTAAATTTAGCTTCATATAGTTCTGGTTTAGTTTATGATAGTAATATGATTACTTCTTCATTTCCTAACACATTAGTTTTTTATGAAGGATTTAATCAATATTTTAACGAAACAAAAATAGCATATACAGAAAGTCAAAACGTTAGTTATGTAGATGGAGTATCAACTACGGGTGGTAAACAACAACCTATAGGATTATCTGCATTATTTTCCGGAAATGGTTATATATCTAGAAATATACAAGGAGAATATAATAAACAAAAAAATTATGCTATTTCATTTTTTATATCAGGAACTAATAGTGCAAATTCAGATCAATTAATTTTATCAAAAGCAGATCAATTAAGTAGATTTCCATGTCCGTTCAATGTAGAGCTTAGTGGTAGCAATCAAATTAAATTTAGTATTCGTGGTAATAATACAAATAATATTGCATTAATTACATCATCTGTAGATGTATCGTCATCTTGGACTCATGTTGTTTGTCAAAAAACTGGTAGTGATATTGAATTATATATTAATGGAGAAATACATTCTTCTGGTAGTTTTGATTTTTTAACTGATAATTTAAATACATATGTAAATTCGCCAAGTAATATTTCAAACAATTACAATCTAAATATAGGCGGTTATAACACAAATAACACTAATTTACAAGGTTATCTAGATGAAATTAGGATTTATAACAAAGGATTAACAAACTTGGAGATAAGCACTTTATCGGACCGTAGCGAAGGTGGAGGAATGCTTCAAACAAATATTGTTGGAAATGTTTTTAGCAAAAAAGGATTTGTTATAATATCAACTCCGGATTATAGATTTAATAATTTAATAACTAGTGCATATACTGCTAGTTATGAAAGTTCAATTACAATGTATGAAATGAATTCATTATGTAGAATAAATTCTGGAGAGTTTAATGTTACGCAAAATCATTCTGCATTAACAGAAAATAATAATCAATATTTAAATTATTTAACTGGTAGTATATTTACTCCATATATAACTTCAATAGGATTATATGACCCAGCTGGACGTTTATTAGCAATTGGAAAATTAGGACAACCAATTAAGAAACGTGATAATGTTGATATGAATATTCTTGTTCGATTAGATTTAGATACAAAACCATTTAAAACATTAAATGAAATTACTTCGTCTACAAATACTATAACTACTAATATCAATACTAATACAACTAGTATTCCTATTGCAACAACTAGTACTTCTACTGGTGGAGGAGGGTACTAATGATTAAGTTAAAAAAAATATTAACAGAATTAAGTAGTGATCGTGCAGATCAATTATTAGATAAAATTAAAAATAAACAATTTTCATTTATAGGAAGTGGAGATAACGGAAAAGTATATCAACTTGATGGAGAAGATTTATTATTTAAAACAACTACTGAACCAGATGAAAAAGCAGTAGCTGATGTTATAGTAGGTCGTTCTAATGAATTTAATACATTTATTCCAGTACATTATAGTCATGATACTAAAAACATGTATATTTTAAGTAGAGCTGAAAATTTATCTGAACGAGAAAAATCTGAGTTACAATTGTTTTATAATAATTTTAAACAATATATGAGACAAGAAGGTCCTAATGCTACAATATTTGATTATTTAAATACAGAAGAAACAAGACAATACTCAACTATATTAATTAATTTTTTACGAGCTTTAGAACAACAAGTTAGAAAAACTAACATTGGAGATTTAGATCAAACATTAGATTTTAAACCAGACAACATAATGAAATGGAATGGAAATCTGGTAATGATAGATTGGTAATATTTATATAAAATGAATAACAAGAAATATATAGAAAATATAGTATTAGAACAATATTATAAATTAGCAGTAGACTCGTTGTTTGAACAGACTGATGATGGATATAAATTACGATCAATAAGAATTGAACCGTTAACAGATAAACAAAGAGCTACATTGAAAAAAATACCAGGCGGAGTACAAGGATTTCAAATAATTGCAAAAGGAAAAAATTTAAAAAATAATATTACCCATCAACAAATTGTTAGATCTATACAATCAAGTAGGCAATATGGAGATGGCAGTGCATATGGACAAGGGCTTTCCAGACTGTTTATTGTCGACAAAGTAGATTTAAAGAAAAAAGAAAATAGAAAACAAATTTGGGTAATTTTTATAACTAAATTAAAAGAGGATGATATAAAAAAAATAAATAAACTACCTAAAATTGGAAATTCAAGTTATATTATTCCTAAATCTAATTTTCCATCTGTTAATACTGAGTTAGCTAACGTGATAAAAGTTGTGTCTGCTCCAATTAAAGTTAATATAAAAAAAACAGATAATAAAATAGATCCACCTACAAAAGAAGATGAAAAAGAAAGTGATGAAGTTGATGAAACTCCACCTACATCTGCAGGAGTTCCTTCGTTATCGCCAATGAAACTTATATCATTGCCAAAAGGTCAGCCTAAAGCATCAGATACATATGGATTTACAAATTTAAAATCTGCATTTACTGGAGATCGTGATGGAAGTTATGCTAAAACAAAACCTACATTGTTAACATTTTTAAAACCATTTCAAAGTATACCTGGATTTGGATTTACTTCTACTAAACGATCTAGTAAACTATCAAGAGCTGGTAATATTAGTGATCATTGGGATGGAAATCCTACATCATATGGTGTTGATATAGCATTAAAAGATATGCAAATAAATGTAGGACAAGAAACAGATAAAGATGTTGTTAAAACCACTATAGGCGATAAAATATTTTTATCCATCATGAAAGCAATTGGAAAAGGTATTCCAACAAAAGGAGGAATATTTAAAGCAAATCCAATTACTGGATTTAGAATTCAAGTAATTTGGAGAACCGCAGATCATTATGATCATATACATGTAGGACTGCGAAATGAAGTAGCATTTGAAAAGTTTTCTAAAATGAAGCAAAATAATCAAGATCCTAATAATTCTGATAAAAATACTACAGATAATACAGTTGAACCAAATGATAACGAACAGCCAGACAATGATAATGTAAACAATGTTACACCAAAACTATCAGATAAATCAACTAACAATATCAAAAAGCGAAAAGCTTAATATGAATAGAAATAAATTAAAAAATATAATTTTAGAAGAATATCAAAAAATTAAACATGATTTGCAAGAGCAAAGTATGGGTGGACAATCCATGTCTCCTGGCGGTCAGCCGTTTATGAATAAATCTGCAGATCCTGTTAAGACTCCGTATGCACAAACAATATATAAAGGCGTTAGTAGTGGAAAAGAAGTAAGTATCGAAACTTTAAAAAAATGGTATGAAGAAGATATAACAGCTGATGACAGATCTACCGGTTATTCTTTTAATGATTATTTAGATCAATTAGTAAAACAAAAAACAATAACTAAACAATCAAAAACAGCTGGAGTTAATCAAATTGGTATGCCTAATGAAACAGATAAAACTACAATTGCATTAGCAGCTGGAGCTTCTGGAAAACTTGCAAGTGGTTTAGGAGGCACAATTGAAAAATTAATTGACGCAGCAATATATGGCGGAACATATAAAAATGTAAAATTACAAGGAATTACAGATCTAAAAATTATGAAAATAGTATCTAATAATTTACAAAAATTACTAAAGTCATTAAATACATATGATACAATTCTTGATCAAGAATATATTGCTTTACGTGATAGTAAAGCTATAGCCATGAAAAAATCTGTAGTTAGAACGAGAACTGGAGGATTATCTGCAGAAGATGTTAGATTAAATTTAACTAATATAGTAAAGTATGCTATAATGTCAGATGGAGCGTTAGATTCAGTTGGATTTACAGATAACACTTTAAAAAATGGAATATTTGGTATACTTGATAGTGAATTTGAAGGTCGTGTGTTAGATAAATATGCATTACATTTTTTAAATAATGGAATGGCTCAAATTTCTATTGCTGATTCAGCTGTTGTACCATTAGATGGAACAGGATATAAAATTGCTTTAACACAATCACCAATTGAATTACCTGATAAAGTTAATGGTATTACACAATATCAATTATAAATAAAGAAACAAGTTATGAAAAATCATTGGCACTCTAATAATAAACAACGCCAAGCGGCGTATAAATACGGATATCGATCTGGCTTAGAATTAAAAGTTGCAGATCAAATTAAAGAATCAAAATATCCAGTAAATTATGAAACAGAAACTTTACAATATATAGTTCCTCAAAAAAATTCAAAATATACACCTGATTTTGTTTTTACAAAAAAGAATGGTAAAACAATGTATATTGAAACTAAAGGAAGATGGACTAGTACTGATAGACAAAAAATGAAAAATATATTGGCTTCAAATCCTAATATAGATTTGCGAATAATATTTCAAAATCCAAATCAAAAAATTTCTAAAGGTTCAAAAACAACATATGAATCATATGCGTTAAAAATTGGTATTAAACATGTAGCAAAAAAAGAAATGCCAATAGAATGGTTAGCAGAGTGTTGTAAAGTCGACGAAAAGCCAACTATAACAAATTTTTTTAATTAATTCTTGGATCTTTCATATTAATTTCTTATTATAAAGAAAAAAAATAAGATATGAAAACGTATATAATATTAGCATTAACAATTTTATTTTCTAATGCAAATTTTAGTCAATGTGTAGATCCATTTGGTAAACCATGCGATTATATTTATCAAGTAGGACAATTACCTACATATACAATAAGAGTTTTTAAAAATAATCGAAGTAAAAATCAATATTATAAATTAGTTGCAAAAGTTAAAAAAGTATATCCATATGCTCAAATAGTAGGACAACGATTATTAGAATGTGAAAATGAATTAGCATCGATGTCTACGGAACAAAGAAATATTAATTCTAAAAAATATTATAAACAAGTTGAGGATCAAATTAAAACTGAATTTGATAAAGACATGAGACGTCTAACAGTTTTTGAAGGACAATTATTAATTAAATTAATAGATCGTGAATGTTCTAGAACAGGATATAATTTAGTAAAAGATTTAAGAAATGGATTTACAGCATGGGGGTATCAACAATTTGCTAGAATATGTGGTACTAATTTAAAAAAATCATATGATCCACATGGTGACGATAAGGATATTGAAGAAATAATAACTTTTTTAATATAACATTATATTTATTAAGTATATAGGAGTATCAAAATGAATAAATTACAAACAAATATGCGAAGATTTCGAACTAAAAATTTGAATGAAGGATATGTTGATGTTGGAAAATTAGTATTTAGAAAAAAATCAATTGAATCATTAATAAAGGAAAAGAATCCTAAAAAAATGATGCAAATAGCAAAAACTATAGTAGATGATTTAGGAGGTACAGAAGAAGCTGAAGAAACTGTACTAGGAGCGTTAGAAACAACAGAACAACTAATTCCTGTCATTAAAGCAGTATTACCAGATAATCCAGAACCGGTTGATAAAAAAGTAATGGTAACATTAGTAAAAGCATTAGCTCCTAATAAATATCAAGAAATTTATAAAGAATTAATACAAATAATCAAAAGATTAGGTGTAAATTTTGTATAATTAACTTGGATCTTTGAAAAATAATCATTATTTTTTTAATGTAAGTAATAAAAAGATGAAATCGTTTAATATAATGTATATTATTAAATGATGATTCGTTAGACCGATTAATTGTGTCTAACTATTAATATATAATAAACCAATACTTTTGATCTTTCAGTAAATTTTCTTATAATAAATTAATATGAAGAACTTAAAACTACTTCAATTATTGGAATCTGTTCTAGGAAAAGGAAAACAAACATCTGGAGATAATATTGCATTTTTTTCGCCATTTACTTCTCATTATAAACCTAAATTAGAAATTAATATTAATACAAATTCAGATGGACAAAATCCATGGCATTGTTGGATATCTGATAAAAAAGGAAGATCGATACATTCATTATTTAAACAATTAAAATTATCAAAAGATAAATTTGAAAAATTAAATAAAATAATTGAAAGATCTAAGTATAGAAATACTACTAGTATAAAAGAAACTGAAGAAGTAATACAATTACCAGATGAATATAAGCCATTATGGTTAAAACAAAATACTCCAGACTATCGTAATGCAATGCATTATTTAAAAACTAGAGGTATAACATTATTTGATATAATTAGATATAGAATTGGATATGCAGAATCAGGAGCATATTCTGGCAAAATTATTATTCCTAGCTATGATTCATCCGGTCAATTAAATTATTTTGTATCTAGAGCGTTTTATAAAAATGATCCATATAAACATAAAAATCCTAAAATATCAAAAGACATTATTGGATTTGAAATGTTAATTAATTGGAATGAACCTATTATATTATGCGAAGGAGCATTTGATGCAATCACAATTAAAAGAAATGCAATTCCATTATTTGGTAAAATAATTAATCCAACATTACAAATAAAAATTATAGAAGAACATGTTAAAGATATTTACATATGTTTAGATCAAGATGCATTTAAAAACGCAATGGATATAGCAAAAACATTTATGGCAGAAGGATTAAATGTTTATTTTATAAAATTAGAAACAGAAGATCCTAACGAATTAGGATACAAAAAAATTACTGAAAAAATTCAAGATACTTACAAGTTTTCATTTGAAGAAATGATGACACTGGAAATAAACTCATTATGGAAATAAAAACACTAAAAACAGATATTCAATCAATTGATAAAATATTTCATATATCTGATATTCATATTAGGACATTAAAACGACACAAAGAATATCAAGAAGTATTTGATACATTATTTTTACATATTGCTCAACATGCAACGGATCAAAGTATTTGTGTAGTAACTGGAGATATAGTACATTCTAAATTAGATATGTCGCCAGAATTAATTAACATGTTAACAAAATTCTTTAATGGATTTCATATTCCAACAATTGTAATATTAGGTAATCACGATATGAATTTAAATAATTTATATAGATTAGATGCTATATCGCCAATATTAGATGTTATTGATAATACAAATATATACTTTATAAAAGAAAATGGGTTATTTAAATTTGCAAACGTTGTATTTAATCATATGGCTGTTGATGTAGCTCCAAAAGACTATATTCAAGCTAAAGACTTCGATGCTCATTATAAAATAGCATTACATCACGGCGCTGTACATAACGCAAAAACAGATATTGGATTTCAAATATCAAATGATCATGTTACAACGGATTTATTTGAAGGACATGATTTAACATTATTAGGTGATATACATAAGCCTGCACAATTCTTAAACAAAGAAAAAACAATTGGATATCCTGGATCATTAATACAACAAAATCATGGAGAAGCACTTAATCACGGTATATTAGTATGGGATTTACCAGATCGCTGTTCAGAATTTATTGAAATAGAAAATAAATATGGATATGTAACCTTTGAGGTAGATAACGGTAAAATTATTAATTCTCCTAAACGTGTTCCTAATAAACCTAGAGTACGAATTAAATTTAATGATACTGATGCATCTGATATTAAAAAATTGATTGCAACTATTAGAAAAAAATATAAAGTTCAAGATATATCTATACAACGATCTGCAAATCATATTGATAATAATCAAAATGGATCAATTGCAATTGGAAATGTTAGAGATGTAGAACATCAAAATAATTTAATAACAACGTTTATTGAAGATAATTATCCAGAAGCAGATAAAAAAGAATTAGATGCTATACGACATATTAATAGAACAATTAATTCAAAACTACCAGTACTGGAATCTGTAAGAAATGTAACATGGCATCCAATATCATTTGAATTTAATAATATGTTTTCATATGGCGAAAATAATAAAGTAGATTTTTCAAAATTATCTGATGTTATAGGATTATTTGCAGCAAATGCATCAGGCAAATCATCACTTTTAGATGCAATAACATATACAATATTTGATAAATGTAGTAAAACAAGTAAATCAAAAGAAGTTTTAAATAATAAAAAGTCTGGATTTAAAGGAGTATTTAAATTTATGTTAAACAATAAATTATATACTATCGAGCGTGAAGGAATAACATTAAAACATGGACATGTTAAAGTAAATGTAAATTTTTACAATGAAGATCAAAATTTAAATGGAGAAGAAAGAAGTGATACAAATAAAAGTATTAGAAGATATTTAGGAACGTATGATGATTTTATTTTAACTGCATTTTCATTACAAGCAGATAATAATAATTTTATAGAAAAATCTCAGAGAGAACGAAAAGATTTATTATCACAATTTCTTGATACAACAGTATTTGAACAACTATACCATTTAGCATCAGAAGAAATAAAAGAAACTTCTGGTAAATTAAAAGAATATAAAAAAACTGATTTTGGTTTAATTATACGTGAATCAGATGATATAATTTTAAAAAATCAAGATAAAATTATTGAATTAGAAAAAGGAGATACTGATTTACAAGAATCAAGAAATAATTTACAAAATCAAATAGTAGAATTAATTGAGTCTAAACAACCAATGTCATATGATGGTCCAAATATCAAAAAACTACAACAAGATGAATCATCTTTAATTAAAGAAATTGAAGATATAGATATTAATTGTAATTCATTAGAAAATAAAATTAATAGTAATAAATCTAATATATCATCATATCAAACAACAATTAATAAAGATCAATTTGAAAAAATATCAAACGAATTATCAGATATTATTAAGAAAAAAGATGTAATATCAAATGAAATAAGTACATTAACAAGTTTAATAACTTCACAAAAAAAGAAAATAGATCATCTAAAAACTCATGAATATGATCATACATGTAAATATTGTATTGAAAATATATTTGTTAAAGATGCATTAGAAGCAAAAAGATTACTTCCTGGAAATGAATTACAATTAAAAAATAAAATAGGAGCAGCTGAATTCTTTCAACAACGTATTGATAGATTAAATTCTTCAATTCATGAATATCAAGAAAAAATAAATTTAAAAAATAAAATTGAAAAATTAGAATTACAATTACAAATTTTAGAAAGCGATATACAAACAAAAGAATCAGAATTAGAAACTAATGCTGAACGACAAGAATTATTTCGAAAAAATGAATCAGCTATTACTTATAATGAAACTATAGATAAAAAAATAGAATCAAAAAAGAAATTGATTTCTGAAACTACAACACTAATAAAAGATATTACAGATAAAATTAAATCAAATCACGGAGAAATAGAAGTTGCTAAAACACAAAAGAAAACAGCATTAGAACAATTGGATACTTATAAACAATTAGAAACTGAATATAAAGCATATGAATATTATTTACATTCTGTAAAGCGGGATGGTGTTCCTTATGAATTAATTAAAAAAGCATTACCAAAAATTGAAACAGAAATAAATAATGTCTTAAATCAAGTAGTTGATTTCAATATGGTGTTAAATACAGATGGTAAAAATATCAATGGATATATTATATACGATGAAGATAATTTTTGGCCATTAGAATTAACATCTGGTATGGAAAGATTTATATCATCATTAGCAATTCGTGTAGCATTAATTAATGTTTCTGCATTACCAAGACCAAATTTTATAGCTATTGACGAAGGTTGGGGTAGTTTAGATAGAGAACATATTTCTGCAGTTACTAATTTATTTGAATATTTTAGAACCAAATTTGATTTTTCTATTATTATATCACACGTTGAATCAATGAGAGATATGGTAGATAATTTAATTGAAGTAAATAAGATTAAAAATTTCAGCCAGATTCTACATACATAATATTTATAAAAAAAGAATATTATAGTATGAAGAAAGCTATAGCAAATTTACAAAACTTAGATCGGTTAGATACATATATTACAGATACATCATTATTATCTCCTAATATATTTAATATTACACTTTTGCCTGAAAAATTAACATTAGGTAAAAATTTATTTAAATTAAAAGGAGTACCTGATATATTTCAACCAGGTACTGATTTACAAATTGAAATTTTAGATTCTAACGGTAATCCAATTTATCATGAAGTAGTTAATAAAATTGATCCAGATAATTCAAGATTTATTGCAATTTATATTTATGACAATACTCCAAGTGGAGATTGTTTAATAACATTAGCTGCAACATTAGATTCATATAATAACGAATCAATTCCTGCAAGTTGGAGAAATATTGTTAATGCAAAATGGAGTGTAACTACTCCAGTCGATACAAAATCACCTAATGTAAATAATATTATATTTGATTCATTAAATTTACCTGAAGCAACCGTTTCAGAACAAATTGGAGTACGTTTAGATAGACAATATACTAATAATACTCAATTTCCAATTTTTTCAGATGGGCTAATTGAATTTGAAACCAAAGAAAATTCATCTATAGCAAAAATAACTGGAGGAGAATTTAGACCGGATATGGTTGGAGGAACATTAACAGTTACATCACCAGTAAATCCTACACCATTATCAACTGTACCAACATCTTCTGCTAGAATATATTCTTCTACTATTAAAAAAGTATTAAGTAAAGATTTTATACAATTAGATAATAAATTTGTATTTACATTAAGTCAAAGTTTATCTCAACATCAATATACAAAATTTGATCCATCTTCATATACTATAGAATATGAAGCAGCTCCAAATTATATAGGTACTCAACATTCTGAATCATTTGCATTAACTGAAATTATAAAATTAGATCCAGCAATTGGAGATATATCAAGAATTAAATTATACATTAATAGTTCAGCAACAATTGGAACATTTGAATTAATTAATGATATCTTATTAGAACCAACTGAAATATTTGTAGATGCAACTGGATCAATATTGCCAGATGTTGGAGTTGGTTTTTTTACATCTCAAAGCATTATTGATGAATATTGGGAATCACATACATATATTGGAAAAACAGAAGATACTGCACCTACATTAACATTTACAACAAGCTCATTAAATAATGCTGTTTCAATATCACCTTCGATTGATTATTCAAATAATGATAGTGTTTTAATATTTCAAACAAAAGAATCATTACCAGGAGTATTTGTAGAAAATTCTGAATATAAAATAATCTTTGACGCAATTGCAACAAAAAATTCTTTAAGTAATTTTCAATCTCCTAAACTTTCAATATATTTATCAGGATCATCTTTTTTTAATGATGTTGTAAATACATTAAATGGAGCTTTACCAGTATCATTAGGAAGAAAAATTGGTGAACTAGTAATTGATGCTAATCAACAGCGATTAGATGATCAACAATTTGTATTCAATGCGGATAAAACAGGTAACGGATCTTTATTATTTGTTATAGAATCTGGAGAATGGCAATTTTCAGATATTAGAACATTAACATCAGCTGAAAATGGATTCACAGAAAATTATACAAGATTTAGAACAGATATACCAGTAAAACATAAATCAAATAATGAGTTACAATTTAAAATAGAATATTATAATATAGCTGGTGTTAAAAGTGAACATGAAACAATTATAGGAAATAAAGTATTTGAAGGAGGAAATCGTTATATCGACGGCGATTTTTCAATGTTAACTGGTTCATTAACCGTAGCAGATTCTTTAAATTCAGGTGTTGAAATCGTAGGACTTCAAAATACTGGATATATTAGATCATTAGGATATGAAGGATTTAATCAAGCAACTGGATCTGGAGGAGGATTTTTATTATTTTCAGGATCTGCTTTACCACAACAGTCAGAAACATCATATAGCGGTGTTGGTTTAGAATTAGTTGCAAACGAAAATAATTTTTTTAAATATAGAACAGATCCTAGTATATTAGACATACATACACAAACATTCTTTTTAGGAAATGAAGCAACGCAATTTATAAGCGGATCTGCAGGACAATTAGAAATATCTTCGTCTGGGTATCATATACAAAATAATGGAGATATCACAGCTTCCAGAATATTAATTGAGGGTGGCACTATAACAGATAATGTAACAATTTTAGGATCTGTCTCTGCTAATAGTATATTAACACCAGCAACAATTAATGGAAATCCTGCAAATGAAAATAATGCATCTTCATCAATTTCAGATCAAGGATTTGCAAGATTTGTATCTGCATCTATTGCAGGATTCGTTGTTAATACTGAAGAAATAAAATCTGCAGATGAATCATTAAGATTAAAATCAGAAGGTCAAATAACAGCATCAAGAGTTTTATTAGAAGGAGGAACAATAACAGATGGAGTAACAATATTAGGAGCTGTAACAGCAAATAGTATTCAGACTCCAGCTACAATTGGAGGATCTCCTTCGACTCCAGCAAATGCATCATCTTCTATATCTTCTACCGGACTTGCAATATTTAAGTCTGCATCAATTGGTGGATGGGGTATAACAACTGGTTCTATTGAAGGTGGTAATCTAATAATGAAGCCTGAAGGTATATTACAAACAAAAGATTTTGCTAGTGGTTTTAAAGGATGGAAAATATCATCACAAGGAAATGGTACTGCAGAATTTGAAAATGTAAGAATTAGAGGTACCTTAAGAACAACTACATTTGAAAAAGAATCAGTTAATGCTATTGGAGGACAAGTTTGGGTTGCAAATGCAACTACAATAACAGGATCGGGAGTTGCAGCTACCGATACTACAATGTCAGTAAAAAATGCTAGTGGCTTTGCTGTTGATGAAATATTATTAGCTAAAAAAGTTGATTCAACCGGATTTCAGACAGAATATTTACTAGTTGAATCCGCTTCATTAGATGGAGATAATTCAAATGAAGATGAAGTATTTGGTAGAATATATGTTCAGCGTGGATATGGATCTGGTAGTGGTGGTGACTTTGTAGGCGACTTAGCTTCAACATCACAATCATATGATGAAGGACAAGTTATAGTATCAACAGGAAAAATTGGAACTGGGTATATTAAGATAAATGCAAATCCTAATGATACTGATACTCCATTTATTGATATTGTTGAAAGAACTGGTAGTGGATTATATGATGTACAATTAAAAGCAAGATTAGGAGATCTTAAAGGATTAGCTAATTCTGATAGAGTATTCGGAAATTCAAATCCAGGCTTTGGATTACAAACAGATAATGTATTTTTGCAAGGAGGTATTAGAGCTAATACAGGTTCTATTGGAGGAATACATTTAGAAGATAATAAATTATATATTGGAGTTGGAAATCATGCAAACACAGATACTGGATTTTATGTTGATTCTAGTTCTAAATTTTCATTAGGAGATAAATTAACATGGGATGGATCTGCATTAACTGTACGAGGACAATTAAGATTAGATTCAGGACAAAATGTACAAGATGCTATTAATGAAGCTACTGCTTCAAATACAGCAAAAACATTAGTTTTAACTTCAGATTCACAAATTTTTGCATTTGAAAGTGCAAGTGATAGCACAGCAGATCCAACTAATATTATATTTAAAATAGCGCAACAAAATTTAAATGCTAGTATATCTGCTAGTAATATTACTATTACAACTCCTGCAGGAGCATCTGTTACAAATTTTGATTTTGATACTGGAAGCGTTTCCCCAAATTCATCAGTACCACCATTATATAGTGGTGTAGTTAGTGGAAGTTTAACATTTGCAGGAGCTTTAGATGCAGGAGGTTTAAATAGTGATAAAACAAATCTTCCAGTAACTATAGTTGCAACAAGAGATGGATTATCAGACACTACAACTATATTCAAAATACAAGGCGGCTCATCTGGATCTGATGGTGTTAGTGGTCAAAGTGCTAAATCATTAGTAGCATCCGTAGATTCTCAAGTATTTGCATTTGACAGTGCTAGTGACAATACAGCTGATCCATCAAATATTATATTTAGTTTTAATCAACAAAATTTAACAAGAGCATTAGCATCAACAGATGTACAAGTTAAAACAGCTGGAGGTTCTGATATAACTGGATTTAGTTTTGATAATAACAGTATAACAAGCGGAACAGGTATAGTTAGTGGTAGTATAGTATTTGCAAGTGCATTAGGTAGCGGAGGAGTAGGAGCAGATAAAGCAAATCTACCAATAACAATTACAGCTAGTTTAGACGATTTAACAGATATTATAAAAGTATTTAAAGTTCAAGGCGGATCATCAGGTTCAGACGGTACAGACGGTACAGATGCGGTAACTGCATTTTTAACCAATGAAGCTCATACATTTGCTTCATTAAATGATGGAACAATCGTTTCATTCACCGGAGGAACTTCAGATATGGAAGTATTTGAAGGAATTACAAATGTTACTGCAAATTATACATTTACTGGATCTAATTCAGATGGTGTTACCGCAACTAGTTCAAGCAATAGCCTTACTATAACTGGAATGAGTTCTGATAGTGGATCTATTAACTTTACTGCAAAATCAGCGAGTGTTAGCTTAACCAAAACAATGACATTGGCTAAATCTAAACAAGGAACACAAGGACTATCAGGAGCAAATGCTAAATTATTAACAGTAACGTCAGACTCACAAGTATTTTCATTTCCATCTGCGTCATCCAATACACCAATTGATAATGATATATTGTTTATAATTAATCAACAAAATTTATCAACAGAAATTGATAGTTCTGAAATTTCAATTACTACACCAGGAGGATCTGCAATAACTGGCTTCTCATTAAAAACTGATGTAGCAAATAATTCTGGTTTGTTTACAGGAGAAGTTTCTGCTAGCATTTCATTTACTGGTGCAACGGATGCAGGAGGATTAAATTCAGACAAATCAAATTTACCATTAAATATTACAGTATCATCTGGATCGTTGAATGACACAACAAAAATCTTTAAATTAGAAGGAGGAAGTTCAGGTTCAGACGGAACAGACGGAACAGACGGAGTTACAGCATTTTTAACTAATGAATCTCATACTTTTCCAGCAGATCAAACTGGTACAATTGCATCATTTGCTGGTGGCGAAACAGATATGGAGGTTTTTGAAGGTATTACAAATGTTACTACAAATTATACCTTTACGGGATCTAATTCAGATGGAGTAACTGCTACCAGTTCAAGTAACAGCTTAACAATTACAGGATTATCAAAAGATTCTGGATCTGTTAATTTTACAGCTAAATCTGCAAGTGTATCAATTACTAAGACAATGTCATTAGCTAAATCTAGACAAGGTCAATCTTCAATAACTGCATTTTTAACTAATGAGTCCCAAACATTTCCAGCTAATTCATCTGGTGTTGTTTCTAATTTTGCTGATGGAACAACTACAATGGAAGTATTTAATGGACTAAATAATGTAACTTCCAGCTTTGCATTTACCGGATCAAATACAGACGGAGTTACAGCAACTAGTTCTAGTAATGAAATACAAGTAACCGGAATGGCACATGATTCTGGTTCTATAACATTTACAGCAAAATCTGGATCAGGTGACGGATTAGTTTCAATTTCAAAAATATTTTCATTAGCTAAATCAAGAGCTGGAGTAGACGGATCAGGTGCAAGTGCCAGAATGTTATCAGTAACAACAGATTCTCAAATATTTTCATTTGCGTCTGCATCATCAGATATTGCATTAGATGATGATATATTAATAATAATTAATCATCAAAATTTAACTAGTTCACCATTACCAAGTGATATTACAATAAAAGATTCAAATGGTACTACCATAACAAATCCTACATTTGTTTCATCATCCACATCAGGCACTGGTCAAGTTTCTGGTAGTATAACATTTAGTAGTACATTGAGTAGTACTAAGAGTAAATTGCCTATAACAATTGAAGCTTCAAAAGATTCTGTTAGTGATATAACAACAGTATTTGGACTAAACGGAGGCTCAGATGGTACTGACGGAGTAAATGGAGCAACTGCTAAATCATTAATAGCGTCTGTCGACTCACAAGTATTTTCTTTCTTAAGTGCAAGTGATAGCACAGCAGATCCAACTAGTATTATATTTAGTTTTAATCAACAAAATTTAAATGCAGCTATTGATAGTTCTGATATCACAATATCAACTGCAGGTGGAAATGTTACAAATTTTGATTTTGATAATAATAGCGTAACAAATTCAGGAGGCAATTTTAGTGGTATATCATCTGGTAGTATATCATTTGCCGGAGCTTTAGATGCTGGAGGATTAGCATCTACAAAAACAAATCTGCCAGTAACTATATCAGCTACAAAAAATAGTTTAACAGATACAATAAAAATATTTAAAGTACAAGGAGGATCTTCTGGGTCTGATGGTACTGATGGAAGCGATGGTACTGATGCTGTAACTGCATTTTTAACTAATGAAGCCCATACATTTGCAGCACAAAATAACGGGACTGTTGTATCATTTACAGGCGGTACTACCGACATGGAAGTATTTGAAGGTATAACTAATGTAACTTCTAATTACACATTCACCGGATCTAACTCAGACGGCGTTACTGCAACAAGCTCAAGTAATTCATTAACAATTACAGGTATGAGTCATGATAGCGGATCTGTTAATTTTACTGCTAAATCTGCTAGTGTTAGTCTAACAAAAACTATGACACTAGCAAAGTCAAAACAAGGTACTCAAGGTTTAAGTGGAGCTAATGCTAAATTATTAACAGTTACATCCGATTCTCAAGTATTTGCATTTCCGTCTGCATCTTCAAATGATGCTGTTGATAACGATATTTTATTTATAATCAATCAACAAAATTTATCAACAGAAATTGATAGTTCAGAAATATCTATAACAAATCCTGCAGGATCAGCAATAACCGGATTTTCATTAAAAACTGATGTAGCAAATAATTCTGGTTTATTTACTGGAGAAGTTTCAGCAAGTATTACTTTTACAGGAGCTACAGATTCTGGTGGATTAAATTCAGACAAATCAAACTTACCATTAACTATCACAGTAACATCAGGATCATTAACAGACACTACTAAGATTTTTAAATTAGAAGGCGGTTCTTCAGGGTCAGATGGATCAGATGGCGCTGCAGGATCTGATGGCGCTGACGCAGTAACTGCATTTCTTACAAATGAAGCACATACCTTTGCTGCGGATCAAGCTGGAAACATAGCTTCTTTTGCTGGTGGTACTACTGATATGGAAGTGTTTGAAGGCATTACAAATGTTACTGCAAATTATACCTTTACTGGTTCAAACTCTGAAGGAGTTACCGCAACAAGCTCAAGTAATAGTCTTACTATAACTGGGTTATCACAAGACTCTGGATCTGTTAATTTTACTGCAAAATCTTCTAGCGTATCAATTACCAAAACAATGTCTCTTGTAAAGTCTAGACAAGGGCAATCTGCAATAACTGCTTTCTTGACTAATGAATCTCAAACATTCCCAGCTGCATCAAATGGAACTATATCTGACTTTTCTATTGGTACTACTACAATGCAAGTATTTGAAGGATTAACAAATGTAACATCCAGCTTTGCATTTACAGGTTCAAATTCAGATGGGGTAACTGCTACTAGTTCTAGTAATGAAATTCAAATTACTGGTATGTCTCATGATTCTGGTTCTATAACTTTTACTGCAAAATCAGGATCTGGCGATGGATTAGTGTCAATATCAAAAATATTTTCATTAGCTAAATCAAGAGCTGGAGAATCTGGAAGTACTGCTAAAACATTAACATTGACAACTGATTCTCAAATATTTTCATTTTTATCTGCTTCATCTAACGATGCAATTGATAATGATATATTGTTTACAATTAATCAACAAAATTTATCAGGAACAATTGGAAGTGGAGATATTACTATATCAACTGCAGGTGGTAACGTAACTGGATTTTCATTAGATACTAATAGTGTAACAAACGGAACAGGAATTGTATCGGGTAGTATTACATTTACTGGAGCATTAGGATCTGGAGGATTAAATTCCACAAAAACAAATTTACCAGTAACAATTACTGTAACAAAAGATAGTCTCACTGATACTACTAGAATTTTCAAATTAGAAGGTGGCTCATCTGGATCTGATGGAGCTGATGGAGCTGCTGGAGCAGACGGAGCTCCTGCAGTAACTGCATTTCTTACAAATGAAGCTCATACATTTCCTGCAGATGTTAATGGAACTATTTCTAGTTTTACCGAAGGTAGTTCATCAATGGTTGTTTTTGTTGGACTTGAAAATTCAACATCTAGTTTTAGCTATTCAAAAACAGATAGTACGGGAGTTACCTCAACATTATCTGGCACAGATGGAAATGTAATAGCTATATCTGCTATGTCTCATGATTCTGGATCTGTTGATATAACTGCAACTAGTGCAAGTGTTAGTGTTACTAAAACAATGACTTTAGCAAAATCAAAACAAGGCGCTCAAGGTACAGCTGGAGCAGTTGGAGCAACAGGACCAAATTTTGATTTTTTAACTGGATCTATATCTGAAATTAATACTCAAGGAGGATTAAATGCAGGATTGTTAATGACTTCTGACGTATTAGGATTTCATGGTAATATTTCTGCAGGAGATGGAACCAATGCAAAAGTAACTGACTTTATATCATTTTTAGACTCATCTGGTAATTTCTTTATAGGATCACAATCATCAGGACATTTTGCATATTCTCAAGCAACTGGAGAATTATTAATAAGTGGATCAAATGTTGATATAAGAACTCCTCAATTCTTTTTAGGACAAGAAAATGTACAATTTATATCTGGATCTGATGCAAAAATAGAAATATCATCATCTAATTTTCATTTAACTCCTGAAGGCAATGTTACCATGTCTGGAACAATCACAGCAACAGCTGGTACTATTGGAGGATTTGAAATAACTGATACTCAAATTAATTCTTCAAATGATAATTTAATTCTAAAATCATCAGGACAAGTAACTGCATCTACGTTATTATTAACTGGAGGATCTGTTGCTGGTATGCCAGTTAGTTCTGATGAAATATCAGTAGGAAGTGTTTTAAAATTAAAAGACTCTGGACAAATTACTGGATCTAAAGTATTATTTAATGGAGGTAAAATTGGTAATTGGCATGTTGATGTAAATACATTAAAAGCCAAAGATGGAACTACAGAACGAATTCGATTAGATGCTGCATCAGGTGATGTAACTATGGATGGCGAAGATGCAGTTGGGTTCTTTATTGGAGATGCCGGTAGTGCTGGCGAATTACCATCAAACACATCTTTACCGTTTTTTGCTGCAGCACAAGGCGATACGGGTCGGACTATATTTAGAGTAGGCGATGCAAATCAATTTATTAAATTTGATACCGGAGGATCTCCCAAATTATTTATAAGTTCATCTACATATTTCTTAGGATCATCAAATCAATTTATATCAGGAGCCAACGGAAATATAGAAATTTCATCGTCTAATTTTCATTTAGATAATAATGGTAATGTATCAATGACAGGTACTGTTACTGCAACTGCAGGTGATATTGGAGGATTTAATATTTCTAGTGATGCTATTTCAGATACAAATAATAATCTTGTTTTATCAGGTTCAGGTAAAATTACTGCTAGTGCTGGTGCAATTGGAGGATTTGATTTAACATCTGGAGAGTTACGAGGTGGAGTTGAAAATCAAGCATATGTAAGTCAATCTATACAAATAACATCGGTTTCTGCATCATTTAGCGGTACGCCATCTAATGGACAAACAAAACTAGGATCTATTTCAGGTGTAGAAACAAATGCTACAACATTCGAAGGATGTTTAGATCCAGCAACAATTATAAATACTACAGCCAATCCTAGTGCATCTCAAGATATTTTTATAGTTGCTATATCAGAAGAAGGTAGTTATGTAAATGCATTTGTTGATGTTGCAACGGATACAGCAACTAGCGTAGCTAGAGTAGCTGGATTTACTGGTTTAACAACCAATCCTGTTAATTTTAGTTCACTTACATTAGACGGTGCAACAGGAAATGGAGTACAAGAATCTAGGATATTTAATATTATTACAGAAAATCAATCACTATCATTACCATTATCACCAGCTGCATTTCGTCCAGCTTCAGCATATGATTCATCTTCAATTACAAATCATAATTTAACTAGAACACTTACAAAAATAAAATTAGATTCTGATAATAAATCAATATCAATTAACACTTCTAGTTTTGGAGAAGATGGAATACAACTAGAAGTAGATTCAAATACAAATCGTCCAAGATTTTTTGCAGGATCTAATACAGGAAGTTTTTTCAAATATGATGGCACAGATATTGCAATTTCAGCTTCTAATTTTAGTGTACTAGACGGAGATATAACTGCAAATCGAATAGAATTAGCAGAATATTCTAAAGCTGATTATTTTGTATTTAAACTAATAACAATAACAGCAGCATCGTCAGGATCGTATTTTGAAGAATATATTACCGGAGGCAAAACTTATTATAAATTAGTATTAGACGGAACATTAGGAGGATCTATAGCACAATCTGTTAGAATAAACGTAACTCCAGAATATCCAATTGGAATGATACAACCTCCCGTAAAATTAAATAGTCAAGGACATGAAGTTACTATAGAATCTGGAATTAGCACTGGAATTGGTTATGCAGCAAAAGTTGCAGTTAGTGGAAGTAATGTATTTAGTTATGGATTTTCAGCTGATAATGATGATTGGTTTAATCAATTATTTCAAACTAGAGTTTATCCAGCTGGTGGAAGCACTACATATGGAGGTGGTAGCGTAGGGGATGTAGGATCATCTACTGGTCGTGTAATGATACAAAATATAGGTCAACGATTTAAATTTGTTAGATCAGCATTTGATTTTAGATTATTAGGAATATCAAGTTATGATACTACGGCAACTGGAAACTTTAATTCGCAAGGATTAATAAATTTCCATTCTGGAATACGAACTAGTAACGGACCTATATTTATTGGAAGTACTAGCACAACCTATGGTCAAAATACAAAAATGACTGCAGGGTATGCTCTAGAAGTTAACAATATTGTTGATAGAGCTGGAACTACTACTAATAATGTATTATTTCATGGTAATGTAAGTGGTAGTGTATTTTCTGGATCTTTTGTTGGAGACGGATCAGGATTAACTGGTGTATCAGGTGGAGGCGGCGGATCTGGAGATATTGAAGGCGTAACTGCCGGTAATGGTCTAACAGGCGGTGGAACTTCTGGAACAGTTACTTTAAATGTAGGAGCTGGTACTGGTATTGATGTTGCAGCAGATACTGTATCAGTTGATGTATCTGATTTCATGGCTAATGGAGTTAATAATAGAGTAGTCACTGCTACCGGCACTGACGCAATGAATGCCGAAGCTAACATGACATTTGATGGTACTAATTTATTAGTTAGTGATGATTCAAATGCATATGCAAATATTGGTAGAACAAGAGTTGGTT
>Ga0208159_1000270_pt1 | contig 21835 bp, 35 predicted proteins | sample 9_EtaG_FD_184082 | JGI IMG/M metagenome (GOLD analysis project Ga0208159, IMG submission 184082) | Marine viral communities from the Subarctic Pacific Ocean - 9_ETSP_OMZ_AT15188 metaG (SPAdes) (version 2) | ecosystem: Environmental > Aquatic > Marine > Oceanic | place: Pacific Ocean | collected... | reverse complement strand
GCTGTTAGAACCTCCCCCGAAAATACCTTTAAAAAAAGTTCATTGAAGTTTGTGCCTGTATTATTAACAAGCCCTAACCTACTAGTTGTGGCATTAGCCATAATTTTTAGTACAAGTAATTAGTAACATGGGTTTTTTCCCCTTGTCACAAGCGTTATCTGACGTATCAGGCACTTGCTACTGCTATGGAGTAGAAACTTAGTTGAATTATAACAAAATACTATATAAGGTAAAGTAAATACCCTTGTAGCTCACTATGGCACTTACTCCTAAACAAAGAAAGTTAGATAAGAATAAAAATAATAGAATTGATAGTAGTGATCTTGCTAAACTAAGAAACAAAAAAAATGCCAAAAACAAAACAAAAAAGAAAACTAACAGAAAGACAGCTTGACGCTTTAGCTCGTCATAAGAAAACACATGGTCATACAAAAAAACATATAGATGAAATGAAAAAGCTTATGTTAAAAGGTAAAACTTTTACTCAAGCACATAACGCTGCTATGAAAACTAAAGGTAAATAGTTAATTATTTTTATGCTGCATTTGCCTTGTCATCATAGACATGGTGACGTACAAAGGAGCTAGTGCCATAATTCCTACAAAAGTTATTATGGTTACAGGAACTAAGGCTTTAGCAAAAGCTTCTCTCATAATATGGACGAAATATACTTACCAAACCTACCAGATACAAACTATATACTCAATCCGCCTAAAACAATTTTTGATTTTCCAGTAGCGGAGATACCTTATTTAGATCCAGTTCTTTTACCGAGTCTGGAACAAGTTCAGTCGGGTTTGGCAGAAGAGAAGGCAAATACTTCTTCAGAAGAAGAGGAGCAAGACGAGGAAGTAACAGGTATAAAGCCAGAAGCGATACCAACGAACCTCCCACAAAACTTAGAAAATACTTCATTAGAAACTGTAACTACTTTCAATATACCATTTTTTAATTATGACTTTCCTGTGCCAGCACCAGAAGTTATAGCTTCGTCAGTCATATCAAGTGGAGTAAGTGCAACTTTAGCTGTAACTGGTTCAATAGTTCTACAAAGTTTAATCACACAATTTAAGAAAATTATGAAAAAAATATTTACTAAGGTTTTAAAGAAGGAGGTGAAGGATTTACAAACAAAGAAGGATTAGCTTTTACATAAGCTCTAATATTTATAACATCACTACAAAGGTTTGCATAAGGTGATTTAGGATTAATCATATAACCGCTTGCATGAAGCTGTGAACACTTTAAAACTCTCACTAATTGCTTATCATGCACTTGCTTTGATAATTCTTCTTTGGCTAGGTCTAGCTTTACTTTTGCTAGATCCTCACACGTTTGATTACTACCGCCTAATGGAATCATAAAAGACATTTGTACTCCCCAACCTTCATTGATGCTATAAGTTTCTTCTCCTTGTGCATCATTACCTGTATAAAAAGGAGTTACAGCCATTGTAGGTTGACTGCAAACCAAGTTTCCAAACTGCTGCTTACCTGTCATTCCATTATTAATATTCATATTCTGATTAATTATTGATGAATTACCTACAGCATTAGGTTGAGCCTGTACATTAGTATCGCCTTCGGCTCTTGCTTTATTACTGACTAAAGACAGACAAAGAAGTGATAACGCTAGTGGTCGTAATCGAATCATTCTGTGTAATTTTTTCAGTCATTTGATTAGCAGCCCTTGTAGTTATAGACAAAGACCAATCGCTAGTTACAGTTTTTGGTGTGAATATTGCATCAGAATGAGCTATACCACCACTAGAAGCACTTGTAACCTCTATGTTTGAAGCTTCCCAAGAATTTATTGCAGCCCCATATTTCTCAGTCACTACCGAGCGGGTTATTGTCTGAGTAGTATTCTCTGTACGGTTACTAGAACCAGTAGTCCAAGAAGGCACTCCATTGGCATATACAGGACTAAACAAAAATAAAGACAGCAATAATAGTTTCTTCATTTTCTTGTATTATCAGGATCTACAATTAATTTTATAGGTGTATCTATACGAACGAGTTGTGTCTTACCTAACACTTCTTGTAACTCAGCCTTTACGTTAGTACCATTCTTACCTTTCTCACCACCTTTCTGTGTAATAGAAGCTCCAAAAGAACTAGCAAGCCCTACAAAGACCGAAGCGATAAAGGTCGGATCTATCTTCTGCTGTGGTATTCCTAGTTTACTTAGGTCTAAGTATGAAAGGCTTAACATTGCTGTAGCCCAAGTCAACAAAATAAGTCTGACCCCTAGTGATACCAATTCAAATTGCTCCTCTCTGCAAGGTACAGCTTCTTGTAATTTGAACCATACACTTTTCTTTTGATCTTTTGGTTGTTCTGCCATAGATAAATAACTACCTAATGTTTGGGGAGATAGCGTTATAAGCTAATCATAGGTAGTTATGGCAAACTTAACAAATCTAGCTATGTTTGGAAAGTAACACATTACTTTTATGTTAAAGATTCTAAAGCCAATACTACTAAAATTCTTCTCTACGACTGCTGTTAAGAGGTTAGTAGTGGACTTGCTTCGTGCTATTTGTAAGCAGACCTCAAATACATTGGACGATAAAGCTGTAGATATGTTGGAGTATCAGTTGTTTCCGAAGCAAAACTGATGGAGCATAGAGATTTTTTTAAGTTACTTATAGGTGAACCACCACCAGAAATACAATTTGAGATTGAACTACAAATAAGAGAAGCTAATGAATTACCTGATTCTTTAATTAGACAACATTGTTCTAATCTTATAAAACATAATCGTTTACAAGATTTTTTATTGATGGCTGCTCTTGCTCGTATTTCAGATGCAGAAGCTAAATTATACAAAGCAGAAAAGAAATTAAAAAATGTAAATGCCTTTAATAAATCCAGTATTTACAATAAAGTTATGTATGTTTTATTTGGCAAATCAACTAAAAAATGATTATATTAAACAAAAACCTACAGATATGACTAACAAAGATCTTAAAAAGTTAGAAGGTTTACATGGTGCTTTAACTGATAAATTATTAGAAATAGTAACAAGTGGTGATGCTAAAGCTGGTGATCTAAATGTAGCTAGACAATTTTTAAAAGATAACGGTATTGAATGTATTCCTACACCTACTAATGGAATGGAAGATTTGATGTCAAACTTACCAGACCTAGAAGCAATACCTGCTAGTGAATTATAATTGCAACCTTTACCAGAAAAACTACACGACTTTAGATATTTCCTAATACTTACTTGGAGACATTTAAGCTTACCTGACCCTACACCAGTTCAGTTAGATATTGCTGAATACCTACAACATGGCAATAGACGTAAAATCATACAAGGATTTCGTGGTGTAGGTAAAAGTTGGATTACATCTACCTATGTAGTGTGGAGACTTCGTATGAATCCACAGCTTAAATTCTTAGTTGTCTCAGCTAGTAAAGAAAGAGCAGATAATTTTAGTACTTTTACCATGAGATTAATAAATGAAATGCCTTTATTATCTGGATTAATACCACAAGACCATCAACGTAACTCAAAAATAAGTTTTGATGTAGCCCCTGCAAAAGCCGACCACGCACCTTCTGTTAAGTCTTGTGGTGTATTAGGTCAAATGGCTGGTTCAAGAGCAGATGAAGTCATTGCAGATGACGTAGAAGTACCAAATAACAGCTTTACACAACCTATGAGAGATAAACTTGCTGAAGCTGTTAAAGAATTTGATGCCATATTAAAACCTAACGGTAAAGTTACATTTCTTGGTACACCACAAGTAGAAAATAGTTTATATCTAACACTAGAAGAAAGAGGTTATGAAACTAGAATCTGGACTGCACGTTATCCAGACTTAAAAAATAACTATGGAGATAGACTTGCTCCTAAATTAGCTGAAAGGCTTGCTAATGAGACTGTAAGCCCTAAAGATCCTGTTGACCCACAAAGGTTCTCTGATATTGATTTGATGGAACGTGAAGCGTCCTATGGACGTTCTGGGTTTAATTTACAGTTCATGCTTGATACTACTCTCTCAGATCAAGATAGATACCCTTTAAAACTTCGTGATCTTGTTATTAGTTCTATTAACCAAGAATTTGCACCAGAAAAAGTTATCTGGTCTAATAATCCAGAATATGTCATCCAAGATTTACCTTGTGTTGGCTTCAATGGTGACAGGTTTTACCGACCTGCACAAGAATTTGGTGACTTCATAGAATATACAGGCTCAGTTATGTTTATTGACCCTTCTGGTAAGGGTAAAGACGCTACAGGTTATGCCTGTGTAAAGATGTTAAACGGTAATCTCTTTGTTTCTGATGCTGGTGGACTAATCGGTGGTTATTCTGACGCTGTTTTAGAAAAATTATCTCGCATTGCTAGAGACAATAAAATAAATTCTATCCTCGTAGAACAAAACTTTGGTGGTGGTATGTTTGCTGAACTACTTAAACCCTTCCTTAACAGATACCATCCATGCGAAGTACAAGACGTTAGAAATAATAAAACTAAAGAACTCCGTATAATCGACACACTAGAACCTGTTATGAACTCTCACCGACTAATAATTGACCGCAAAGTTATAGAAAAAGACCTCCGTTCTAACTCTCAAGAACCACCAGAAAAAAAATTAAAATTACAACTTATTTATCAAATGTCCAGAATATCTCGTCACAAAGGTTCTCTCGTACATGATGACATCTTAGATGCTCTGGCTGGTGCTGTCGCTTACTGGACTGAATATATGGCTCAAGATGAAGATAAAAATATTCAATCCAGAAAAAATGATCTCCTTATGACTCACCTCGAAAATTGGGGCTCTTCTCTCAATAACACCATCACTCAAACTGCTATGGGGATGACACCTCAACAAATTAGAAATACTAACCATGATAACAATGGTTTCTTATCTAATTTTAATTAATACTCACTATAGGATAAGTGACTGAGCAACACGCACTCTCCATATATAGGGGGGCTCTACTTAGGATTCCCCTATATAACCACTTAGGATTCCCTCCACTCTCCTTCTTAGTTAATTATTCCTTCTCTTCTGCTTCTGATGTATCAAAATAATTTTAACCCAAAAATTTGAAGGGCTTACGCATATATGTAAACTAAAATTTACCCCATTTGCTATATAAAAAAGTCAAAAAAAAGGTAAAAATATATATAAATAACTGCAATAACTAAGTTTATAAATTATATACAATAATTTTTTTACTATTAATAGGTCTAGTCTGTTGTTTTCTTCTATATATGTCTAACTTATCGTTATTTTTTGCAGGGTGTTAACTAGGTATGAGTACTAATAAAAGTAGTACAAAAAACATATGTTTATTTTATACAACGCTGTTGGAATCAACTGGTATAACTAAGGATAGTACATATATACTAGCGTACCTGATAACCACATTTTTAATTTTGTACTAACAAAAGGATTAAATAAATAAATAAATTATTAGCAATATTAGAGACAATTAATAAATTATATGCAATACTAATAATAGTTAATACATTATTATTAACTGTTGCTCAATTACTTATTAGTTTTAATGACTACATCAGCACCTAGAAAACAAAAGAAAGACTTTGATCCTAATAAAGGATATGAAGAATTAGCAAACTCTTTAATAGAGATTATGGAAAAAGGCGTAAATCCTTTTAGAAGAAGTTGGACTGCTGAACAGCAGCATACAAACTTTGTTACTGGTGATGCTTATCAGAATGGCAATTTAATATGTTTAGAAATTGCCAGAATATGTAAAGGGTTTACTAGTCCTTATTGGATGGGATTTTCTCAGGCTCGCAAATTCGGTTTACGAATAAAAAAGGGTTCTAAGGGTTCTATTATTCTACGTCCAGTAGCAATAAAAAAGGAATTATTAGACACCAACGGAAAGCCAGTTAAAGATGCTTTAGGGAATACAGAATTTACTGCTTTTACTTTATTTACACCTTGTAGAGTTTTTAACTTAGATTGTTTTGAAAAATCACCTAAGTTAGAAGCTAGACTTGCAGAATTAAATAAAGAAGTAGTAGTAAATCAAAGTCCAGTAAGTGCAAAAGAAGCAAAAGCCATTAAGCAATTAATGCAGTATATGGACTCTCAAAAAATTGTATTTTCTGAGTGTGGCAATTCTGCTTTTTATAATCCTGATCTTGATAGTATTACAGTTCCTAATCAAAATAGGTTTACTAGCAATTCTTTATTCGTTGCTGTTACTAGCCATGAATGTGGGCATAGTACAGGATCTAAAAAGCGTTTAAATCGTAAAGGCATTACTGATAAAACAGCAGTATTCGGCTCTGATTTATACGCTACCGAAGAATTAATTGCTGATACCTGTAGCTGGTTATGCTGTAATGAGTTCCAGATAGATTCTAATGATGATGTACACGCATCTTACTTAGTTGGATGGATCAAAGTTTTAAAGAAAGAACCAAAGCATTTATTAACAGTTATTGGTCAAGCTGTAAAAGCTAAGAATCTTATTATGGGTTCTTAGTTGTTTTAGATTCTCTCTTATTAGCAGTAGTACTTCTACTGCTAGTAAAAGAGATTCTTTTATAGAATTTCTTATTGCTCAACTTATCCGATTTTTTATTATGGATTTATCAAAACAAATTGAAACTTTTGAAGATGGTGTTATTGGCATCAGAATAACAAAAGAAAATAAACACAATATAAGTGCAATATTTGAAGCATTAAAAAATGCACCAACACCAAAAAAACCAGACAATAAACCCGAATTTATAGAGGGTGATTTTAAAAACGCTTTATTAGATTAATTATGAATTTATTTAATGCAGTTCCGCAGATTGTAAAAGAGGAATTAGAAGGGGTTAATCTTAACGACTTAACCCATTTTGAATACCTTAAATACATAACGCAAATTGAGTTAAAAGTCTGGGAAAATATCAACATAACCTCTAACCCTTTTAATAGATCACAAGTAGCTTTGATGATTCAAAACGCTACAAATTTATTAAAAGAAAATCCAGAAAATTATGACGATTTACTAGGCTAGGTTAGCTTTATTGAACCCTTTAGTATTTACTAGAGGGTTTTTTATTGCCAATATTAATTATTTACTTGCAATATTGCATATAGTTTGTTAGGTTAGGTCTGCTCAATCACTTATTTTTTTATTATGTCTGCACACTTGACAGATCAAGACTGTATTAATGCACTTGCAACACTTTGGTATGAATACCACAAGCTACCACGCAATGAGAGCCCACAAGCTGCATTAGAAAGAGCTTTTGTTATAGCACCTGAAGAAGTATCTACTAAGCTAGGTTACTTTGAACAACAAAATGATTTTAGACTAAGGGCTGAATCATTAATTAAGGCTCAACAGCCTGTATATAAGGGTCTAGCAGCTTGTAGAGTTGTTTATGACCTATTGCTTAATGAAAACATTAGAAGCTTACAGGCTCGCTATCCTGATGACATGAAAGAACCACTACAAGATCGTATTTGGTATAACGAATACGATTTTAAGAAGTCATCAACTGTTACTAAATGGGTATCGGAAAGAGATAGTAGAGGTTTACTAATGGTGTGGCAAATGCTTCAAGGGTGGAGCTATCAAAGTTGCGAACACTTTGAATATAGAAATTCTGTTGCTTACCAGATAGAGCAACAAATACAATACGCTATATTAGATTTGCTCAAAAAAAGATATTGCCCAGATCAAGAAAAAGATAGAGTCTGGACTACTTGGAAAGATCCGCAGCTTGATTCTCATGTAGTTTGTATTAGTGATATGCTCATGTAATATCACTAGCAGCAACAGTTAATAAGCCATCCGTAAGGGTGGTTTTTTTTATTGCTAATTTTATTAATATATTTGCAATATTATATATAAACTGTTAAGCTAGGTCTGCTCAGTTTATTTTATCTAACAATGCAATTCAAAAAAAACTTAGAGTGGCAAACAGACCAAAGGATTACAGGTCAAAAGCAGCTACTAAAAGAACATACAGAAGCAATAGAACAAATTGAAAAAACTATTGCAGAACTAGAAGAGTTAAAGCAAGTATTACAGGAGGTGCAGTAATGTCTAAACAAACTGATAAAGAATGGTATTTAGAGCATTTTGGAAACCTTACTAAAGATCATCAACAACAGCTAGAAACTATTGGTATAAGGTTTAGAAAATACTGGAAACTAATAGAGACATTTCACGCTAGTCCACAAGTACAAAGTAAAAGTTTTGATCCTAATGAAGAACCACACTTTTATGTAGAGGTTAAAGACCCATCAAAAATACATAAGGTGGAAGAGGTTTGTTTTTATTGTTATGCAGATCGTATAGAGGTTAAAAATTATTTTGATTTTGACCAATCAAATGAATATTGGCTAGATCAATACAAAATGACAATAGAAAACTTTTTTAAATATTTAGATCAATTGCCAAAAGGTTTTCATCACTTCGCAGAATGTACTAATGAGGAGGTGCAGTAATGAAAATGTATGAATTTATTGATAAAGCTATTACTAATGCTATCGGCTTAAAATACAAAAATTATTACTTTGATGAAGAATCAAGTGATGCTTTAGTTGATATTGTAGAAGTCGTTAGAGCATCATCTATAGGTGAAATGGAACTAAAAGAAATAGATGACGATAATGACGAATATTATTTAGATGACGAGGACGTAAGACAATGAAAAAAGTATTTGCTTACAAGTCAGATTTACATGGTCGATATTTTTGGCTTGGTACTTCTTATGATTTACAGTCTTGTCCTTTTAATACAAAAGATAATCCATTTTTAGACCAGACAGATTTTGTAATAGATTGGCAAGCTTGGGAAGATTTAGAAACAGAACAGCATCAAGAGCTATTAAAGATTCAAAGAGTTCTATATTGTTTTGAATTTATGCAAACTAGATTTAAAAATGATATGGAAGATGAAGAGTTAAGGCACTTACGTTTAATTAATTTGGAGGATTAAAGCCTATGTTGAAATGTCCTTATTGTGACAGTACAGAGAATGTTTGCGTAAGCACTATTAATAGGGCTTCTATTAATGGTAAGCAGCGTCAGGTTAATTATGTATGGAGAAGGAGGAAATGTACCTCTTGTGGGCAAAAATACACTACTCACGAAAAAACAGAACAAGAGTGGCAAAAAGAAAAATATCTTGATTTATTAGAAAAACTTTAATTTTTTTATTATTATGCTCAGTCAAAAATCTAAAGGTACAAAAGTACCTACACTTTCGCAAGCCTATAATATCTATTACAGAAGAAGGCTTAATGGATTATCTAGTGCTGGTGATTATCTAAAACAAATGAAGATGATTACTAATATTATTGGTGATAAACCAGTAAGTAAAATTACAGCAAAAGATATTAATAAATTAATAGATTATTTAATACAAAAACAAAGAAAGAATACAACAATAAATATATATAAAGGAAGGCTGGAAACTACACTAAGGGAAATGGTTATTGATGGTTATATACAGCCATTAACAGCACCAAAAAATCTAAAAGGTAAATCAAATGATATACATATTCTTACTGCTGATATGGAGGATAAATTATTAGCTAGGTTTGCTGAATTAAAATTTAATTTACATAGACAATTAACTATTATAGGATTAGAAACTGGTTTAAGATGGGGAGAGTTATTTAATATAAAAAAAAGAAATATTGATTTTAATAATAAACAAATAACAGTAGAAGAAAGAAAAAATAACAGTCAAATTACAATACCTATTACAGATAAAGCAGCTACACTTTTATACGATCATTATGGATGGTGTGATGACAATGAAAAACTATTTCCTTTTGATAATAAATGGAAGTATGCAGGTTGGAATATAGCTAGGAGAGATTTAGGTTATAAAGATATATCTTGGTATGTACCGCACATTACTAGGCATACAGCTTGTACAAGAATGTTACAGAAGGGAGTTCCTTTACCTGTAGTATCTGCTTGGATGGGTCATAAGAGTATATCTATTACTATGCGATACTCACACTTTGTACCGTCAGTTATGAATCAATACAAGGAGTTATTAAATAAATGAAAACGCAAGAAAAAATAAAAAAAGCAAAAGAAAGAATTAAAGAATTAGAACTATTAATTAAATTATGGCAACAAAAAAAATGAAACTAATTGACCTACAAAAAAAACTAGAAAGTGATATGAAACAGCAAGGTATCACTAGACGTACCTCTAAAATAATGAAGAACATAGAGGACGAAAAAGAATCTAATAATGATTACATGAGGGCTATTATGTCTCATGGTATTGCTGACTTTACTAAAGGGTTAGAAGAGTTTATAGAACGATCTAATAAAGGTGTAGCAGGTCGTAAAGCTACAGCAGTACATATACTAAAAAGATTTCCTGATTTAGATGTTGTTAGTTTTATTGTTTTTAAAGTAATACTTGATGGTGCTAGTCACGTTAGAACTGTTACTAATGTTTCACTTGCAATAGCTAGTCAGTTAGAAGATGAATTAAGGTTTACTTATTATCAAAAAGCAAATAAATTTTTATATCAAAACTTAGAAAATCATTTAAAAGATACTAACCATAGAAAATACAGAAGGACTGTAGTAACGCAGCACTATAGAAAACAAGGATATGTTTTTAAAAAAATAGATAAAACCGATAAATTAAGACTTGGTTTTTTAATGATTGACATAATGATTAATAAGCTAGGTCTGATTAAGTTAAGTAATAGTGGTAAATCTAAGAAATATATACAATTAACTGAAAGTGCTGTTACTTGGATCAATAATCAAAAGTTAAATAAATACATTGCATTACCTGTTTACTTACCTTGTGTAATAAAACCTCGCAAGTGGACTAATCCTTATAATGGTGGTTATCATTCTGAACGGTTAAATCATTTTTCTATAGTAAAAACTAATAGTAAAAAGCTATTAAAAAAAATAGCAGAACAAAATCCAAAGCATTTATACAGGGCTGTAAATGGCTTACAAGAAACAGGTTTTATTGTTAATAAGAAAGTATTAGATGTAGCATTAGAACTGTTTGATAGGGGCATAGAAGTAGGCTGTATGATGAGTGCAGAACCAGAACCGTTACCACCTAAACCATACGATATTGCTACTAATGAAATTGCTAGAAAAAAATGGAGACATGAAGCAGCTTTAATACATGATATAAATGCACATAATGTAAGTAAAAGATTACAAACGCTAACTATATTAAATACAGCAGAAAAATATCAGGATAATAAATTTTTTCATTGTTATCAAGCAGATTTTAGAGGAAGGCTGTACGCACTAACAGGTCACTTTAACCCACAAGGAAATGATCTAGCAAAAGCCTTACATTTATTTGCTAATGGTGATGAATTATCTTTAGACAACTATCAATGGTATAAATTATACGGTGGCAAATTAGCTGGTCTTACAGGATATTTTCAAGCAAGTATGGAGTTTGACAGTCAATGCAGAAAAATAGCACAAGATCCTTTTGAACATTTAGATTTGTGGGCTACGCAAGAAAAACCATTTCAATATTTAGCTTTTTGTTTTGATTATTACCAATTTTTATTGAAAGCTAGAAATAATGAAAAATATATATCACATCTACCAGTACATTTAGATGGATCTAATAATGCTTATCAACACATAGCAAGTTTATGTAAAGATAACAAACTAGCAAAAGCAGTAAATCTAAAAGAAACTATGTTTATAGATGACGTATGGAATTATGATGATAGCTCTAAACAAGATTTATATACAGAAGTATTAGACCAACTATTAATTAATTTTAAATCTATATTTTTAGCTAATAATCAGTATGTAATTGATTGGCTAAAAGAAGATATTAATAGATCTATTATAAAAAAACCTATACTTATGATTCCTTATGGTGGTACTAATTTTGGAATAGTTAATTATTTAGAACGTCAGAATTGGAAAGAACCAAAAACTTATGAACATTATAAATTTTTAACACATCACATACGTTTAGCACTTAATCAGGTCAGCCCTAGTTGTGAGTATGTGATGAATTATTTAAAAGAAAAAGCAGTTACTTCTTGGATTTCGCCTAGTGGTTTTTATGTACAGCAAGAATACAAAAAACAAGTAGGAAAAAGAATACAAACTAAATTAGGAACAAACAGAATACAGCTACAAATAAAAGAAGATACAGATATACCAGATAAGAAAAAATTAAGAGCAAGTATTAGTGCAAATTATATACATAGTCTTGATGCTGCAAATGTACATTTAGCTATATCTAAATCTAGGAGTAAAGGTTTAAAACAATTTATAACTGTCCATGATAGCTTTGCTACTACTGCTGCTGACATAGATAAATTTATTAAAATTGTAAGAGAAGCATTTGTAGAATTATATACAAAAAACAACTGCCCTATATACAAAGAGCTACCACCTATAGGGGATTTTAATGTAAAAGAAGTTATCAAAGCACTATATATATTTAGTTAAGGCTAGACAAGTAATGAAATAAATGTATGATTATTAAACCTCTATACGAGGTGACTTTTAAATATTAATTCAAGGTATTTCTAATGACTTTTAAATTTGAAAAAAATCTAACTTCTTGCAGAGCACATTTAACTTATTGTTGGTTAGTTAATCCAGATGAAAAATATAATAATTATCAGGCAACATTACTAATAAAACCAGACATGAAGCATTTGCTTGATGATGGTACAGAAGTTAATTCTGCTGAGTATATGTTAGATCAGTTAGAAGGTATTAAAAAAGAATTTCAAGATTCTTTAATTAGTGCATATCCTGATCGTAAAGGTAAATTTAAATGGCAAAGAAATAAAGATGGTGAGCCTATGCAATACTGGCAAGTAACAGCAGATGGCCTGACAATAAAATTAAAGAAAAAAGCAGGTGGATTAAAAAAGAATGGTGAAGCATATACATCTGTACCGCCAAAATTTTTTAAACAAGAAGGTGACATAATGAAATTATGCACACCAGAAGAAGTAAAAAGGTTTGATAAAATAGCACCAGAAAGTATAGGTCAGGTTAATATTAGAATCTCAGGTTATGACATGGATTACATAGGATTAAAATTAGAACCACAAGGTATATGTGTAAGACACTTTGTACCTTTTGTAGGTGGTATGCAAACAGCAGAGGACTTCGGATTTGCCCCAGAAAAAGAAACAACAACCCAAAATAATTGGGAAGCAGAAACTATTGGATCAGCAGGTGCAACATCAGGATCAGACTTCTAATAAATACAAAAGCAAATTTGAAGCTGACTTTGCAGCTACACTAAACAAAAAGAAAATTGTATTTACTTACGAAACTTTAGAAATAGATTATGAAATTACTTGCTGCTACAAGCCTGATTTTATCCTCAACAATTTTATTGTTGAAACAAAAGGGTACTTCTCAAAAGAAGATAGAAGAAAGCATCTTATCATCAAGAAGGCTAGACCCGAACTAGATATTAGATTCTGTTTTCAAAACAGCAAAACTAAATTATCTAAAGCTAAAAACTCTATCTCGTATGCCAAATGGTGTACGAGACATGGGTTTCTTTATTGCGATAAAACTATTCCAGAAGATTGGTATGACAAATGAAAAACCTAACAAACCAAAAGCAGGTGATATGTTTTTAGATCCTGTAAATAAGATGTGGAGAGTTTACAACGGTAAAACTTGGGTTGATGTAAACCTTAGAGAACACAAATGCAACTTAGATGAAGAGTAACTATACAAAAAAAACTGCTTGCCCAGAGTGCGGTAGTAAAGATAACCTAGCTTGGTTTGATGATGGTCACGCTTATTGTTTCTCTGTCGATTGTGGTTACACATACTTTCCAAAGCAAGAAAAAAACAAACCATTAATACTTATACAACCATCACCATTTAAAACTGAACCTGTGAAATTATTAAAAGTTACATATCAAGATTTACCTAAACGTGGAATCACTAAAGAAACTTGTGAACTATATGGATATGGTATTAGTGAATATAAAGGTTCACCTTGTCAGGTAGCTACATATAAAGATCAATACGGTAAAGATGTAGCACAACATATAAAGTTTCCAAATAAAAAATACATTTGGATAGGTGATATGTCAAAGGTACAACTATGGGGTCAACATCTATGTAGGCAACAAGGTACTGGTGGTATATATCTATCTGTATTTGAGGGTGAAACTGACTGCATGGCTGCTAGTCAAATAGTAGATCATAAGTTTCCTTGTGTATCAATACCGTCAGGTGTTCAATCAGCAGCAAAATTTATTTCTTTAAATTATCCTTTTTTAGATAAATATTGCAGGGTAGTAATTTGTTTTGATAATGATAAAGCTGGTGAAGCTGGTGCTGAAAAAGCAATGGCTGCATTACCTAAAGGAAAGGCTGCAATAGCAAGACTTCCAGATAATATAAATGATGTAAATGATCTACTATTAGCAAAACGTGGCAATGAACTAAGAGATATACTTTGGAAGGCACAAAGCTGTAGATCAGATCATATTATTAATGGTGCTGATGCTTGGGATATATTTACAAAAGAAACAAGTGAACCTATATGTGATTATCCTTACCCAGAATTACAAAAATTTTTAACAGGTATTTATCCAACACAAATGATAACTATAGCTGCTGGTAGTGGTACAGGAAAATCTACGATTTGCCGAGAATTGGCATATCATTTTTTACGCAATGGTTTACGAGTAGGGTATCTAGCTTTAGAAGAATCTGTACAAAGAACTCTTATGGGTTTAGTTGGTATAGATATGAATATACCCTTGCACTTAGCAGCTAAAGAAAGTATTAATCAGGATGAACTAAAATCGTCTTTTGATAAATTAACTTCTGGACGTAACTTGTTTTTATATAATCACTTTGGAAGTATAGAACCAGAAATATTAATTAATCAGATAAGAGAACTAGCTACAGTAGATAAGGTAAATGTAGTAATACTAGATCATTTATCAATAGTCGTTAGTGGTGTGTTAGATAAGATAGGTGATGAAAGAAAAGGATTAGATTTAATAACAACTAAGCTAAGAAGCCTTGCAGAAGAAACAAACATAGCTTTAGTAGTAGTATCACATTTATCAAGGCCACAAGGTAAAGGCCATGAAGAGGGAGCAGACGTACAATTAAGAGACATTAGAGGATCACATGGACTTGTCCAGACTTCAGATGTTTGTTTAAGCTTGACTAGAAATCAGGTAGGTGATGCTGCTGAAAGATCGCAACTACAGTTAAAGATATTAAAATCACGACATACTGGTATGACAGGAGAAGTAGATAAGTTACTTTATGACCAAAGTACAGGTCGCTTAATTGTTTACTCTGACAACATTTTCTAATGACTTTATTAATTGATGCTGATTATTTAATTTATTCTTCTTGCTGTGCTGCTGATAAGCACATCAAATGGGATCTACACACTTGGAGTTCTTATAGTGATGAAAGGGATGTAATGCAGATAATAGAAAGCAGAATAGAACATTACATAACTGTTGTAGAGGAAAAACACGATATTGTTATGTGTTTTAGTTCATACCCTACATTTAGGCATCAAATATTTCCTGACTATAAGTTAAACAGAATAAATAAACCCAAGCCATACGGATTAAAAGCAGCAATAAATAACGTAAAAAATGAATATAATTCAGTCTTTTATGAAAATTTAGAAGGTGATGATGTATTAGGTTTATGTGCTACTAATGGTAGATATGATGATCCAATAATAGTAAGCGTTGATAAAGATATGAGAACAATACCTTGTAAGTTATTAGCTGCTGATGATTTAGAACTAATTACTAGAAAAAAAGCAGATAGACAATGGATGTGTCAAAGTCTTAGTGGTGATCCTACTGATAACTATAAAGGGCTAGATAAGGTAGGTGCTGTAACAGCAGATAAAATTATTGGAGAAGCAAAAACAACTGAAGATATGTGGTTAAAAGTAGTAGCAGCATATGAGAAAAAAGGTCAAACTGTTGGTGATGCAATTATGACTGCAAGACTTGCAAGAATATTAAGAGAAGGTGATTATGATTACAGTACAGGTGAAGTAAAACTATGGAATCCTAAGTTTTAAGAACCTAAAGTGTGATATTTTGCAGTTGCACGTTATATTATAATTAAGTTTTCTTATTACATTTTGTCTGACATATTACCAGTAATAACAGATGAAATGATAAATGCTTTATCTGTTGTTTTTCCTAGTAAGCCACCTGAGTTATCTGATACAGATAGGGAAGTATGGTTTAAAGCAGGTCAAAGATCAGTTGTTGATTACTTAGTTGAGCAACAAAGAAGGCAAAAAGAAACTATGCTAACCAATTCAGTAATAGCTGACATTTAGTTATGTGTTTTAGAGCACCCAAGCCACCACCTCCTCCTGAGATACCAAAGCCAAGACCACCTGCACCTTTACCAGAGGAGACTGCATCTGCACCTATTACTGGTAAGAAGAGGACTTCGCAACAAACATCAGTTAAATCTGCAACGAAGAAAAAAGAAGATTCTGTAACATCAAGATCTGGTGCTGCTGCTACTGTTGCAAGACGTAGATTAGGTACAAGTTCATTACGAATACCTTTATTAACTAATCTCAATACACCCTTATAACAATGGAAACAGAAACAGCAGAAGCAAGATATAACAAGATGCAGACGGAAAGATCAACGTATGAACGTGATGGAGAAGAAGCTGCTCAGTTAACTATCCCATCAATGTATAGACAGAGTAAAAGTAAAAGTCAAAAAATAAAAACACCATATCAAGCTACAGGAGCAAAAGCTGTTAATACATTAGCTGCAAAATTATTAGCAGTTTTGTTACCACCAGAACAAAGTATGTTTCAACTAACTATTGATACATTACAACTGGCAAAAGAAGGGCAACCAGAATTTAGTAGTGAGATAGATAAAGCTTTGAGAACCTATGAAAAAGCTGTTAATAATGAGATTGATATATCTAACGATAGAGTAGCTTTGTTTGAAGCTTTAAAGCATCTTATAGTAATAGGAAATGTTTTACTATATGTAACTGAAAAAGGTATTAAGGTATATCACATAGATAGATTTGTATGTCAAAGGGATGATGTAGGTAATGTAATAGAGATAATTACAAAAGAAACAGTACACATAAATGCTTTTGATGATGAATTTATAGAAAATTTAAAACAAAAGCAAAATTATGATGAAGAGCAAATGATGGATGAAGAAATAGATGTATATACAAGAGTTACTAGAAATGGTGATACTCATAACTGGTATCAAGAATGTAAAGGTGAACGCATACCTAATACAGAAGGTGTAAGTAAAGTAGATGTCTCACCATTTATTGTTTTACGTTGGACTAGAAGGGATGGAATGAATTATGGAGAATCATATGTAAGTGAATACAAAGGTGATTTAATTAGTTTAGAAGCTTTGATGCAAGCAGTAATAGAAGCTGCTAGTGCTAGTGCAAAATGCGTTTTCTTGGTAAATCCTAATGGTGTTACAAGAAGTCAAACTTTAGCTAGTGCCCCGAATGGTGCAGTACGAGAAGGATTAGCTAGTGATGTTAGTACATTACAAGTTAACAAAGCTGCTGATTTAAGTATTGCTTTTCAAGTAATACAACGTATTGAATCAAGATTAGAACACGCTTTTCTTATGGCTAAGAGTGTACAAAGGGATGCTGAAAGAGTAACAAGTACTGAGATACAAGTGATGGCAACAGAATTAGAGCAAGCTCTGGGAGGGATTTATAGTATTCTAAGCAACGAATTTCAGCTACCCTATATTAAACGTAGAATACATATGCTAGTAAGATCAGGTAAATTACAAAAGCTACCTGATAATCTTATCCAACCTAAAATTGTTACTGGTATAAATGGTCTTGGACGTAATTCTGATAAAGCTAGATTAATTGAATTTATCACTACTGTTGCACAAGCTTTAGGTGGTGATATTTTACGTCAATACATGAACCTAGATGAAGCTATTAAGCGTTTAGCTACAAGTGTGGGCATAGATACTAATAATTTGGTAAAGTCTAAAGAAGAGATAGAACAAGAAATGCAAGCTATGCAACAGCAACAGCTTGTACAGTCTCTAGGTTCTGCTGCTTTAGGTTCTAAATTAGCTGATCCTAAGAATGTTCTACAAGCACAACAACTAGCACAGGAGACAGCAAATGCCGAGCAAGAAGGTTGATTCAAAAACTGAAGAAACACAAACTGAAGCCAAAGCAGTAGTAAGCAGAATAGGAGAATTTGAAGAAAATCCTACACCACAAAAAAAAGGTGATGTCGTTACTGCACATGGCAATACAATTACTTATAACTAATAAATTATTATGGAATCTAAATTAGCTGTTAATGAAACACCACCTATGTCTCCTGATGACATAGCAACATTAGCTGAAAATAATACTGATGAAAACGGTCTTATACTAGGCAAGTTTAAAACACAGGAAGATCTTATTAATAGCTATAAGGAGCTTGAGAATAAGCTTACAGCTAAAGATGATGTAGAAGAGTCAGAAGAAGTAGAAGCATCTACAGAAGAGACTACAGAGACTTCTGGTTATGATGATTACTACAAAGAAGATGGTTCTGTTGATTATGAAAAAACAAAAGAAGCTTACGGTGAAAAATTAGGTGAATTATTTGAAGAAAATAATGTAGATCCTTTTAAAATTTCTAAGCATTTTCACGAAAATAATGGAAAAATTACAAAAGAAATGTATGAAGAATTAGAATCTACTGGTTTACCTAGAACATTAATAGATGCTTATTTAGATGGTAGAGCAGTTCAAAGTAATTTTACTACTAATGCTGCTGATCCATATGATGAAATAGTAGGCATTGCAGGTGGTGAAGCACAATACAAAGAAATGCTGCAATGGATGGATAAAACTTTATCTACAGAACAAAAACAAAACTATGACAAGGTAGTAGATGGTGAAGGTTCTACAGTTACACAAGTATCTCTTGCAGTACAAGATATGTATAATAAATACAAAGCTAGTTTAGGTATAGAACCACAACTTATGTCAGGTAAATCTTCTAATACACCTTCTGTAAAAACATTCAGATCTAATGCTGAAGTAGTAGCTGCTATGAGAGATCCTAGATATAAAACTGATAAAGCATATCAAGATGAAATACATAGACAGTTATCTCAAAGTGATGTATTTAGTGTCTCAGGGTAATGGCTAAATCTGTAAGGCTACGCAAAGAACATAAAAGCAAAACTGGTGGCCTTACTAAAAAAGGTAGAGATAAGATTAATAGAGAAACTGGTAGTAACCTTAAAGCACCAGTAACAGGAAAAGTTAAACGTGGTAGTAAAGCTGCTAAAAGACGTAAATCTTTTTGTGCAAGAATGAAAGGTGTTAAAGGTGCTACCAGTAAAGGCGGTAAGTTAACAAGAAAAGGTCTAGCTCTTAAAAAATGGAAATGTAATTAAGCTGGCTTATCAGCAATTAGTTTTGCTTTCCACGCAGCTTTGACATCATCAGTCCACGCAGCGTTACATATTGCAGATACTTCTGCTGGCTGTGCTGATAAATCAGTATCAACTAGGTTGTCAGAAGCATCTAACGTACCAGCTTGCAGTACATATCTTTCATAAGATCTTGCCATTTCTGTGCCATCTTTTTTAATGACTGTTGCTTTACGAACTTGAACGTGTTTGTAAAGTCCAACAACTTCTATCTTGTCGTATTCGATTGACTCTGTAAGTGCCATTAGGATTAATCTCCGATTAAAACAGGTTTAGGCTTAGTTTTAAGACGTAGCTTCGGTCTATGATATTGCTACGTTGTATGTAAATGAACCACTTATTTGACAAGAATTATATCCAGTATTTATACCACTAGTATTGTGTTGTAAAAATGTACCGTCATTTAACATAAATCTTCCTGTTGTTCCGTTAACAACAACTAAACGTAAAGTAGTTGGAGCACCATAACCAAGAGCTAAAGAACCTGTACCACCTCTAGGCCCACTTGCGTTAGGACTTTGACAAGCAAAGGGTAAACCAGCTAGTCCAGCTTCCCCTGATGAACCATTTAATCCGTTTGAACCAAAAGACAATGCAAACATACAATGAACATAAGCTCCGATTTTTACATATTTACCCCAAGAGAATTGATTACCAGTACTACCACTTCCCATGTTCCAAGTAGGAGTCCAACCACCTTCTTCATAGTCGTCAAGTGCGTTGGCTGCTGCGGTGTCTCCGTTGAAAGCTAGACCTCCACTTGTTCTAAATCTAAATTTTTCAGTACCAGCATTATCAGAAATAATAAAATCAGGATTACTATTATCATTTGCAGCACTAGCACCTAACCAAACATTTCTATTATTATTTTGTGTAGAGTTTTTTCTTAAACCAATTGTATAAACACTATTAGGATCAGTAAAAGTAGTCCTACCACCAAAAACTTGAAATTTCCAATCCTGTTGTGTTGTACCAATACCTACGCTTCCATTATGGTCAATAGTAACCCTAGTTCCATCAACATTACTAGAGTTTCTAGTGCCAACCTTTAGACCACCGCCATACGTTCCACCAGAAGCAAATGCTTTGACCTGAAATCTTGTATTTCCTCCATTACCACCAGCAGAAGAACCAGCGAGAACTGTGCCACCATCTGAAGGAGCAAGTGCGTGTATAGTTGCATTGTCATTGTTTACAGCACCAACTTTTAATCTAGTAGTACTTGCATCAAATGTAAAACCTGTTTCACCTTCTAAAGTATTAGCAGAACCAGAGCCAGTAATAACTCTGTTATCTGCGTTGTTGTTTATTGTTGTACCAGCAGGGATAGATTCAAAGCTAGGATCTGCTCCGTTGTTTGCTCGTAAAAACTTACCATCACTACTACCATCACCATGAGGAAGCTTAGATAAAGCCACAGCCTGATCTGCTATGGCATTAGTGTCAACTGCGTTGTCTGCCAGTTCACTTGCACCAACTGAGTTTGCTGGTAGTTTACTTGCGTCTATGGCATCATTCTTGACACCATCTTTTGATACTTGTGTTAATCCCATAATTAGTTAGTGTAAGGGCTTTTACCTAATAAACTTGTATTCCATTGTGCTTTCAAACCAGCTTCATCTGTAGCTGCATCTATAGCACTATCAGCAGGTGCATCCCTTAATGCTTGTTTCTTAGCAACTATGTCAGTTGTACTAGCTGAAGTTTCCTGTGCTTTTTGAAATTCAACATCAAGTTCTGCAAGTTTTGGGGTACGAGCAGTTCTAATATTTGTTTTATGAATTTCTTTGGCTTTTGCCATATCTGTTTTAATAATGCTCATTCGCCTACTCCATCTGTAAGATCTGCTTCATCAACTGTCCATGCGTCACGAAAACTCTCGTCTGTTGGCACTTCAGAATCTTCTACTATTTTATATTTAAATCCTTTACCAACATCTTTTTTTGCAATTTCATCAATAGTAAATTCTTTACCAGTTTTAGGATTAATGCACGTTAAGACGGGAAACATAACTGATACAGTTTTACCACCATTTCTTGTATAAATAATTCTCATTAATTTGACCCCACAACTGCAATCGTTATATGAGATATTGCACCAGCACCGTTGTTACCAGAGTATTCAATAGCATAAGGAACTTCAACAGTACTTGAAGTCCTAGATCCATTTGCAGCACTATTGTTTTGTTCGTAACAAGTAATAATTTGACCTCTGTTTTGATACTGCATACCACCACTAGCTGCTGTTGCTGTACCTAATATTCCATATGTATTGTTGTCGCAAGCATCTGCTAAATTCAAATGCTGCTTACCACTACCATCATTAGACAAACTAGATACGTTGTAAGAATCTCGTATAGTATTGTTTGAAGCATAAACATTAGCCCATGC
>Ga0208159_1000267_pt1 | contig 21929 bp, 21 predicted proteins | sample 9_EtaG_FD_184082 | JGI IMG/M metagenome (GOLD analysis project Ga0208159, IMG submission 184082) | Marine viral communities from the Subarctic Pacific Ocean - 9_ETSP_OMZ_AT15188 metaG (SPAdes) (version 2) | ecosystem: Environmental > Aquatic > Marine > Oceanic | place: Pacific Ocean | collected... | reverse complement strand
TCATCCATGTGCTTATCTTCCTATTTTTGAGACTTTTGATCAATTAATAATATTTTATCTATCAACTCACTAAAATCTTTATCAACCTGTACAACAGCGGTCATATCCTGGTATTTGATTTCTTCTCTATTCAAATAGCGCAGATGTAAAGTGGTCAGCATATTCCGGGTATTTCTCAAAATCTGTAAATCAGATTCAGTAAACACAACGCCTTGTGGGCGGTTTATCTGTTGGACCACTTCGCCTGCAACTTTAAGCTCGACTTTACGGGGACGACCAGCTTTCTTTTTGTTTTCTGTCATTTTGTTCTCCTTGACAACTGTTGAATAGGTCATTAGTATATAAGAGTTATTTTATATAAGTCAAGAGGAGTTTTATATGAACGCTGCAGACATGAGCGTAGAAGAATTTAAAAAGCATTTAGCGGACATGAGAGACCGGCTTTTTTATTACAAAACATATGAAAAGAACAAAGGCTCGAAGCGTGATGACCCAAAGAGCAAACGCACTTACCTGACCCAGAAGCGTGGGCAGGGGTTAGCGAGCGGTTCGCTAAAGCGTCGCAAGCCCATGCGTCATCAGCGTCCATACTAGTGCGGTTAATATGTAGATATGTCAGTGTCGATGACCCTGTACCGGAAGGCTGGACGTTACACAAACTATATGGTCATCATGGTGCAAATGGATATGGAGTAATTACAATGCCGGATAACAGAGAAAAGGATGATTTCTATCCAACGCCTCCTGAAGCCACAAAGGCCATGATGGCCCGTTGTCCGTGGTTAAAGTTTCCTGAAGAGGGGAACGGGTATGCTATATGGGAGCCCGCGTGTGGCGAGGGTCATATGTCAGAAGTTTTTAAAGAAGCAGGGTTAAGCACATACAGCACGGATCTTGTGGACCGTGGGTATGGTGACACACACGGTGTAGATTTTTTAATGGAGCAGAAGAGCTTTGCTCCGTGGATAATTACAAACCCCCCATACAAGCTTGCGAATGAGTTTGTGAAACATGCTTACAAACTCCAGGTTGAGAACAAGCAGGGCGAGGGGTTTATATTTTTGTTGCGACTAGCATTTTTAGAGGGACAAAAACGGTATACAGAAATTTTTAAAGATATGCCGCCTAGTAAAGTGCTAGTGCATACAAAGAGGCTGACCTTGATTCGGGGCGACCACGAAGAAGCGTGGTATGGTTCGGGCAAGACAGCTATGGCGTGGTTTGTCTGGGAGATAGACCCATTTACGAAAGAAGGGGCTCAGCCCCGCATTCAATGGTTATAAGGAGACCAACATGTTGCAGAAGTTTTTAAAAGTATTCTTTCCGTGCTTTGCGAAGTCAGAAAAGCTTGAACCGTTCAAACATCCACAGGAGGAAGAGGTTCAAGATATGTTGAACAAAGCGCGAGAAAAGAAAATGAAAGCCGCACCTAAGAAGCGGGGCAGGCCAAAGAAGAAGAAATAGGGCAGAGATATATGGGATCGGCTGGTTAAAACTTTCTCTGCCCCTTTTGTATACGAACTTTTTAAAAGAGCAGCTTAACTGGTTGCTCTTTTTTCTTGCTCTATATAGGGATTGTCGTCCTGCATAAGCAAAGAAGCCGTAACGCCAAGGTTATATAACGCTTCCTGCATTGGATTGTCGGAGGCTTTGCCCCGCTCAGATAGAAAAACCTCAATAGGTTGGCCTGTCTTTGGATGATAACTTACAGTTACAGACAGCCCCATGCCAACTTCCTTCGTTACACAAGGTCTTCGGGTAGGTAAATCCAACATATTTCACTCCTCATTTGTTTGATTCTATCAGTCTATAGAGAAGGTCAAAGTGAATCTAGATATTAATCTGTCTCTTTTATCTCATACCCTTCTGACCTGCAAAACACATCAAACATGACGCGAAGCTGACCAGATATACTTCGGTTTTCTAATTCTGCAATTTTCTTAATGCCCTTATATACTTTGATAGGCACTAAAACTGATTTCCATTTTGATGTGTCCATAATACCCTTCTTTATAATTGACCCGGCAAGAGCAGGGCCTCAAATGAGGGTTGGACCCCTGCTCTGCCTGTAAGATAATATAAGAGATTATACTAGAAATGGCAAGAGAAAACCTACATACTCTCGCCCCAGTTGCTTCCTATCTCAATATCTGTCTTCATGGGCACTTCTAACTCTATAGCGTCACACATGATCTCTGCGATATTCTTCGCGACTTGCTCATGCTCTACGCTGAAAGCGAGCTCATCGTGCACCTGCAACAAGGGCAAACACCCTTCTTTGTACAGGTTTACCATTGCTTTCTTGGTCATGTCCGCAGCCGACGCCTGTATTAAACGGTTTAAAGCTTTGTATGCCTTGGACCGTTGCAGGGGAACTGTGGGCCCGTAATGTGCGCGGGCCTCATCATACTTCATGGCCTTGTGCATACCAAACTTGGTAGGCTCAAAGTCTGGAAACCTACACTTGCGGCCCAGCAGAGACCGGATAGAGCCCTCTTCATTGCCGTTCTGAACACGGTCTTGCACCACCCGCATAAGCTTTTTGACAAACGGAACTCGTTGGTCATATTGCTGTGTTAAATCTTTTGCCTCTTCACTGGACAGGTCCAACTGATCTCCCAGCTTGCCGACACCCATGCCGTACATCATGCCCAGGTTAATGACCTTTGCCTGCTTGCGCGGTATGTCTGCCATGTCCGCGACCATCGTATGAAAGTCCATGTCTGGGTTGTTTCTGTAACCGTCAACAAATTCGTCAACTTTGGGCATAAGCTTGCCTGTTTTCTTTTGGTATAAGGCCGCAAAGTGCACCAATATGCGTGGTTCCTGTTGTGAGTAATCAATTGACGCCCACTTCTCTCCTTCATTTGGTACAAAAACGGACCTAATTAAGGGCCCTAACTTCGGATGACGGGCAGGAATCTGTTGAAGGTTAGGATTATTCATAGAAATTCGTCCCGAAACGGTCCCACCGTCGTCAGATCTAATCTGGTTGATATGGCCATGCACCCGACCGTCCCGACCTATATGCTTCTGCAGCCCGTCGATAAACGTACCTTTGCTTTTATTAAATTCTCTTGCCAGCAATATCTGCTTAGGTAGTTTGTGTGTGTGATTATTTAGAAATGCTTTTGTAAATGACGGGGCATCTTTAGCTGTTCTAGGATAATCCAGACCAAGTTTGTCAAAAGCTTTGGCGATAGAAGCTGCCGCCCATATTTCAACGTCAAATCCAACTAAATTGTCTAACTGTTCACGGGCTTTCTTTTCTTCCCCTAGCATAAACTGAGTTGCCCGCTCCATTGCGTCTTGATCTACACGAATGCCCCGCAAGGTCATATCAACAAGGCAGGGCAGTAGGTCCCGCTCAAGCTCGTGAACCGTGGTCAGTTCTTCGCGTTGTATTTGAATTTTAAAATATTTCCACAGTTCAAGTGTAAGCACCGCATCCTGCTCTGCATATTCACCTACAAAGTTGGCAGGCATACGCCACATTTCCCCCTTGGGGTCAAAGCCAAACTCTTTTGCAGCCTCGACCAAGGCACGTTCTGATTTCGTTTTGTTGATATGGTCATAAGCAACAGCGTTCAGACTGTAGCTAAAACGGTTCTCATCCAGCAGCGCAGCCACCACCATTGTGTCTATGATGTTGCCCTTAACTTCAAAGCCGCTTGCTTTTAGCCAACCAAGGTCATATTGAGCATTGTGCATCACCTTATCGGCAGGGCAGGCGAGCACCTTTTTCATATAGTTTCCCACGATTCGCTCGTCTAAATTGCCCCCACCCTCGTGTTTTATAGGCAGATAGCCTTGCCAGCCATCTACTGCTAGTGCAAAGCCGACAATATAGCCGTCCTTGCGGGGCCAGCCTGGGCCAAGCGTTTTGATGTTTGGGTCACATGTTTCAAGGTCAATGGCTATTTCTTTTGCGCCTGTCAGGTCTGGCAGCTCAAAAGGCGGAGCCCACTCAAAACTTTTTAATGGAGACATAAACTCAACTTCATTCATGGGTTTCCCCTATCTCATATTGTAAACGTGCTAAATAAAACTGTGCTTTAGCAAGGTCCTCAGCAGGATTGTCTTTGTGTTCAAATCGCCATATGTATTTCATTATCGCGCCCTGCAAATAGTATTTGTAGCCCGGACCCAGAGCCGCCTTGATTGCATCAAGGCATTCCACCTTACCAAGCGTGTAGTGTTTAGGGCTGTTAACCATGTCGCTCATATCTGATAGCTCCTTATGCCGTCCATAGGTGAAACGATAAACAGGTTTTGCTTTGACCGTGTTACTCCTACATAAAACAAACGGTGCAGGTCATCTAACATTCGGCGACCTTCGCGTGTGTCCGAGGATATAGCTAAATCAGACGCATTTGAAATGTCTGTGTACAGGACAACATTAGTTGCCTCACCGCCTTTTGTGCCGTGTATGGTAGAAACCTTGATCCGTGGTGCGCGGTTTAAGTCCTCTCCTCTACGAAGCAGCGCAGCTATATAGGTTTTGTTGTCTTCGGATATCTTGTCCATAGCTATGTCCCACGTCATGTCTTTAGTTGCAAGTAACCCCATGTTATTTTGCAAGCTTTCAAGAGTGAACATATCGTCAGCCTGTGTGTTAGGTAAATTTTTAAAGCCTCGCTTTATACGAGTGACGGACTTCATAAAGTAATAAAGATCTTTAACGCTGTTAGCCGTGACTTCTTCGCCTTTAACTAGGGACTTCCAAGTATCCAAGGCAATAGCCAACTTTAAACTAATGCTTCTGTAGCCCCTGTTCTCAAAGTAAAAGCCGTGTTGTTTCAACGATTCGCATACCTCATTGAGCATATAGTTGCATTGAGCCATAATCATCCAATCGCCTTTTTTAAATTTTTCTATGTCAGGCTCAAATATATGGTGAACAGTGCCGTCTTCTGCCTTTGGGTTGTAATGCTTTGGGCGACGAACTGTAATGCGGTTTGCAATACGCTGCGCTACTTTATGCACCATGCGCGGTACGCGGTAAGATTGCGAAAGAACTTCTGACCCTTCTTCTACATTTAAAAAATGCTCAACGTCAGCTCCAGCCCAACGATATATAGCTTGGTCATCATCGCCTGCTGCATACATACGTTTGGACTTTTCATCTAAAACGTGAGCTATCTCCCACTGTAAAGGGGATAAATCCTGCGCCTCGTCAAGAAATGTGACGTCAAAACGAGGGCAGACCCGTGAGCCGTTTTCAGAAAACCATTCTAAGATGTCGGTGTAATCATACAGGCGGTTTGCTTTCTTGTATTTGCGGTAGCACTCATCGATGTATTTCACCGTTGTGAGTGGTTCCTCAATGCCGCTATGCCTATATGTCTCATCAATTACCTCTTTCTTGAGCCGTGAGAGCTGTATGAGCTGCATTATGGGGTTGTCCCTAGCTGCAGCACCTATATCGTCCTCCTCGCTCCCTGACGAAGCTCTGAGATTAAAACCAATTATGTTTCCCAACTCAACCAAATGCTCCGATCCTAGAAGCTGGTCTCGTTTTATGTCGGACAGGTTGTAACAAAAGCTATGCAAGGTACGAAAAAAGTACAAATCATGCTCTGTATCCAGATTAAAACGTGATGCTGCACGTTCTTTTGCCTCCCGCGCAGCCTTACGAGTAAAAGCAAGGAAGGCTATTTGCCCCGGAGGTGTGCCATTTTGTATGGATTTTTCAACCATATCAAGGAGCGTAGTTGTTTTGCCTGTACCTGGCGGGCCATATATCACAAACATCAGAAAGGTATATCCTGTTCATCCACCTCAAACTCTGGGGATTTTACTGTAATGTTGGAGATTTCGTAGGCGGGTATGGCCCACACACGAACAACACGTCCGCTAATTCTTAATATTGTAGATTCGCCGCCTATGTCCCGCAACCGCTGTGAAATTTGATGTGTTTTAAACTCAAAGAACCGCTGTCTTTTTAAAAAGTTTTCTAAGTCACGTAGCCGGAAGAAAGTCTGTTTCTTCTCTTCATCTGTCCACGGGCGACGTAAAAGAATCTCTTCTTTGTCCGCAGCGGTCTGCATGTTTCGGCAGAAGTCTTCCAAGTAATCATAGAACGCACCGTCAATAGACGAATCTTCTGACGCTTCCATCACCCCACCTTCGGTTTCTGTCATGTCCCGCAGCAATGCTGCAACACGGTTTTCCCAAATGTTCTTGCTAACGGTAGGAGGCATTAGGTTAAGTTGCTCTATGCAGTTCTTTTGAAACGCAGGTTGGCTTTGCAAACACTCTGTAGACAACTCAAGCGGTTCACCGTTTACATCCATAAACCAAATCGGTGGCTTTGAATTATACTTACGCAAATTGGCTACCGAGGCAGACTGACCTACGTTGCCTACCCCAAACTTTCGAGTTAAGCACTTGTCCTTATCACAAAACTCGTTGATAGGAGCGTCGCTACACTTATACTGATAGTCCTTACGGTTAAGCTGTTTTACGAGCACGTTTACTTCCGATAAGGGTAAAGGCGGGTCAAAGTGTGCCATATTATACTGCATCAGCTCATTTTCCCATGTATCAGGAAAAGCCTTACGCAAGTAAACGCCAATATTAAACAGACCATTGTTGCGAGTACCCTCTGGAAAGCCTTGGTTGCATAGATGCTGAAGGCAGGGCGGCCCGTCTTTTATTGGTGTGCGGTCCTGTTTCTCAACACTTAAAGCTTCTACCTGCTCTGGGGTCTGTACGGCTGCTTCGTGCATTCCGAAAAACTCTTCAAGAGTAGCTGCAGACCCATCAGGGTTAAATGCGTAACGAAGACTTTCTTCATGGTTATAGTAGGGAAGGTTTAGAAAGTTTCCGACATCCCCTCTATCAAGGTGTAATTTAATCTGCTTTGGAAAAATCTCACTGCCCGCATAACCTAATGCCGCAGAAATGGATGTAAGCGTGTCCTGTAAAACCTTCGCCTCAACCCAATCTGTGACGAAAAGAAAAACATGTGCGCCTCCAGACTTTGAACGGCACACAACCAAAGGCAGTTTCATCTCTGTAATTTTATCTATTAGCTCTTTGTGATTAAAACCAGTATACTGGTCTATGTCGATACAGCCCCATTTACATGCGTTGTTTGCATTGATGGGAATAATGCCTATGGCAGGACCTGTTCCATTTAAATGCCCTTCCCACGTTTCTTTTGTGCGCGGCTGTCGTAAGACGCTTGCCTGTCCGGCTTGCTTCCCATTAGCCTGCTGTCTCTGGATCTCGTAAGTGCCATACGCCTCTTCAAGACCAGAGAAAATTGATGAAAACTTCTCTGCTGTCATGTTGGTTCCTCAGAAGGATAGGGGTGAGGCTCTTGAGACTATATCTTGTGGTTTTTTGTTTCGGCTATATATCGCCTGTTAAAAACCTCCCCACCCCTAACTGTTTAAAACGGTATGTCGTCGTCTGAGCCGTCAGCAGCGTTATTTGTCGCGCCACCTTCTTGCTCATGTTTGACTGTGACTTCACCCTTCTCAATGGACTGGTTAAAGTCTTTTGCCGCTTTATACTGATGTGCCTCAGATATTGGGCTATCAAGGCTCATTTCCCAACCATGCCAGCTTCCTTTACTGTTTTCTTCACTGACAGTCTTCAAGTTGTAAATGTGGCTAAACATTGGTGGTGTGAAAGGTCCTTTGGCTCCGTTCATTTCACGCGACATAATCATACTCATCCACTTACGAGATTTTTTGAGCTGCGTAGATTTCATCGCAATGAGAGCATTGGTCATGCCCCCCTCTGTGTTGATAATTTTGACATACCATTGAGCTGTCTGCTCAACATAATCACCTGACCCATCATCAACGTATTCTTTGTTGTCATTAGGGTCTCGATTTGTTTTAGGAAGATTTGGGTCATTGGGATCGTGAATTGCGACAGGTGCTGCAATACCCTGGCCCCGTGGCTGCCACCGTATAAACTTACGCTGATAAGCGCACGGTATAACCTTGATACCCTCTTTGCCTTTATAGACTTCACCTGTGACGGTGTTAACGATATCGCCTTTGCGTACATCATCACGTTCATCCAGAATGCCGTCCAACCCAGATACAATTTTCAGGAAAGGCAAAGCCATATCTTCATTAGATATGTTCTGAATACCTGCACTTGCATCTGCTTCAAACATAGAAGGGTCAAACTGCGCAACTGCAGTGTTCTCTTCTTTTTTTACAATTTGCTTTTCAGCCATTATTTTGCTCCTTTTATTACTGCTCGTTGGCCTATGTATGCCCCAAATAACTCCATTGGGAAGGGCTTTCCTTCCTCTGTCTGTTCTTTCACCCACGCTCTGAGCGTTGCTGAGTGGACGCTTTCTGCCTGTTGTGGTGACAAGCCTTGCTCTTGCACTTTTGATTTGAAGTCTGCGGCTTGTTGGTCTTCTCCCATTCCAAAGTTCACTGACACGATGTTCTTCACCATGTCTCCAAACCCGTTTTGCCTTAACCATGTGTATGCCTCCTCTCTTTTGTCAACTGGTATCGAAGCTCCGTAAGTCTTCTTGATATCGACTTGTGAGCCGTCCTGCAGTTTAAAAGAGGAAACACCCATTTCAGCCAAAATGTTTGGCAACTCTTCATCCGACATTTTGTACAAGTCTTTTTTAGCCTGACGCAACTTTTCTTCAAGCTCAGCGACTGTAGCTTCCTGATGAGATATTTTCTGGGCTAGTAATGCGACACCTTTTAAGTTTGAATCATCAAAAGTGCCAAGAGGTGATTCGGATTTAGACTGTGTGTCCGCTTCCATAAGTGACGATAAATCGCTCATTTCTTTTCTCCTTCGTCGTTGAGTGTTTATTAAAACACTTGATATATCCTATATAAACGTATACATTAACATAGTCAAGGAGATAAATATGCAAAAATATAAGTTTAAAACTAAACCGTATGAGCATCAAAAAACAGTTTTAGAAGATTCGTGGGCCGCGAACAATTACGCATTGTTTATGGAAATGGGAACAGGAAAATCCAAGATTGCCCTTGATACTATCGGAGCATTATTTGAGGACGGTAAGATTGATACCGCTTTTATTGTTGCCCCCAAGGGTGTTTTTCATAACTGGTCACAAAAAGAAATTGTGGCACATTTGCCAGACCGTATACAGCGTAAAGTGCTTAGTTGGCAGCCTAACATTACAAAGACTTTCAGGGGTCAGTTTGAAGAGTTTTGTAAGAACACGGATGAGCTGCGTATATTTGTTATGAATGTGGAAGCCTTTAGCACCAGTAAGGGGGCTACAACGGCTGAATGGTTTGGCAAGAATTTTGGTGAAAAGGGTATAATGGTCGTTGACGAATCAACCACCATCAAAAACCGCAAGGCCAATCGGACTAAAGCAGTCATATCTGCCGGAGAGCATTTTGCATACAAGCGTCTACTAACGGGCTCCCCTGTCACCAAATCTCCAATGGACTTGTACTCTCAGTGCGAGTTTTTAGATTCTCGCTTGTTGGGGTTTACCAGTTACTTTGCGTTTCAAGGAAGGTACGCGGTCATACAGCGGCGTCAGTTTGGCAGCAGAGCAATAAATCAAATTGTTGGCTTTCAAAGAATGGAAGAGCTTAATGAAAAGTTGACGCCCTTCAGTCGTCGCGTTCTTAAAAAAGATTGTTTAGACCTGCCAGAGAAAGTGTACACACGTCGTGAAGTCGAGCTCACAGATGAACAGAAAAATTTATACCGTCAGATGAGTAAGCTTGCGTTGGCACAACTTCAAGACGGCAGTCTTGTAAGCACCAATAACGTCCTGACACAAATTATGCGCTTACAGCAAATCTGCTGCGGGTTTATTAAGAATGATGATGACTTGATTAGTGAAGTAAAATCTAATCGACTTCAAGAACTTGTGAATGTTTGTGAAGAAACAGACGGAAAAGTTATCATTTGGGCTAGTTATGTTCACGATATTGAAAAGATTTGTGAAATGCTCACAAAAGAGTACGGGGCTAATAGCTTTGGTGCGTTTTACGGGGCTACCCCACAAGATGAACGCCAGGAGATAGTAGACACCTTTCAAGATCCTAATTCGCCTATGCGGTTCTTTGTTGGAAATAGTCGAACTGGGGGCTTTGGTATTACCCTTACAGAAGCAAATACTGTTGTATATTATAGTAATAACTATGATTTGGAAATACGGCTGCAATCAGAGGATAGAGCGCATCGAATTGGTCAAAAGAATAATGTAACTTACGTGGATCTCGTCAGTCCTAAAACAATCGACGACAAGATATTGACGGCTTTGCAAAATAAACAGAACATAGCTAACGTGGTTTTAGGTGAGGAAATAAAAGAATGGTTCGAAACAGAGTAGAAGACGGCCCTATCAAAAAGGCCCTTGATTCGGGCCGTTGTCCGCGTTGCTTGTGCCAGATGCAGCCCGTTGATGTTCACGGGCATCAGCAATGCGCGGTGTGCAAGTTTTATATTGTTGAATGTTGTGACGGCGAAACGTGTTTAACGGGCAAGGCGGTTTATGAGGCTTAAAACTTCTCCCGCTCCCATGTCTTTACCTTGAAGAGGCCTTCTAAATTGAAAATTAATACCACGTTCATCAGGATTAATATTTACTCCTAAATCGCCTCCAAAAAGCTTAGTTGATGAACGAGGACCCTCACCCGTCAACAAATCTTGAAGCAAACCTGAGTTTACAATGTCTGCAAGCACTGAGGTATCCAACTCTGCTACCTGTGCCTGACCTCCTGTTCTTGGGCTTGGAGGTTGAGAAATAATTTCTCGCAACATCTCCGCTGGGCTCATTTCAGGACGCGGTGCAACGCTGTCTAACTCTTCTGTTTGAGCCATTTTTCTTGCTTGGCTGTCTGCGATTGCCTGACTTAAATTTCCTTGCAATAATTCAAGGCTGGTGTCTCTATTTGCCTCTCTTTGGGCGGCGGCACGATCTCTGTTTTCTTGTTGTTCAGCAATCAATTGGTCAATTAAAGTAGAATCAAAAATGTTAGGACGACTTGTAGGCGTGGGCACGTCTACTACACGAGATTCTCTCAACATATCTGCTACTGTGTTGTCATCAAGCCTTTGGTCAAACTCAGCGGGCATCATAGGGCCTTGTGGGTTAGCCTCTTCAATAGCTATAGGCGCAGCAGCAGATTGAGCTTGAGTAGCTGCTACAAGTTGGTCGGCGGTGAGCTGTGGAGCTCCGCTAGTGTCCATTTGTGCCGGGCCAAAAGCTAAAGTATTAAGACGATTTGACAGACTGTCTTTTAAAGAATTGAACCCACCTGTTAAAGTCTCTGCAAGGCCTGGATTCTCTCGTGCTCTCATTTCAGGAGTGACCATGCTAGAGAGATAGAGGTCTGTCTCGCCCATACCGCTTAGCATCGGCCCTATACCTGGAATAGCCGTCATTCCTGCTCGGGCTAATTGCTCACCTGTGCCCATTTCCCGATTAATTTGTTCAACAGGACCTTGGAAAGTGCCTCTTCTTAATTGGTCTATGCCCCCACTTGTAATTTTGCCGCTTTCGTCAATATCAGGGTTTCTATACAGGCCATATTGTTGTTGTCGGAAGAGTTCTTGAGATCTGCCCGGTCTTCTATTATGAAGACGATCTAGGTCACGAAACTGCTGGCTGTAATCCACACCTTTGCCGCCAAGAGCCTTGCTAAATTTATCAAAGAATTGAGCAAATCCTGTTTGCCCATAAGGATTTCTATCTGTTATCCCAAAACGATTTTCAAATTGCTGCTGGTTTAATCCAGCCGTAGTAGAGGGCCGAAAGTTTGTGGTGTTGCCGCTTGAATCTGTAAAAGTATTACCGCCGCCAGAAGAGAAGTTTTGATTACCCCCACGCCCTACTACATCTTGGCCTAAAGATGCGGCTAAGTCAGCGGCTTCTTCATCATATCCGTCATCATACATAGACATCTTATGCTTCCCTCATTTCAAGCGCAGCTTCTAAAGTCTCTTCATTGCGACGCAGCCAACCTTTACCAAAGATATCAAAAGTCTTCAAAGAACGATAGTAGTCCGCACGGTTTTTTGCCAGTGCATTTAATAGGACAACCGTGTCTGTGTCCTTTATACGAGCCATTGTCCGTGGTCCGATAACGCCGTCCTCTTTGGCCCCAACCAAGGACTGTAACACACGGGCGGGGCGTCCTGGTCCGCTGTTCACGGCCCAATCAAAAGTGGCTAAGTCTAACCCTGTGTCCAACTCATCAGCCATGACACGGTCCCAGTAGTTCTTCTTATAAATTTCTTGAACATGTTCTTCGGAAATGTTCTTCAGTTCATCTACATCTTCCAAAGGCCGCCCCAAAAACTCTGCATAAGTTTTGTGTGTTATGCCCTTGTTGGTTGCGCCACCGGGGTCGCTAGGATGATCGACAAATCCTCCTTCATGATGAAGTATCATACCTAAACTGTAAAAGAAGTTTGCTTCCACTAGGTTCGCCTCGCAGCTAGTAAGCTTGTAATTCCATCACCAGGAAAAGCTGCCGCCATTTGGGTTCTAAGATTTGGATTAGCAGGTGCCTGCGCCAGAATACCCGCTGAAGGGTTTCGAGCAGATAACGGCGCAGGCGTAGACACCCTGGGAGGAGGGGGTGCCATGCTTACAGGTCCAATAGTAAAGTCATCAAGATTGTCTATTAAGAAATCTCTTTGTTTACTAACCCCACCTTTGGCGGCGTCTCGTCCCTGTTGTATTATTGCTTCATCAGCCTCACCCGTAGGCTCCTCTTCAAAAGCAACAGTTATGCCTGCGTTAATTAAGTAATTTTTTAAGGCTTTTGTTGCAGCTTTAGCTTGTGCTTCAGTTTTTGTTTCTCTTAATAAAAGCACCATTAGTTTGGGATCAAGCACAGCCTGTTCCAACAGATTTGCGTTTGCAGCTCCGGGGATAGAATTAAGAAAACTATCCGCTGCGGCTGCACCGACATTCGCTTCAACAATACCTTGTGGCCTTAACCCAGCAAATCTAGCCGCAGTTGTTGCAAAAGTAGAGCCAGCAATTTTTGCAACAGCACGAGTTAACAAACCGGGCATGTCTTGAACAACGTCTTTCAAACTGGTTGCCGTTGCCGTTTGCAGTTTCTCTCCTTGTTTTAAAACATACTCAAGCCTGTCTAATTCAGCCTCATTAAACACACCTTTTCTTTTTAACAAGGTTGCTAGGCTTTCCCTGTTAGCTACACGAGGCCCTGCGCCTCCTACACCGGGTATCTCTCCTTTTGCGGCACTCCCAACTTCCGCAAATCTTTGACCTGGAGTAGCTCGACCTTTAATCATGGGGCCAAACATAAATTGTCTGGCAGCACGGAAATCAGGTATGCCATCGGCATGTAACCCGCCCTCAACCTGCACCAAATCAAGAAACACTGACTTCAATCCTTTAACAGCGTCCTCTGGCTCAAGACCCTCTGCTCTCAACATTTTCACAACTTCATCGTTAGTATTTGCGCGAAGAACAGAATCAATCAAACCCTCTGTTAGTTTAGAAGGATTAGTTGTATTGCTTACTGCCTCGCCAAAAGCCAACGTAGGATTATCATCAGTGATCAAACGAGATACTAACTTCCGTTGTTGAGTTTCTTTTTTAAATTTTGCCACAACTCCAGGGTCATTTAGCATCTTTACAGCAGTTTCAAATTGCCTGCCGTTTTCAAGCATCTCTCGTAATTGAGGATAGAGCTGCAAAATATCGTCATTTTCTTGTATGAATTTTTGAGCTGCTTCAGGCACAATACGACCGTTTGCGTCCAAAACGCCATAACTTGGATGACGAGCTGCATAAGAGACAGCTTGAAATAGAGATTGACTTAACCCTTGTTGTGAGGCCTCACCAAATATTTCTTCGTCCGAAATTTGTAATTCTGGGGGGATGTCCAACTCTTCAATCTGGTCTTGAATAAATGTTTTTGTATCTTCTAAATCTCTGAACTTCATAGTTCTAGCGTTAATACTACCGCCCATCAAAAAGTCAGGTATTAACTCTTCTCTTACGCGCAGGCCACCTTCCTTTGTTTTTTCTAATAGGTCGCCTGCAAAAGTGCGATTGAAAGCACTTTTTTTAGCGCGAGTGAATGCCCGTGCTCTTTGGTAAGAATCATCGCTTCCCAAAACAATGCCTTCTAAATCATCAATCGCCTCTTTCAATTCTCGTAGAGGTTTTGATTGTCCGTATAGACCGTCTTTTTCAAGCCTTCTAATTTCATCATTTATTGTTGTGCGAAGTTTTTTTGTATCTTTTGTAGTAATAGACTCTGGTGATTCAAACTCTTCTTCAGGCTTACTTATTTGCCTTTGATTTTCAGTCATTGCTTTCGACCGACGGATGCGAGCATTAGCTGCTCTTTCTGCAAGCTTTAAATCCTCTGATTTATCTCCAGCCCTACGACGTTGTGCTATGTAGTCAAGAACTTGATAATCTTGCGACGGACGAACAAAAGGACCATCATCTAACTGTGATATTCCTCTTATTCTTAAATCTTCGGGGTTTTTTGTTATACCAACAATGCGTTCATATGCTTTTTCAGTCAATGGAGGTAAATTATCAAGAGCTCTTTGAGCAGCTATAACCTCTTTGCTGTCTGAAGTAATTAAATTTCTTCCACTTTTTACTTCAAAAGCAGCTAAAGCTTGTCTGACATTAGATGGAAAATCTTGTGTTGTTAGAAAAAATTCTTCTTGAATATTACCGATATTTTCTTTTAAATTGTCTAGTTCCTTGAAGGGTATATCGACGGTCGGGGTGGCGTTCCAAAGGTTTTGTTCTTGTTTTAAAATTGATTCAACAAGTCCGTCTATTCTTACTTTAATACCTCTTCCAACGATAGAAAAATCGTTTGACCCCAAAGCTGCAGCGGCGTTTCTAGCTTGTTCGTTAGCCGTGGTCAGTTGTCTTGAAATCATGTCTTTGTATAAATCTTCACGTATTTGTTGAGCAAGAACTAGGGAGGCAGGGTCTCCTTCTTCTCGTAAGGCCCCCACCAATCTCATATAAAAGTTTACTTGCTCTTCATAAGCATCCATTAACTTTAAATCTAACTTGCTGGTACCGCTGTTCGCTTGTTTTGCGTAGTTCTCCAACATTCCAAAAATCGGGTCGTCTGTAAGACCTGCGACTGTCAGACTTGGCATCTCTTCGCCATCCAAAAGTTCTCTTGCAAAAGCAGGCAATTTCCCATCTGGTCCAATTTGAGCTTCAATTGTGTTAGCTATCTCATTAGGATCACGACCTGTATCTCTCAACAGTTTTTGTAATTTTAAACCAAAAGCAGTTTGTCTAGCGGTAGTTTCACCGTAGTTTCTAAATTTGTTAGTTATTGTTCCTATGTTATTTAAAAGTATACCTGCAGGCGTTTTAGTAATGATAAAGCCCCCAGCCAGTTCCCCACCAGCTACAGACATGGGGTCTCCTTGGCTTAAAGTGTCTCCAAAGCCTGCTCCTACACCTGCTCCTGTAAGCATTGCCGTTTCGGAAGTAACGAATTTTCGGCGGTCATCACGAGCAGATCTACCAACTTGTTGTGCTGTTTTTCCAAGAAAATCAACTGCTTTGCCTGGTAAAAGTAAGGGCGGATATAGTTGAGCAGCTTTTCGCATGTTCTCAGATAGCAAGAACCCACCAAAGTCTTTGGTTGAGTCGCCGATAAATTTTGACCCAAATATGAAAGGACCACCAGAGCCCATAGATTTACCCGCCGCTTCAGCGAATCTGTTTTGTGGTAATCGTGTACCCTGTTTGTCTAAAATTTGAAATCTTTCGGCGGCACTTACGAGGGGCTCCCCAAATGTATTTGTGGCCCCTATTGCTCCAAATAAAGACGCTAAAGGAATAAGCGGTCCTTTAATTTGTGGGGGTAAGGGGGATTTTGCCGCTGTTGTGCCCGCAGCAAATGCTCCAGCAACCATTGGTGCTCCAGTTTCAAGAACTCCCCTGATTAAACCATCAGTAAAAGCATTGATAGTTCCTGGTTTTGCGGCATTTGTAAAAGCGTATAGAAAATTCCCCGGGTCTACATTTTGTTCTTCAATGTCAGACAATGGAATATTAAAATGGTCTGCAACTGCTGCAACAATGGCATCTTGAGGTATGCCAGCCGCATATAGCGCATCATAATCTAAATCAATCGCATCAGGTTCTTTTTGAGTGTTTACAGGACCAAACGGGTTGAAGTTCGTACTTACCCATTCTGAGAACGAAAGATCTTGATTTGGTTGAGCAGTTTGTGTCGTCATGGTTTTTGTCTCAACTGATTAGCACTGCCCTGTTTTTTCCCAGTGCCGCTAAAGTTTAGGTATAGTTGCTCCCAATTTGCTCGAAGTTGGGTCAACTCATTAATACTATTTTGTAATTTGGTACGAAGGTCTCCGTCTGTTAACGGGTCAGCTTTCATTGCCTCCTTTAAATCAATTGCGTCCGTCAACCTTGCTGTCATTTTCTTAGAATTTAAAAAAACTTTTTGTTTAGTCAAAAACGGACTGCCAGGAGTAAATAACAGACTACTTATCTCTCTTCTAAGACCTTCTGAATCTTTGCCCGCTAATTCTTTTAATGCAGCAGTCTTAGTTTGATTAATAAGGTAATTGAGGCTTTCTACGGTTTCCGCTGCTGCAGGGCTTCCGGGAATATAGTTTTTGCCCAAACCTTCTTTAAGCACAGCGGTTACGTTATCTATGCTTCTCTTCAACCAAGATCCAAAACCAACATTGTCATCCATCCGCACACCAGATTCTTCTGCACTTAAAATAATACTTGGTTTTTTAAACCTTTCAATCATCGCCTCTAAAGAATCAACTTCAGGCGGCAAGAGCCCATAATCTGAGAAGTTGGGGTCTTTCTGTCTTGCTTTAGCAATGGCACCAATCACATAATCAGGCACTGCATTTTTCTGTACAATTACGCCACCACTACCGTCAGGATTTGGAACTAAAACGCTGGATGATTGTATTGCCGCCAAATTAGTATCAAAATCCATTTGCATCTGTGGGGTCCACTCTTGGTCCTGTCCACTTGCCCAAGCGTCTAATTTCAATGCAAGAGGTTGAATATTGGCGTAAGCGTTCTTTTTAGTAACGTCTTTACTTGGTTTTTCTGGTAAATAATATGCCCCGCCAGTTTGAGCAGGATTGAGAGCTGCTAACATTTCAGCATCATTTTTAACTAACTTCATTTCACCTGCTTCATTAAACATGGGCAGAGGGTCAAAGTTGCTTGCAACAATAACACTTCCTGTTGGCAACAGCGCAACAGCTTTGTTGCCCAAAGTCTTTATCATATCCTTATTGAATGGGAAGAAGTCCTGTTGAATAAACTGATTGTATTCATCTGGAGTTTTTGCGTATTTCTTTTCAAATCCAGTTCCGTCAGCCTTTGGCTTTACAAGCACTGTAGTTACGAAGTCTTTAGGTTCAATGGTGGAGAAGCCCTGAGCAGCAAAATTACTTAAATCTTTTTCACGGTAGGCAATTTTCTCTTCCCGTTTGCCCTCATCATTAATTTTAAACATGGCTATTGGAGTTGAGAGTTTATCCCTATCATAATTGGTGCGACTAACGAGTGAAGTCCGTCTGGTTTTCAACGTCTTTAACTCGTCTGTGCTCATAATCGGTATAGCATCTCCAGCATTGTAAACTTTGCCGCCTATTGTCACAGGCTCAACTGCAATCATGTCAGGTGCAGGAGCAGAGGTATCCTTTTCGACAAGCTTGAATAAAGTTCTTGAAGTATCTAATGATCTTAGTTCATTAGACCCAAGGCTTATCTTATCTCCAGGGTTTATTGTTCCAATATTTGGAATAGTTAAGGGCTCTTCGCCTTCGTATCTATATTGGGCCTGTGCCCCGGCAGCTTGAGGTTTTGGAGGGTCTTTTACTTCTTTCAGTTGCGTTCTTATATCCTTAAAAATAGTGTTTAACTCATTTGCTCCAACTGGAAAGGTCTGACCCGGCTCTATAGTCCCTATATTAGGAAGATTAACGGGTTCTTTTCCTTCGTATCTGTAATCTTTAGTTGTGCCTGCACCACTAGGTTTTGTAGGTTTATCAACCCCCGCACTTATTAATGTTCCATCGCCCCTATATAAATCTTTTGTACGGTCTCTTTCAGTAAGCTTTTGAGACGCTGCATACTGATCGCTTGCCATGTCCAAAGCAGAAGCTTTAGCGGCAGCTTCACGCTTGTTTTTTGCCTCTCTTACTGAAGCACCAGAGGTAGCCAGTAACGGACCAATAGGCATCAAAGCCTCTGCAACGGGAACACCTTGTGCTATTTGCAGTCCAGCAGGGGCTAAACCGCCCAACAGAAGGTTAGCTAACGCCTGTTTTCTGTCGGCCTCTTCATCTCCGCCGTAAATCTGACGAGCTAACTCCAAGTTTTTATTATAATAATCCATCATGCTTGATTGAGAAGATGGAGCAGCTTGCCCGCTGCCGCGAAGTCTGTCAGCAAGTTGTTGGGTAAGTGTTGTAGCTTTTACCTCTTTACCTGTATTAAACTTCTGCACAATGCCTTGTGTCATCTCCTTTGTTACAGGAGTGTCCATAGTCCGTTGCGCTATTTGACCAATACCTTGGTCAACAGGGGCCTGTGCCTCACGCATCTGCATTACAGGCTGTACCAACGTAACCACAGATTCAGGTGTCTTGTTGGCGTCCTTCATGCCCACAATGCCGCCAAGCTCCTGCCTGCGCTCCTTCATGGTGCGCTCATCACCGCGCATCGCGTTCATCAATTCCACAGGGTCTTTTGCTGCAGCAATGCCACCCATTGCGTCAGACATGACTTTTTCGCCAGCCTTTTTCATCAGCATTTGCTCTGCTTGCTTTATTGGCTGATCCGTGGGCCGTGTTCCGCGAAACATGTTTCTGTTATATACAGACATTAGCCAAATAGTCCTAATTGGTTAGCCCCAGCAGCGGCAGACAATCCTGCGATACCGTAGCCAAAAAGTTGCGACATTGGTGACGGGGCTGCCGGAGCAGCTCCCTGAGTAAAGGTCATAGCGGAACTAGGTGCGCCTTGGTAAATATCTGATAAAAAGCCAACTCTTTGATACGGCTCCATCATCTGGGCTAACTGACTTTGGCGAAGCGAATCAAGTTCCGCTTGTCCTTGAGCCTGCTCACGAGTGCCAATGTCAAAACCAAATCCTATGCCTTGCTGTTCGAGGCCCTGTTGCTGGCCCGCTAAACCTGCAATACCAGAAGCTGCCTGACCTAAACGGTTCATTGCGTCGGAGTAACCTTGAGATCGTAATTGTGCCCCAAGGTCTCCCGCTCTTCTTGCAGCGTCAGAAGCTAAGATACCTTGTGCCACGCCTGCACGAGAACCGCCCATAGCTCCTGATGCTATGGCATTTCCTGCAAGTTCATTTTGTTGCATAGCAGCTTGGTCAAATATATCTTGTTGTGCGCCTTGAATTACGTTCTGAATGAAAGGGTCCATCGCAGCTTGAACTGCGGCAGGATCTTGACCTATTGTGGCTCCAAGATACCCTCGAGCGGCATCAAAATCTCCACCAATGCCCCGCATTCCCCCTGCCCGCCGTAAAGCGTCCTGTTGTAAGGAGGTAAGCCCTTGAACTTGATAATCAGGTAAATTTAACGGTTTATCTGCAATAAGTTTTGCATCATCCATTAAAGCAATTTTGCGAGCTTCAATCTCAGGAGCTTCCCGAGTAATTTGCCTTATATCTTGTGTAGCCATTATGTTCTAGCCTCTAAATTGCGCATCAGACCATACATGTTGTCTATGCCCTTCTCTATGTTTCCGCCTCCTGCAGCCTTAACTGCATTTCTTGTCATTACAAATTCTCCGTCCATTAACATGGCGGGTACATCATCTTTTGTGCCGGAGCCTTCCCCAGGCCCAATTCCTCCATTACGGCGTGGAAAATAATCAACTTCTCCGCCGTCCTCAAAAGTTGTAACATTTCTAAATGGAGAGCTTCTCGCACCAAAAGTTTTTCCCATTTCCAGTGGCCCGTAAGGGTTCTGTGGCGCGTTAGGGAGCAAATTTCTTTGTATATAGTCGTCACTTTCTGTTGCAAAAAAATCTATGGGATCTATGTTTATTGGTTGAACTATATGGTCATCAAAGCCTACCTCAAACGGAAAGCGCAGTCCCCCTTGATCCATACCCCCGCCCATTCCTGTAGGCATATTGCGAATATGATCCGCCATTTGTCTGCTTTGTTCAGATAAATTCATTAAGCCGCCAACCACGCCGCCTTCAGCATACTTTTCAGCAAGTGTAGGAGAAATTTTTTGTTGCACAGCTTCAGGAAGTTTAGAGAAACCTTTGTATTTATTTGGAATTGTTGCAATTCCACCGTCTTCAAGACCAACGTAAGGCACTTGAATATCTTTCATCGTGGGCATAAACCTCATAGGGTCTAAACTGGTCTCTTGTAACCTAAACTGCTCTGGATCAAAAGTTTCGAGAGGGTCTAATTCGTCTTCTTCCTCTTCCTCGCTGAATAGGGTCATCGCACCTAAACCTAACGCAGCAGGGACGCCGAAACGCTGTAATACGCTAGGATTAAATTTTGTTTTTAATTCAGCAAGGGCTTCATCTCTAGTGTAATCCCCGGTGCTAATTAAATCTTTGAAGTCTTGTGACGCTCTTATTTCCGGGTCGGTATAGCTTCTAGGCGCAAGTAAGCTTTGGTCCTTTTCTAAAATAGGTTTAATTCCTAAAGCTTCATCAGACGTTAATTTTTCAAATGCTTCTCGCCTTTGCCCCGCCTCTGTAAGTGAATCGTCATATTGGAAGGGTTTTTGTACTCCACCTACTAAAGTAGAGGCACTTTCGCGCAACGGTTGGGAGAAAAAACCTTTTGTAGTCTTAAAGTCCGCTCTGAGATTGTCAGCAAAACTTTTGTCGCCCATAAATCCTACTTTAAGAGCACCAATGCCCCCACCAAGTGCGGCAGACTTTAAAGCGTCCTTTGCATCCCCGCCTTGTAACAAGGTGCCTATGCCTGCACCAAGGGCTCCAGATGCAACCGTTCCTAAGCCAGGTAAAAAAGCATTTATAGCCACAGGAAGTACAACCGGGGCTATATCTCCAATGACATCTTTGATTTTATCAAAAAGACCCATTACGCAACCTTTACTGTGCCACCATCATTATACAGAGACCCTGCCTCAAGTCCAGTAGCAGACGTAGGCAAATCTGTTAGTGTTAGTTTAGTCCCCCGCATCTCACCAGGATTACGCTCCTGTTCAATAAAAACCTGCAATGAACGCACAAGATCCGCCATATATCCTTGTGTATACTCAACAGGAGGTTCTGGTAGTCTTGGTGGCGCAACTTGATTACTCGACATTATCTTCTACCATCCTGCCTTATGTCTACCCGAGGGCTACCTAACTTCCATTTAGACCCTAATGCGTTTGATTCTACACGAAGTGCGAACGAACGTCCACGAACTCTTAAATCTAACTGCTCTGTATAGGTTTCAACAGGTGTTGATTGCGTCCTTGTTGAAGTCCCAGCTTGTGTATTATTGAAGTCTGCGCCTGGGTTATTGCGAGCCTTAACGGTAAACGTAGCTTGTGGAGAGGCTAAATTCGTTGACCCATCAAAGGTCAAGTCAGGTATAACCTTTCGCAAATATGTGAACCTGTCGCCATCACCAATGTCTATAGAGGCAGATTCAATGAACGAATCCATAGATGACCCGTCATCATCAAACCCTATTTCGTGGTTGTATATGATGCTGCTTCCAGTAGCTATAGGAAAGTTTCGCGTTCCACGGTCCAACCATGCAGTTCTAGCGAGTGTGCCAAAATACCATACTTTTTCCCCATAATTGTATGTGACATATTTATCATTTTCACTTGAACTAGCGGACGGATAAAACCAAGTTATCTCGCTAAACTCTGAGTTAATGCCTGCAACTACTTTGTCTTTTTGCGTCAAATTAAAATCTAAAAATACTTTGTCT
>Ga0208159_1000266_pt1 | contig 22021 bp, 15 predicted proteins | sample 9_EtaG_FD_184082 | JGI IMG/M metagenome (GOLD analysis project Ga0208159, IMG submission 184082) | Marine viral communities from the Subarctic Pacific Ocean - 9_ETSP_OMZ_AT15188 metaG (SPAdes) (version 2) | ecosystem: Environmental > Aquatic > Marine > Oceanic | place: Pacific Ocean | collected... | reverse complement strand
GATGATAATAATTTTGTTCAATTAGCGACTGTAGAAAATGGTATTTTAAAAAATCAAACTACTACAACTGATTATAATATCCTACAAGATGAGTTAGCCAGAAGGACATATGCAGAATCTGGTGATTATTATGTCAAACCTTTTGGTGTTGGCGTAAAAGAATCTTTAGATAATTACCAAGGGAATAATGGTGTATTTAATCCCAATCAATTAACATATGGTGGATTAATTCCTTCCGATAATCTTGGACTTTATCAAATTTCTCCAGGTAGAGCGTTTGTAAAAGGATATGATGTAGAGACTATCAGTTCAACATATCTTGATTTTGAAAAACCAAGAACAACTGCGACTCTCGAAGATCAGGGAATAAACTATAATACTGGTGCAACTTTAAAATTAAATAATGCATATGGAAGTCCTCAAATAGGTATTGGTAATACTTATGTTTTAAGTCTTAGAGATACAAGAGTAGGAACGGCAGCCACTCTTCCTGCAGGTAAGGAAATAGGATTGGCAAGAGTATATGATTTTGATTTAGAATCAGGATCATATGATAGAAGTAATCAAAATATAAATGAATGGGATCTTACCCTTTATGACATCCAAACAGTAACAGAGATAACTTTAAATGAACCCATTACATTAACTGTTCCTAGTCGTATAAAAGGAAAATTTAGTGGTGCAAGTGCATTTATAAAATCTCCTGTTTCATCTGGTGTTGCTGTTACAGTATATGATGTAAAAGGAGACTTTATTAAGAATGAAAACTTTATTATAGATGGTGTAGAAAATACCAGAGTTGCTGTTGCAGTGACTAATTACGGTATTTCCGACATAAGATCCGTTTTTGGTAATACAAACGGGCCAGACATGAATACAGTGGGTGCTGCACAGACATTCTCTGCAGATACTATTCAAACTCCAATCATCTCAATTGGTGTTGCTACCATTACTGCTTTTAATACCACTGCTGCTGTAAGTATTAGTACAATCAGAAGCACCAGTCCTAATTTTCCAGGCCAAATAAAGACAGGAAATTTAGTTAGATATAGTGGTAATAACAGTGTTGATCCCGTTCTTGGTTCTGTTGTAAGTGTTGGAGCAAGTCATATAAACATCAGTGGTGTTACCACCGTTACTGGAGTTGCAGCAGGACAATTACCTTCTGCATTACTTCAAGTTTCCGACCTTGCAGTTGTAGGAGCAGATCTTCAAAAAGCAAGAGATGTTTCTTTCTATACTCAACTTCCCAAAAATAATGTTGCTAATGTAGATCTTACAGATGCTTCATTAGTCATTAGAAAGACTCAAAATGTAAACATCACAGATGGTCAACTTGCAACTGCTCTTGATGCAGGAACTAATGAAACATTTTTGCCATTTACAGTAGAGAGATATTTCTTACAAAGAAGTGATGGAACCACCGAAGTTCTGACAAGTGATAAAGTTCAAATAAATGCAGCGTCTAATCAACTTCAAATTTATGGTTTAGGTGGAAATGATGATGCAGTTCTTGTTACTACCCTCAAAAAACTTAAGCCTAAGTCCAAAGTCAAAATAAGAAATCGAGTTAATACCTTATTAGTTGATAAATCTACTAATGAAGCATCTGGTATTACAACTTTAACTGCGAATGATGGATTAACATTTGGTAATTATCCTTTTGGAACAAGAGTTCAAGATGAAGAAATATCTTTGAATGTTCCTGATGCCATAACAATACATAAAGTTTACGAATCTGCAACTACTTCTGATCCATCTGCTCCAACTTTGACATTAGATTCCCTTACAGGGCCTACTGGAAAGACTGCTGATCTTACAATAGGAGAAAAAGTTAAAGGAAGAACAAGTAATGCATGTGGATTATTAGCAGAATCAGTAACTAACTCTCAAATTACATTTATTCCTCAAAATGAGATTAATTTTAAGGAAGGAGAGACAGTTGTATTTGAAGAATCTCAAATTGAAGGTGTAATAACTACCGTAAACGCATCTAGTTTTGATATTACGTCTAGTTTTGACGGTGAAAATGGTCAAAAAGAAGATTTTTATAATTATTCTATCATTAGAAGAAAATCTGATGCGAAAGCACCTAATAAAAAGATAAAAATTTACTTCTCAAATGGTTATTATCAATCAACTGATGATGGAGATATTACAACTGTAGATTCTTACTCTACTTTTAACTATTCTACTGAGATTCAAGCAGTAAATGGTATCCGAAATACTGATTTAATTGATATTAGACCTAGAGTTTCTGATTATACTGTAGCTGAAAGTGTAAGATCTCCTCTAGAATTTTTGGGAAGAACATTTAATGCTTCAGGTAATTCAGCAGCCAACATTTTAGCATCAGATGAAACCATCATTACTGATTTTTCATGGTATCTTGGAAGAGTGGATGCAATTTATCTTACCAAAGATGGTAGTTTCCAAGTAAAAACAGGAGTTCCTTCCGAACAACCTGAAGAACCAGGAACAACTGATGATGCATTAAAGATTGCTGTTGCCTCTTTACCTGCCTATCTCTATAATACGTCTGATGTTTCTTTGAATTTCTTCCAATATAAGAGATATACGATGTCGGATATTGGCCGACTTGAGAATAGGATTAAAAATCTTGAGTATTATACTACCCTTTCATTACTGGAAGCAGATACTGCTAGTTTATTCTTACCTGATCAAAATGGAATCAATAGATTTAAATCAGGATTCTTTGTCGATAACTTTACTTCATTCCTTGCACAGGCAAATCTTGTTGAATATAAGAATAGTATTGATATTAAACTCAGTGAACTAAGACCAAAACATTTTACCACGTCATTAGATTTAATGATGGGGCCTGTTGAGAATGCACCAGCAAACGCTGATTTGGCTTTCGCTTCTCCTCAAGGAACTAATATTAGAAAAACAGGAGATATTGTAAGTCTAAGTTATAATGAAGTTGAATATTTACAACAAGTTCAAGCAACTAGAACTGAAAGTGTAACACCTTTCATAATAAGTTTTTGGGGAGGGAGAATAGATTTAACTCCTGCTTCTGATAACTGGGTTGATACCGAAAGACTTGAAGCTAATATCATAAATGTTGAAGGTAACTTTACTCAATCGGTTCAAGATTTAACTGATATGTTTGGAGGAGATCCTCAAAGTGGATTTGGTTCTGTTGTGTGGAATTCTTGGGAAGAAATTTGGGCTGGAGTAAATCAAGATCCTAGACCTGCTAATATACAAACCAGAGATGAGTGGCAAGGAAATCAACTTTGGAGAACTACCTTTAGTGTCACTGATCAGATTCGCACAGGAACTAGAAGAATAGTTACAGAACAATTTGATCAAGAATCACAAGGAGATAGACTCGTAAGTAGAGATTTAATCTCCTTCATGAGATCAAGGAATGTTCAATTTGTAGGATCAAGAGTTAAACCTTCTACAAGACATTATGCATTCTTAGATGGAAGAGATGTAACTGCTTATGCTGTTCCTAAGTTGTTAGAGATCAATATGATATCGGGAACTTTCCAAGTTGGAGAAACTATTACAGGAACAACTCGACCAACAGGTGTATTACCTATTACCAATGATGATGCTCATTCTTCTATTAGATTTAGAGCTGCTCAATCCAATCACCTAGAAGGACCATATAATGCACCAACCAAAACTTATGGTACAAGTCCTTATGGATCTAATATAGTTCCAAGCAGTTATTCAACAACTTCTTCTACTTTAAATATTGATACCTTCTCATTAGCAAATGAACCTCAAGGAACATATTGGGGATGGGTAGAGCAAGATATGATATTGATAGGTGGAACCAGTGGTGCTCAAGCAACTATTTCCAATGTTCGATTAATATCTGATCTTGGATCAAATATAGTAGGAAGTCTTTTCATTCCTAATCCAAATATTTCTAGTAATCCAAGATTTGAAACTGGAAATAAAACACTTTCATTAATTAATAATGCATCTAATGATAGAAATGCTGCAACAAGTATTTCTGACCAAACCTTCTCATCTACAGGTATTTTAGAAACAGTTCAAGAAGATATTGTTTCTGTAAGAAATGCTAGTGTTTCAGTCGAAGCTATTACTGATCAGAGAACTCAAACAACACAAACCAATAGAACTCTCATACAAACTGTTAATAGAGATCCTTTATCTCAATCATTCTTTGTTGAGGAATCTACAGGTGTTTTCTTAACTAGTTGTGAAGCATTTTTTGCGACTGTAGATGAGAATGAGTTACCTGTTACGTTCCAATTAAGAACAATGCAAAATGGATTACCAACTACAAAGGTAATTCCATTCTCTGAAGTTAATCTTTCTCCATCCCAGATTACTATTTCTAATGATGGATCTATTGGTACAACATTTACCTTTAAGGCTCCTGTATATTTGGAGGGTGGTATTGAGTACTGTATGGTTCTTCTTTCTGATTCTTCTCAGTATTCAGTCTTTATCTCCAGAGTGGGTGAGGTTGATTTAATATCAGGAACATTTGTATCTCAACAACCAACTTTAGGATCTCTATTTAAATCACAAAATGGATCTACATGGGAACCAAGTCAGTGGGAAGATCTTAAATACAATCTTTATAGAGCAGATTTTGCAAGCACAGGATCTATAGAACTTTATAATCCTGAGTTATCAATTGGTAATAAGCAAATTGCTCATTTACTTTCAGATCCACTCCAATTAACAGGAAGAAAAATCAAGGTGGGAATTGGTTCTACTTTAAATGATACTGATCTTACTGTTGGAAACACAGTCCTTCAACATGGAAGTAATGCAACAGGTACTTATGTTGGTAATGCAGGTATTGCAACAGGAACTTTAAATATTATCAATGCAGGTATTGGTTATACACCTATTTCAGGCACTTTCCAATTTAATCAAGTTCCTCTAACAAATGTTACGGCTGCTGGAAATGATGCTGTGGCAGACATAACTATATCTAATGGTGTAGCGGTTGCAGCAACCATCTCCTCCTTTATTGTTGGTTCAGGTGGTACAGGATATGTTCCAGGTGATGTTCTGGGAATAGGAACAATTGGTAATAACTCATTAGGATTAAACGCTAGACTCTCTGTAGTTTCGATTGCAAATACATCTCAATTAATTCTTGATAATGTTCAAGGAGACTTTATTACAGGAACAGGAAATACTGTTAGGTATATTAATAACACAGGTCTTACAACTGATCTGAATGGAGCTAATAACGTTGGTGGAAATGTAACAATTTCTGATATCGATGTAGTGAACAGTGGATTGAATATCGTTGTTAATCATAAGAATCATGGAATGTATTTCACTGATAACTATGTAACTGTTTCTAAGGCACAAAGTGATCTCATTCCTACAAAACTTGTTAATGATCTTGATACATCCACCACAGGTGACATAACAGTTGATAGTGCTACTAACTTTGATCAGTTTGAAAATGTAGGTGTAGGAACCACTAACTATGGTTACTTGATGATAGGAGAAGAAATTCTTTCTTATGAAAGTGCTGATGGAACTACCATAGGTATTACCTCAAGATCTATTGATTCTACAACCACCAAGAATTATCTTTCTGGCACTCCAGTTTACAAATATGAATTGGGTGGTGTTTCCTTAAGGAGAATCAATAAAACTCATTACTTAGGAAACGTATCAATTGCTAACTCCATCACCTTTGATTCTTATAATATTAAACTTGATATGGGATCAAGTGGTCTTGGAAGATCTACGGGTGCAAGTTTCCCTATTCTTTATATGGGTCAAACTAAATCAGCTGGTGGTGACAATGTAACTGCTACTCAAAATATTCCTTTTGAAATTATTAATCCACAGATTCAAAATCTTACATTACAAGGAACAAATCTTACATCTGAAGTAAGAACTGTAACTGGTGCAAGTCTAGATGGAAATGAAATTCCTTACGTAGATAAAGGATTTGAAGGAGTAACTATTGGACAAAATAATTATATGTCAACTCCTCGTATCGTAGCTTCTGATATTAATCAAACTAATAACTTAACTACTTTGCCTGGTAATAAATCATTAAATATGAGAGTTACTTTCTCTACCACGGATTCAAAATTATCTCCAATAATTGATACTCAAAGAATGAGTGTTATTTTCTCCTCTAACAGAGTTAATGCACCTATTTCAAACTATGTAACTGATAATAGAGTGAACAGTGCATTTGATGATCCAAATGCTTTCCAATATCTTTCTAAAGAATTCCAATTAGAAAATTCTGCTACCACCTTGAAGATTATTTCTGATGCATACATAAACACTGATGCTGATATCAGGGCATTCTATGCAATAAGCAATTCTGCTGGAACTGATCCAGTCTACATGCCTTTTCCAGGATTTAGTAATATTGATGGGAATGGTCAAATAATTGATGTGGCTGATAATGATGGAAGATCAGATACATTCGTTTTCCCATCTACAAATGAAGAAATATTGACACCAAGCAATGAATTTAAGGAGTATGCATTTAGTATAAATGATCTTCCTTCATTCAAGTTCTATAGAATTAAAATAGTAATGACTTCAACAAGTCAAAGTTATCCTCCTAGAATGAGGAATCTAAGAGTCCTTGCACTAGCATAATATGTCTTATTTGAAAGTGGAAGGACATGGTGAATTGTATAGAGATTCTACAACAAATTCTATTGTAAATCGAAATACATCTGATTATAATCGTTATATGTCTCAGAAAAAAACTAAAAATGAAGAGGCAGAAAAAGTGGATACAATGGAGCAAGATCTTGCACATTTAAAAAATGAAATTAATGAAATCAAATCTTTACTCAAGGAGTTAGTAAATGGCTAATCAAAATATAACCTTTGACCTAGAATCAGGAACTCCTTTTGAATCTAATATTGCCATTAATGGTGGAGCAAATTTTAGTAATACATTCACAGTAAAAAATCCAAACGGGACAGCATTTAATTTTACGGATTATACTGGATCATCTCAAATGATCAAAAGTGTAGCAGTAGGTGCTACAGATGCAGCTGCTGCCACATTTGCAGTTGGATTTACTAGTGCAGCTGGCGGTAAATTAAATATATCTTTAGGATCAACGAGCACTAGAAATTTAGAGGAGGGAAGGTATGTTTATGATGTTAATGTTGGATCAGGATTAACAGTTTACAAAGTTGTTAAGGGATCAGTCATAGTTAAAGCGGGTGTGTCTTCTGCACCTTCCTAAATAATTTCACAGGAATAGTAAATAGATGGCACAACCAGCAAGTAGATCTCAATTAAAAGATTATTGTTTAAGGCAACTAGGAGCACCTGTGCTTGAAATTAATGTTGCCGATGAACAAGTAGATGATATAATTGATGATGCTCTTCAATATTTTTATGAAAGGCATTTTGATGGTGTGATGAGAACCTATTTAAAATACCAAATAACACAGGATGATATTGATAGAGGAAAAGGGCCTGGTCAAGACGGAGTATTAGGAATAACAACAACCACAGCAGAAGCAACCATTGATGGTGCTACAATGCAGTTTGATTGGGAAGAAAATAGTAACTACCTACAAGTGCCACCCTCAGTTATTGGAATAGAAAAAGTATTTCACTTTGACGGATCACAGTCAATGTCAAGTGGTATGTTTAGTATTAAATATCAGTTATTTTTAAATGATATTTACTTCTTTGGAGCAATGGAAATGCTCACCTATAATATGACAAGAACATACTTGTCTGACTTGGAGTTTGCATTAACTACACAAAAACAATTCAGATTTAATCAACGGCAAGATAGATTGTATCTAGATATTTCTTGGAGTGAAGTAACTGCAGGTGATTATCTAGTAATAGATTGCTTTAGAACAATAGATGCTAATGATTATGTAAGAGTTTGGAATGATTCATTCTTAAAGAGATATACAACTGCTCTCCTCAAAAGACAATGGGGACAAAATTTATTGAAATTCCAAGGAGTAAAATTACCTGGTGGAGTAGAACTAGATGGTAGAGCCATTTATGAGGATGGAATGAAAGATCTGGAAATTATTAGAGACATGATGTCCAATACTTATGAATTACCACCTCTGGATATGATAGGCTAATGGCATTAAATCCTTTTTTTATCCAAGGAACTTCTGGTGAACAGAGTTTAGTTCAGGATCTTATTAATGAACAGTTAAGAATGTATGGGGTGGAAGTGTTTTATCTTCCTCGTCAATATGCAAAGACTGATACTGTTATCAAAGAGGTAATATCATCCGATTTTAATTATTCATATCCCATTGAGGCATATGTAGAAAATTTTGATGGATATAATGATAACAGTGTGATGCTTTCCAAGTTTGGAATACAGGCAGAAAATGAACTAACTGTAACTATATCAAAAGAAAGATTTGAAAATTACATTAGTCCATTAATTGAAAATTTACCAAACGTAGAATTATCTACCAGACCTAAGGAAGGAGATCTCATCTATTTTCCATTAGGTGATAGGTTATTTGAAATTAAATTTGTAGAACATGAAAAACCATTCTACCAGTTAAGAAAAAATTACGTTTATACACTTACCTGTCAACTCTTCAGAGCAGAAGACGAGATATTGGATACTGGTATTGAAGAGATTGATGATACATTCGATACTGACTTTAATCTTAGAACGCTTACCTTGGTGGCTGCAGGAACCACTGCTACTGCCTTTGCTGGTATTATAACCAGTGGTGGTGTTAATCAAATTATTGTAACTAATAGAGGTGAAAGATATCTTTCTGCACCTACGGTAGCAATATCATCTTCCCCTACTGCTGGTGGAACGGCTGTCGGTATTGCCACCCTTATGTCTGGATTAATTAATTGTGATGGTACAGATATTGGAGAAAAGGTTCAAGGTATTTACGTCACGAATCCAGGTAGAGATTACACTGATAATCCTGGTATTGTCATTTTACCAACTGGAGATGATCTTGGTGTGGGTGCTGCTGCAACCACTAGAATATCTGACAATGTAGTTGGAGTTGTGACTCTATCAAGTGGTGGTTCTGGATATACCACTGCACCTTCTGTTTCATTCAGTTCTCCAGGTATTGGAACAACTGCTACTGCTATTGCAGTCGTAAGTTCTGCGGGAACCATATCTAATGTATTTGTCACACATGCTGGTGCTGGATATACTGTTGCACCTACCATTACTATCGGAACTCCTTATATGTTAGGAGAAGGGACTTACATTGATAATGAAACAGTAACTGGTTCCTCCAGTGGTATAACTGCCCTTGTGAAGACATGGAATGCTGTATCTGGAGAATTAGTAATTTCTAATTCAACAGGAGAGTTTGTAATGGGTGAAAATATTACAGGTAATGAGAGTGGTGCGGTTTATCAATTAAAAATTGAACAAACAGACAATACAGTTGATGAATATCCATCTAATCTAGAGATTGAAAATGCAGCAGATGACATTCTAGATTTCAGTGAAAAGAATCCTTTCGGAACACCCTAAATATAATATACTAGGTCTAAAAAGATGTTTGAGTATTATTACCACGAAATATTAAGACGAACGATTATTTCGTTTGGAACCCTTTTTAATGGAATAGAAATCAAGCATGATGATTCTGATGGTGATGTTTCAAGTGTTATTAAAGTTCCTCTTGCATATGGGCCTACTCAAAAGTTTTTAGCAAGGTTGCAACAATCTCCTGATCTTAATAAAGCAACTCAAATATCATTACCTAGAATGTCATTTGAGTTTGTTGGTTTGCAGTATGATGGATCTAGAAAAGTAACAACCACTCAGACATTTAAATCAGAAACGGTAGGAGTAGCAACAGCCATTAGAAAAACTTTTATGCCTGTTCCTTATAATATGTCTTTTGAACTTTCTGTTTTTACTAAGTTAAATGATGACATGCTTCAGATTGTAGAACAGATATTACCTTACTTTCAACCTGCATATAATTTAAGTGTTGATCTAGTAAGCACTATTGGAGAGAAAAGAGATATTCCTGTTGTGATTGAAAATATTACAATGGAAGATGATTATGAGGGAGATTTTACAACTCGTAGATCATTAATTTATACATTTAGATTTACTGCAAAAACATACCTATTTGGTCCTGTTGGTTCCAAAGCAAGTGCAGACAAGGATCTTATCAAGAAGGCAACTATTGGATACATTGCTGGTGGATATACCAAGACTCCAAGCAGAGATGTTACTTACTCTGTCGAACCTCGTGCTACAAAGGCTTATGATAGTAATGTAACAACTAATCTTAGTGTTGATATTGGTTTAGATGGAAATATGATTCAAGTTAATGATTCCTCTGGTATTACTGAAAATACATTTGTAATCATAGATAATGAGTCTATGTATGTTGATAAGAAGGACGCTACAGATACCAACAAACTCTTTGTTAACAGAGGAGCAGATGGCACTACTCCTACTGCTCACGTTGCTGGTGCTGGAGTAAATCTCGTTACTGCTACTACGAATGCTTTAATCGAAGTTGGTGACGACTTTGGATTCGACGGTTCTTTTGATTAAAAACAATGAAAAAACTAGATGATGCTTTCAACATTTCCGAAACTGAAGTGGTAGAAACAGAAAAGGTGGGGATTACACCTGAACAAAAACCTGATAGAATTACTAAAGACGACATTACTAGAGATTATGAATATACAAGAGGCAATCTATATTCTATCATTGAAAAAGGACAAGAAGCAATTGACGGAATTCTTGAACTTGCTCAAGAGAGCGACATGCCGAGAGCGTATGAGGTAGCAGGTCAATTAATTAAGAGTGTTTCTGATGCCACTGATAAGTTGATGGATCTTCAGAAAAAACTTAAAGATGTAAATGAGGAACAACAAACCAAAGGCCCTAATACAGTTAATAATGCACTCTTTGTTGGATCCACAGCAGAGTTAGCTAAACTTATAAAAACTGGACTTCCTGAAGTCGATAAATAAGTTGAGGGAGAGAAATCCCAAAGTACCAAAACTACTCATAACATGTCGGAAGACAATATTGAAAATTTGCCGTCTATAGAAGACTATAAAGATAATTCTGATGAATTGCCTTCAGTTGAAGATTTAATAACTGAGCAAGAATTACCATCAGTAGAAGCATTTGTTCAAAAAGAAGAAGAGATAAAAGAGGAAGAAGAAGTAACAATAATTGATGATGCCCACGGAAATCCAAAGATAGAAGTTACTGATGTAATTCCAGCACCTCAATGGGGTGAATTGGTTCGTATGGTTAATGATGTTAGGGAAAGTATTCCTGACATTCCAGAAATAAAATCTTACGATAATGAACTTAAGGAACTTTCAGAACACTTAGAACAATTAAAAGAAAGTATTCCAGAAGTTCCTGAGGTAAGATATTATGACGCAGAAGTAGAAACAATATGTGAGCAAATTGATTTAGTAAGAGAGGAAGTTAAGAACCTTCCTGAAGTAAAATACTATGATGAACAATTAAATACAATTGAAGAGAAGATTAAAAATCTTCCAGAACCAAAGTATTATGATGGAGAGATTGAAGCGATATGTGAAGCCATTGATCAGGTCAGGGATCAGATTCCTACTTTCCCTAAATGGGTAAATGAGGTTAATGAAGTCCCTGATTTTTCATGGATTGGAAAAACCTTTAGTGTAATTGATGATGATTTTGTTAAGGTAGGAGATCATATAAAAGATCTTAAAACCAAATTTGATTCTGATCTTGAAGAATTAACTGAAAATATAGATCTTAAAGATTTTGAACAAAGAGTAGAGATTGAAGAATTAAAGAAAGCCAAAGATAAGATATATGAGGAACTAAGAGAGTCTGCGATTAAGATATGGGAATATCAAAGATCGTTTAAAGATGATGATAGAAAGTTAAAGAAGAGTATATTAAGTAAACTCAATGAGACAAAGCAAAACATTGAGAAACAGATTGATGAATCTTATAGTAAAAGCAATGAGTCAAATGAAACTCTTAAGTCTTACTTAGATGGATTAAAAGAGGAAATATCCAATCTTCCTGAACCTAAAGATTATGATGATAATATTACAGAGTTAAAGAAAAGTTTATATGGTCTTGATAAAAAATATACAGATCAAACTACCAATATTGCAGAACTCTATAAAATTGTTGAGGAACTAAAAGGACAGCAACAAGATCTTACAGAGATCTATAACGATAGACCTTTAACTCCTGATCCTGATCTTAAACAAGGTGATGATCCTCTTACTCCTATTAATCAAAAATTTGCAACTCTTCAAGATTTAGCTTCAAACTATAGACTTTTTGTAAACAGAGTTGAACAGCAATTATATACTATCGGTGGCGGTGGTGCTGCGTTCATTCATGATCTTGATGATGTTGATTTTGATAGAACTACAGGAACTAATAAACTTCTAATTTATGATGGCACTCAATGGGTTGGTATTGCAAGCACGGCTTTAGGTGGAAGTTCTACTGGTGTTGGTGGTACTGATTTTATATCTGGTATTGCTGCTACATTTAGTAGTAAGGTAACTACTGATTTTCTTGCTGGTATTGCTGCCACATTCAGTGGTAATGTAACTGTTGGTGGAACGATAACCTATCAAGATGTAACGCATCAAGATGTTCTTGGTATTGGTACGTTCCAGCAAGGTGTTCAAATACTTAATAATGGTTTAAGTGTAAACACAGGTATTGTTACTGTTGTTCCTCCTAGTGGTATTGGAACAGTTACGATTGGAGCTGGTGATACTACCCTTGTGGTAGATGGAGATGCTCGTGTAATTGGCATCCTAACCATAGGTCGAGCATCTGTAACAATTGATGGTACTACCAATAAGGTTACTATCGGTGATGAAGATGTTGTTATTTCAAATTCAAGCGTAACCATTGGTGACAATGTAACCATTGAAGCGGGTGCATCTGGTATTAACTCTGCACCTAATGTTTTTTATGTTGCCAAGGATGGTAATGATTCTAATAATGGAACATCTATCGACAATGCTAAATTAACAATTGCTGGTGCAGTTGGAGTTGCTACATCTGGTTCTACCATTAAGGTTCTTTCTGGAAATTATCAGGAGGCAAATCCTATTCAAGTTCCTGCTAACGTATCAATTGTAGGTGATGATCAAAGATCGGTTAACGTAAGTGGAAGTGCTGCTCATAAAGATATCTTCTCTGTAAGAAAAGGAGTTAAGTTAGCAAATATGACCTTTACTGGTCATGTGGGATCTGCAGCTGCAGTTGGATTCCCAACGAGTGAGATTGCAGAAAATGTAGGTGGTGGTAAATGGAAAGGTCCATATATTCAAAACTGCACAAGTAATACAACGACTGGTGTAGGAATAAGAATTGATGGTAATCAGGCTAGATTACTAAAGACAATGAACGTGGATGCTTTCACTCAATACAATCAGGGTGGAGTAGGAGTTGCAGTAACTAACCAAGGTTATGCACAGTTAGTATCAGTATTCACGATTTGTTGTGATGAGGCAATTAGTTGCCATGCAGGAGGACAAGCAGATGTTGCTAATAGTAACTGTAGTTTTGGTACATTTGGATTAGTTTCAGATGGTAAGAGTCCTCTTCAATATACAGGAGTTGTTACTTCCTCTGCAGCCGCAGGACAGGACAATGTAATACTTAATATTGGAGTTACAACATCAACTATAAGCGGAGTTGCATATACTCATACCACAGGAGAGGCAACTGTAACGACTAGTGGAGCACATCCTTTCTCTGTGGGAATGGGAGTTAGTCTTGCTGATATTGGATTCTCTTGTGACTTTGGATTTAAAAACTATCCAGAAAAACAACCTTTTGTGTTTAGAGTAATATCAGTTCCCTCTACAACTAGTTTCACTGTAAACTTAGGAATCTCTACACTGGCACATACTTACGTGGGTGCAGGTGCATCTGCAGGAACAGCAAAGATTGATGTAGATAGACCTTATGATGGACAAATAGTTTATTTTGATGAACTATATCAATCAGTAGAATCAGTTACTGTAGGTTCTGGAGGAACTGGATACACTTCAACTCCTACAGTTACTTTTGAAGCACCATCAGGGCCAAATGGAGAAACTGCAACAGCATTTGCTACTCTTGAAGGAGAATCAATTGCATCTATCACTATTATTAGTAGTGGTAGTCAATATACCGAAACTCCTGATATAACAATCTCTGCTCCTAATGTGGGATCTAACGCTGCAAGTGTAAGTGTTAGTATGGCCCCAATTTACTACACAATAAATAGTTCAACTCCAGTAACATCTGGAATTACTACGTTAACTCTTGCAGAAAACTTGATCAATACTGTTGGTGTAGGAAGTACTGTATTCTTCCATCAGCAAAGTAAAATTATTGCTAGTTCTCATACTTTTGAATATATTGGTGCTGGAAATGAAATAGCATCTGCTACACCTAAACGTGGTGGAGTAACTATTCAGGCAAATGAAGTAATTACTTCAAATGGTGGAAATGTAGTTTACACTAGCACCGACCAATCAGGTAATTTTAGAATAGGTGATGACTTCCAAATTGATCAAACTACTGGTACAATTAGTGGAAGATCATTTAGTAAGAGTCTATTCTCAGAAATGACACCATTTATCCTAGCACTAAGTTAAGATGGCCCAATTAGCACTTAATAGATTTCAAACAGAAACTCTAGAATTAACAACTTCTGAGCAGACCATGTACACTGCTCCTACAGGATATACTGCCATTGTTCTTTATGCACATGTTTCTAACTATGGATCCTCTGATACCACTGTGACAATGAAGCACGTAAGATCTAGCACTGAAACTGAAATAATAAAAGGAGCAAATGTTCCAACTGCAGATGCTTTTGTTCCTATGAGTGGGAAGTTAGTTTTGGAAACAAATGACTCTATAAAAATTTCTGCTGGTGCAAACTCAACTTTGAAATGTATATTAAGTATTTTAGAAACTGCAACGTAAACCAATGCCATACATAGTCGGACCAACAAACATTAGTCAATTAAGTATGCCTAATGCCAAAGTTAGCTCTGGTATTAGAACAACTACTTCGACTGGTGCAGCTGCTTTGGTAACGTTGACAGCAGCAGATTTTCAATCAGTTGATTATCAAGTTCAAGTGGTGAAAGGAACTAGTTATAATTCAGCAATGATAAAAGTAATTCATGATGGAACAACTGCATATATGACAGAGTATGGTAACGTAAATCAACCTGATGTTGGCATTGCTACTTTCTCAGCCGATATCAATAGTGGAGATCTAAGACTCCTTGGTTTCCCTGATTCATCCGACTCAACAACATTCAAAGTTATCTTCAGTGCAATAAAATCATAAATATAAAGGTAGAGTCTGTTTTTTAATGAAAAAGTGTCCTCCAGGTGAATACTATTGTTATCAATCTAAAAGGTGCAAACCAATTCCTCGTGGTTATCATGTAGGAGGTAGAGGATATCTTGAAAAAGATAGTGATGAGAATGGAAAGAAAAATGGTAACGGCAACGGAACCAATGGTAATGGTAATGGTAATGGAGGTAATGGCAACGGCTCTAATGGTGGTGGTAATGGTGGAGGAATGAGTGAATCCACAATGCTACCAAGAAGAACAGGAAATATAATAGATGTATATGTTGGTTGGAGAGGAAAAGGTTACATGATAAAAATGTTTTTCCCTCAGATCAAACGCCCTTCACGCAGAGAAGTACTGGATCAAGTGAGAAAAGTGTATCCTGGTGCTCAACTCTGGTCTTACCAAGTTTCCAATTATGAACCAGGAGAACCACTCCTCCAGACAGGAGGAAGAAACTAAACAGTTAAAAAAGAAAGTAGAAAATTTAGAAAAAATATTACAACTACAACAAAAAACTAGAGATCACGATAAAAAATTTGGCAAATACGAAATGATGTAGGAGGTGTACTATGGATGATGTTTACTTAGGCAATCCGCTTTTAAAAAAAGCAAATGTTGCACAGGAATTTACTCAAGAACAAATCCTTGAGTTCATGGCTTGTAAAAATGATCCTGTATATTTTGCAAGGCAACATGTCAAGATTGTGAGTTTGGATGAAGGTTTAGTAGGGTTTAAACCTTATGACTTTCAAGAGAAGTTAATTAGAAACTTCCATGAAAATAGATTCAATATTTGTAAGATGCCTCGGCAGACTGGTAAGTCTACTACATCAGTATCTTACCTATTACATTATGCTGTCTTTAATGACAATGTAAATATTGGTATTCTTGCTAACAAGGCAGCAACTGCCAGAGACTTACTGGGTCGTTTACAAACTGCCTATGAGAATCTACCTAAGTGGATGCAGCAAGGAATCATATCATGGAACAAAGGATCACTGGAGTTAGAAAATGGTAGTAAAATCTTGGCAGCTTCGACTTCTGCTAGTGCTGTTCGGGGTATGTCTTTTAACATCCTATTCTTGGATGAATTTGCTTTTGTTCCCAATCACATCGCTGAATCTTTCTTTGCTAGTGTTTATCCTACTATTACTTCTGGTAAAAGCACTAAAGTAATAATGGTTTCTACCCCTCACGGGATGAACCATTTTTATAGGTATTGGCACGATGCAGAGAAAGGGAAGAATGAATATGTACCAACGGATGTTCACTGGTCAGAAGTGCCAGGTAGAGACTCTGAATGGAAGAGACAAACGATTGCAAACACATCTGAACAACAGTTTAAGATTGAGTTTGAATGTGAGTTCTTAGGATCTGTTGATACTTTAATTGCTCCAAGTAAATTAAGAACACTCATCTATGAACAACCAGGTAAATCTAGTGGTGGATTGGATGTTTTTGTTGATCCTATCCAAGGTCATGATTATGTAATTACAGTTGATGTAGCAAGAGGTGTATCAAAAGACTACTCAGCCTTTATAGTTGTAGATATAACTGAGTTTCCTCATGCAGTGGTCGCAAAGTATAGGAATAATGAAATTAAACCTATGTTGTTTCCAAGTATTATTCAAGATATTGGAACAAAGTATAATGATGCATTTGTTTTATGTGAAGTAAATGATGTGGGAGATCAGGTGGCATCTATATTAAACTTTGATTTGGAATATAAAAATCTTCTGATGTGTTCTATGAGAGGTAGAGCAGGTCAAATTGTTGGTCAAGGATTCTCTGGAAAGAAAACTCAACTTGGACTTAAAATGTCTAAGACAGTTAAGAAGGTTGGTTCTCTTAACTTAAAAACATTGATAGAGGAAAATAAACTTCTTTTCACTGATTATGATATATTAAATGAACTTACAACTTTTATTCAAAAGGCTAATTCATTTGAGGCAGAGGAGGGATGTAATGATGATCTTGCCATGTGTCTTGTAATCTATGCATGGTTAGTTGCACAAGATTATTTTAAGGAACTTACTGACCAAGATGTAAGAAAAAGATTATATGAAGAACAGAAGAATCAGATTGAGCAAGATATGGCTCCCTTTGGTTTCATGGATGATGGTATGGGTGATGAGAGTTTTGTTGAAGATGGGGATAGATGGTTTCAGGCAGATGAGTATGGTGATAAATCATATATGTGGGAATACTTATCCTGATGGAAATAGACAAGCAAATAAAGTTAGGACATTTATTGCTGTCTAATAGAATATGTAGAACTTGTGGAGAAGAAAAGAATCTAATAGAAAGTTTTTATAGAACTCGTAAAGATAGAGGCCCTGTTGCATCTTCTTATTCTTATGAGTGTAAGATATGTACAATTCAACGAATAGTAAGAAATAGACAAAGAGAAAATCCATTTACTGAATGGAATTATCCTGATTGGTAATTGTTCACGGCATGTTTCCCCATCGAAAATGTCATAAACAATAAATAATTTCAGGTAAAAATGAGTATTTCGGAGAAGAATATGGCGACTCCTCAATTATCACCTGGAGTAGTAGTTAGGGAGGTTGACCTAACTGTTGGGAGGGCAGATAACGTACTATCAAATATCGGTGCAATCGCAGGACCATTTAGAATTGGTCCTGTTGAAGAAGCGATTGATATTACTAATGAACAAGACTTAATCAACACATTTGGAAAACCATTATCTACTGATAGACAGTATGAGTATTGGATGAGTGCATCATCATTCCTCTCTTATGGTGGTGTCCTAAAAGTTGCAAGGGCAGACGGTGCAACTCTTAATAACGCAAACGCAGGTGCTCCAATTGGTGGAGTTGGTATTGCTTCTACAAGTAATATTAAGATTAAAAACTTTGATGATTATCAAGGAGCTTATACAGATATAACTAGCGGATGGACATGGGCTGCTAAGAATCCTGGCACATGGGCAAACAATCTTAAAGTATGTTTCATTGATGATTTTGCAGATCAAACTGTTGGATTCTCTACGGTTGATCTTAAAAACTTTGGTTTCACAGTAGGAGCAGGTGTTACATGGGCATACAGTGGAACAACAGCAGGAGTTGGTACAACATCAACTACTAATGGATATGTAAAAGGTATTGTTACTGGTGTTGCTACTAATACAAGCACAACTGAACAAAGTACAATCGATGTGAAGATTGTATCCAGAGTTCAAACAACAGGTGCAGGTGCTACTGAGACATCAATAGATTATGCTCAGTTTGATCCACAATCATCAATAACAAAAGGAGTTACACTATTTGGTGTTAATAGCTCTGGTATTAATACTGACGGTGGTTCAGGTTTATTAGGTGCGAGTTTAATAACTGGTGTTACTACCGTTTCTGACTGGTATAATAACCAGACAATGAATCTAACAAATTCTACAATTTTCTGGAAACAAGTTGCATCAAAACCAACTACAAGTAGATACAGTAGTGAGAGAAGTGGTAAAAATGATACCCTACACGTTGTCGTGGTAGATGATGATGGATCAGTATCAGGAATTCAGGGAACTATTCTTGAGAAGAGTCTCTTCCTTTCTAAAGGAGCTGATACAGTATCTGATGTCTCTGCACCTGAAAGAACTTTCTACAAAGACTTTATTGCACAGCAATCAGAATTCTTATATTCTGGATTTAATGTATCAAGTGCAACTGATAGTTACTTCCAAACTGAACCAACAGCAACAGGATTTACCACTTTCTCAGGTGTTAAGTCTCAATCATTTACTCCTATTGGAGTCGCTGGAGGTTTATGGGGACAAGATGCTCAAGGAGTTATCTTTAATGCTATCGGTAATGTAACATATCCTCTTGGTGGTGGTGTTGACTATGCTGCCTCTGGTGGCACTGAATTCAAGGCAACACTTGGAAGTATATCTAATGCATATGACTTATTCTCTAATAGGGATGAAGTAGACATAGATTACTTAATCATGGGGCCTGGTTGCAGTGCTAAAGACGAATCTCAAGCAAAAGCAAATAAACTTATATCGATAGCAGAGTCTAGAAAAGATTGTGTGGCTGTAATTTCACCACATAGATCGGATGTTGTAAATGTTACTCAAAACTCCAACCAAACAAATAATGTTATTGAGTTCTTCTCTCCATTAAATTCATCATCTTATGCTGTATTCGATAGCGGATATAAGTATACTTTCGATAGATTTAATAACAGTTTTGTATACCTTCCATGTAATGCTGATGTAGCAGGTTTGATGGTTAGAACTGAAATTGAGGCTTTCCCTTGGTTCTCTCCTGCTGGTCAACAGCGAGGAGTCTTGAATAATGCAATCAAACTTGCATATAGTCCGAAGAAGTCTCAAAGAGATGTTCTCTATGAGGCAAGGATTAACTCTATTATTAATCAGTCTGGAACTGGTATTCTTCTCTTTGGTGATAAGACGGGATTGAATTTTGCATCTGCGTTTGACAGAATCAATGTTAGGAGATTATTCTTAACTGTTGAAAAATCATTAGAGGCAGTGGCAAATGCTCAACTCTTTGAATTTAATGATGAGATAACTCGTGCAAACTTTACTAATGTAGTAGAACCATTCCTAAGAGATGTTCAAGCAAAGAGAGGACTTGTTGATTTCCGAGTCATCTGTGATGAGTCAAACAATACTCCTAGTGTGGTTGATAATAATGAATTCCGTGCAGACATCTTCTTGAAACCCACTAAGTCTATTAACTTTGTTACCTTAACCTTCGTTGCTACCAGAACTGGAGTCAGTTTTGAAGAAGTAACTGGAAGAGTTTAACTTTATAATTAATTACATAGGAGAAATTAACCAATGGCCAGTTTAAAAACCATTACCCAATTTAAGTCGAGACTTGCTGGTGGCGGTGCTCGTCCTAATCTGTTTGAAGTCAATATTAATGACTTCAAATTTGCAGATGTTTGGGATAACGAAACTTTTCAGTTTCTTTGCAAGTCTGCTGCACTTCCATCATCGAACATTGCCCCTGTAGAAATTCCTTTCCGAGGAAGAGTATTGAAGGTCGCTGGAGACAGAACCTTTGATACATGGACAGTTACTGTTATAAATGATGAAGATTTCAAACTTAGAACTTCATTTGAGCAATGGATGAACGGAATCAATAAGTTAAGTGATGCTAGTGGAGCTACATCCCCTAATTCATATATGGGTAATGCCACTGTTAATCAGTTAGGAAGATCACCTGAAGGCCGTTTTGGCACTGCCAATAGTGGTACAGGTGATGCAAGTGGTGGTGGTGCATCACTTGAACCCCTTAGAACATACTACTTTGATGGTATTTTCCCAACAGAGGTTTCCTCAATAGATCTTTCCTACGAAAGTGGTGATGCTATTGAAGAATATACTGTTACATTCCAAGTTCAGTACTGGGTCGTAGGATCTAATACAAGTGCAGGAAATCCATCTGATCAAACTGGCACTGTAATAGTGTGATAAATAGTGAAATAAAGGGCATCTTAACATAAATCATGGCTAAGTTATTTGGGTTCTCGATAGAGGACAACGAACCACAATCGCAAAATATAGTATCTCCCATTCCTCCTTCAAACGAGGATGGGAATGATCATTATTTAACGAGTGGTTTTTTTGGTCAATACGTTGATATTGAAGGTGTCTATAAGACAGAATTTGAATTAATTAGAAGATACCGTGAAATGGCATTGCACCCAGAGTGTGATAGTGCCATTGAAGATATTGTAAATGAAACATTGGTATCAGATTCAAACGATAGTCCTGTTGAGATTAATCTTGATCATTTAAATGCAAGTGATGGAATCAAGCAAAAGGTAAGGGATGAGTTCAAGTTTATTTTAGAACTGTTAGACTTTCAATCAAAGGCTCATGAAATCTATAGGAATTGGTATATTGATGGAAGATTATATTACAATAAAGTAATAGACATCAAGAACCCTCATGAGGGAATTCAGGAATTAAGATATATCGACGCAATAAAAATGCGTTATGTAAGGAAGCAAAAGAAGAACGAAAAAGATAGGTTAGGAAACGTTAACACTAGTAATCCAATGGATTATGAGTTTCCTGAGTTAGAAGAATACTACTTATACAGCCCAAAGACTACATATCCGACTGCTACTCTCTCTTCAATGGGAGGTGATACAGGAGTTAAATTTACGAAAGATTCAATTACATATTGTACATCAGGATTAGTAGATAGGAACAAGGGATCAACATTATCATATTTACATAAGGCAATCAAGTCACTCAATCAACTTAGAATGATTGAGGATTCTCTAGTAATATACAGACTATCCAGAGCACCAGAACGTAGAATTTTTTATATTGATGTTGGCAATCTACCGAAAGTAAAGGCAGAGCAATATCTACGTGACGTGATGATGAGATATCGTAACAAACTTGTATACGACGCATCTACTGGAGAGGTTCGAGATGACAAGAAGTACATGGCAATGCTTGAAGATTTCTGGCTTCCTCGACGAGAGGGAGGACGTGGAACTGAAATTTCTACTCTTCCTGGAGGACAGAATCTTGGCGAAATCACGGACATCGAATACTTCAAGAAGAAACTATTCAAGTCATTAAATGTTCCTATCTCTAGAATAGAAGGAGATGGTGGATTTAATCTTGGAAGATCTTCTGAGATACTTCGTGATGAAGTAAAATTCAGTAAGTTTGTTGGACGT
>Ga0208159_1000265_pt1 | contig 22066 bp, 31 predicted proteins | sample 9_EtaG_FD_184082 | JGI IMG/M metagenome (GOLD analysis project Ga0208159, IMG submission 184082) | Marine viral communities from the Subarctic Pacific Ocean - 9_ETSP_OMZ_AT15188 metaG (SPAdes) (version 2) | ecosystem: Environmental > Aquatic > Marine > Oceanic | place: Pacific Ocean | collected... | reverse complement strand
TGAGTAAACCCAATATTAAATATATCTTCTGTATCCTTATAGTTTGGCAGTAAAGAAGCACTTATGCCAGTATTCGGATAACCTTCTGTATAGCCACCATACATTAACCTTCCAGAAGCTATCTCCTGAGAATCAGCTTTATGAGGAACATTATCAAACAGTTTGTTTTTATCTTGATCCGATAATACGTCTCCAGCCACATTGTTGGTAAACCTTACAGTAGCTGTTGAAGTCCCATTTACGTTATCTCTTTCATCTATTTGAAAGAAGGCTCCTTCATTGCCTTCTCTTGCAAACACCTGAATCTTATCGACATCAGCCTCTGTGTTTTTTACAAACACATTTATCTGATTGAAAAAGTTATCTTGACCTTGATTTGTAAAACCCCTTCTTAGCTGATTTACAGAAACAGCTAGAGATGAGTAGGCAGATAGTGAGGATATCTCACCATCTTCGTATACATATCTGTATGCAAACTGAAATACCTTATCACGTATTCTGTTCTCTTGAACAGCTGGATTATTTAATATATTAAAAGTAGGAGCTTCTAATGGAGGTTGCTTAGCAACAGTAAAGTACAATGACTTTTCTTCGGTTGTCCCTGTAGTAAACTTAGAGGGATATCTACCAGTAATTGCTTTGGTTACATTTATTTTTTTAGGACTATTTATACTATCGTTAAAATATAAAAGCTCATTACCTTTTATATCGTTAACAACATTACCCTCTACAAAGCTGTTCTCCCCAAAGTTTAATATATTGTTAGCAGCAGTAGTGCTATCTAGATACACCTGCGTTGATTTGTTAGTACCTATAGAGTATCTATATATGGTATGAGCTCCATTGGTATTATGAACAAAGTAGTATATAAAGCCTTTGATTTCATTAGAAACTGATCCAATGACTTTATTTGTGCCAGAAGGTAAAGATGTCTCTAAGGCTATCTCTGTATTACCATAAGCGTTTTTTATAACAAGACCATCACCGTCATCATCAAAAGATATTCTGACGTTCTGAGCATCGGTCATCTCAGTAGGCTTAACTAAACGAGCATCATCGTCTTTGTTAAGATATCTAGGTGTTAACTTCTGTACAGCCATATTAAGATTTTGGTGATTGCTTGAAGTTTCTTCTTAGCATATTTAGAGCATCAACTTTACCGAATGACTTCATTCTGGCATTGGCCTTACGTCTTTCATTATAATATTCTTGTCTCGCTCTGGCCTTTTCAGAAAGAGGTACATTATTTTTTCTTTCTATAATCTTGTAATACATATAGCATCTCAAAGCTTCTTCTATAAACACATGAATCTTTGGGCTAGTAGATCTAGCTTCATCAGCTATATACTCTATTATTACTTTAGCAACACTTGTATTTAAAGCTAGCTCTATTCTGTTTTGTTCAAAGTTTACTCTGTATTCACCAGCACCTTGACCACCACCTAAGCCATATATTCTACCATTAGAAGTTTGACTTAGATAGTTTGTATATAGATAGGATTCAAATCCTCTCATATAATCAGGCACTGTATCTGATGGTTGATTTTGTAGCAAATTCATATTAGAATTATCTACAAACTGATATACTAATCCATCAGTGCCTATTACACCAAGCTTGTTTAAGCTTACAAAATCTGAGGGTAACGATACGGTTCCTAGTGTAGCATCTACAGTTAGCTCTGTAGTTTTTATTTTTTTCATCATGTCGAAACCCATCTCTCTGATACCACGTAAAGCTATGTTTCTTAACGTAGTGTCGTTTACGTTAGAAGCGTAATCATCGTTAGCTAACGTAAGTAAGAAGTCGTTTACAACTAGATTTATTGATACTGTTTCCTGTGACATTAGTTATTTTCTTCTTTTGTTATTTCAGCAGTTGAGTAGTTAACAACATCTGCATCACGTAAGTTAACACCTATCAGCTGTGCTATCTCTATGACAAGCTCTCCAAAGTAATGCTCTGGTAATTCAAAATCAACACTTGCAGTATCTAAATACAATTCTACTCCAGCGACTGAAGAAGAATAACCAAATCTAGGTTGAGCATTAGTTTTTGCACCTGTTTGTGCTAACAACCCTTCAGGAAGTTTGTAATATCTTATTTTTAAACTACTTATGTTAGTAGGAAATATTTCTATACCAGAGGATACTAAAGCAACAGGAGCACCACTAGTAGGTGCTGATAAACTGCTTGATAGAACTCTATCAATATCATCTTGATCATAAACTATAGACACCTGATCTCCAGAGTAACCGCTATCAGAAAAAGTGTTTCCTGTTCTTATAGATATGATACGACCTAAATCAGTAGGTTTTGTAAAAACACCTGAAGATGGGCCTGTTAAAGTATCTACCTTAACAAAGGTAGATAGGTCTTCTTTGATCTGCTTTTCTTTGCTCATCTCTCGACCAGCATCAACACCAGCACGTCTAAATCTTAATGCGTTTTTTTGCTCATCAAATAATCTGTTATATATGTTTGTCTGTGCAACAGAAGCAAAACTGTTAAAGATCTGCGGAGTCACAAAACCCTTTTGGTCTTTATTTACTAATGCTTTTAAGGCTGCATAAACTCTTTGTACACTTGCCATTTGAAAAATACTTTGTTACAGCAAAGATACAAAATAAAGAAGGTCGCTATTTGCGACCTCCTAATTGATATATGTAATATGTTATTAAATTTTAGATAACTCCTCTAAAACTCTTTCGTAAGCAGAAGCTCCTTTATCTGTTAGGAAGAATCTAGTTGTCACATCTACAGGATCTGTGCCTGCTGGTGCGCTTACAATAAGTCTGTTGCTATCATACCAATACATACCATCTTTCTTCTTATTTAAGATTTGATAGTCTGTAGCTTGCATAACAGCTGATCTACATTTTACTTGAGGATTGTCAAATAGCTGTATAAACTTACTTGGATTTGATTTAGCTTCACTAAGTAGTTCACGCTTTATTTCAGCATTCTTTTGATTGATGTTTATATTCAAATATAAAGCAACAGGTAAAAGATCATCTATGGATTTGTCACGAACTAATGATACTGCTTCATGTTGTGAAAATTCTTTTTCAAGAGCCTCCTCAGCTGAAGCGTTTTTATCAATAACCTTAAAGGAGTTGCCTCCATTAGCGATATTTTTAGGATGCTTATCTAAAAACTCCTTTAAGTTTGGCTTATCATGAGTTACGGCAAGCATCTTGTCTCTAAATATAATATGCTCTCTTTTAGCAAATTCTGACTGCTCATCCTTATAAATAGAAGGCTCATTAGGACAATATCTTATAGCACGAACATTACCTGTTTCGTTGTCGTATATAACGGCTTCTGAAGGGATCTTGTAAACTATTCCTCCGCCATAAGGAACTTCGTAAACACTTGTAGTGTCTAGTTCAATAGACTGTTTTACTTTAAATCCAGAAGATACTTTAGAGGGTGTTGCTACTGGTGTAGCTTTTTTAACTGCTTGTGCAGGCTTGGAGCTAGCCTTTGGCTTAGCTATAGGTTGTTTTGTTGACATTTTGTATAATATTAAATAAAATTAAAAAAAGAATATAAGGGGAGGGGTTAACCTCCCCTATATTCAAAAGTATACTACTAATTTACAGCATATTATGCAGTAAGTAGTACGTGCTGATTAGCAGCACGAGTAATCAAGTTACACTCAGAACGGTAGTTGAACTGTAATGTATCTACGTTTGCATTAGTTACACCCAAGATAGAACCTGTCATCCAGTGCTCCATTTCACGAGAATATCCATTAGCAGCCTTGAAGTTCATTTCAAGAGCAGCAGCACGATTACCAGTCTTAGGATCAACAACAGTGGTTAATGGAATCATCACACCTCTGAAGTGACCTGCTCCAGCCGCACCCAACAATGTTGGATCGTTTAGCAATCTAAACGCCTTGTTGTGGAAAGTGTATCCACCACGTCTGAAAGAAGTAAATCCTAAACGAACAGCAGCATCAGGATCGTTTTGGAATGAACCAAACGCAGCAGCACCATTTGTAAATGCGTTACCACCACCTGAAGCAATCATATCGTCAAACGCTAGCATTCTAGTAGTGTCCATATAACAAGCATACTCAGGAGCAGCTCCTTGCTTGTCTAACTCAGCAACAATAGCATCAATATCAGCCAATGTAGCAAAATCAGAATCACCACCAGCAGCAACGATACCACGATCTTGGATAGCAGCAAAGTAACCTTCAGAACCACTAACAGCTACACTGTCTACAGAAATACCTGTAGCAGGAGTGTCTTGGCCTAAAAGCATCATCATTTCACGCTTGTCCATAAATCTCTGACGAGTATCCATTTCGCCTTTTACGTACCAACGGTAGTCACCATTACCTACATTGATATAACCAATGTTTGTTGCTTGAGAACCAGAAACTTTGAAAGTTTCTTTCAAGATCATATAAGGGTTTTCACGTCTGATAACATTAGACTCTAAGAATTGAGAAGGCTGATCAGTTCCTTGTGCATACAAGTTACCAATAACAGCTATCTCTACTACATTAGCAGTACCACCAGCTTGAGCTATACCGAAAGATCCAGTAAGTGCTCTTAACGTTACATCGTAAGCTGCGCCACCAGTACCGATTCCTTCAGTAGCTGATACGCCATCAACCAATGCACGAGATTGTCCGTTGATTAATACTACGTCATTGTTACGTAATATACCATTACCTGCTGTGCTACCAGAAGCAACAGCAAAAGTAGCTGTAGCATGACCACTAGCTAGAGTACCACCAAAGTGACCTCTTACTGTAGAATGCAAACGTGATTCTTCCCAGTATTGTACTGAGTCATCAGAACCGTTAGATTTAACAGCTCCAGTCATTTTCAAAAATCCAGTGATGCTTTGATCACCGTAAGTCTTTGTTAAAATGTCACGATTATCGGGTGCGTTAACCGTTGACAGGAAGTCTCCCAAAGAAGAGTACTTCGCTGGATCTAGCTGCTTAATTGAAGCAGCTTGTCCTCCGCTTAAAGGGGGAGTAGTAATTGCCATAATAAATATGTTTTAATCTTTTATAAAAATTTAAGTGTTTTGTCTACACCAAGAGCATCAAGTATTTGTTGCTCTAAATTGTTGGTATCATTACCCTTACCAACCTGTGGGCTCTTTGTCGATACATTGGCAGCTTGAGTAACTATCTTACGCTGTCCGTCACTTAGCCCTTGTTGATATATACTCTTTGCAATCGCATCTATATTATCAACTAAGGCACGATGTGCATTGAACGTATCGTAATCCCAGTTACCACCCTGATCAACATACTGATCAAAGAAAGTTTCAAGATTTGCATTCTTGTCTACTAAGTTATTTCTGTAATCATCACTAATCCCAAAGTTGAACTCTCCATTAGGAAGGTCAAATGTTAGAGCTTCAAAAGACTCTGTTTCTTTTTTCATAGCGTTGATCCAGTTTTCATCAATAGGACTTTGAACACTATCTTGAGTCCCTTCAGATGATGGAAGCATATACGATGAACGTAAATCTTCAATGCTCTTCTTGGACTTATTTGCATCAATCTTTAATTGTAGTTTAGATAACTGTATTTCTTCTTCCGTATAAACGTCTTCATCAAGTTTATACTTGTTTCCGACTAACATATCTATCTCACTGCTATTTAGTTCAGGGTGTTCAGATGTCATAGACAACTTTACAGCCGTTAGATCATCCATTTCGGATGTATCAATAGACTGATACTTGAACCAATCTTCTGGAGATCGACCTGTCGAATTAACGAAATCAGCAATTACCTTAACTCTATCATCGATATCTGCTTTATTTTCAGTTAAAGATGATTTTAATTGATCGATGCTTTCTAACTCTGTTCCAAGCGTTTCGCTTAAATACTTGAGCACAACACCGTCCACATCTACATCATCTAGATCTGAATCATAATTGTTTTCACTATTTAAAGAACTTTCTTGAGCAGGAGCTTGTTCGTACTCTTGCCCTGTAGAGCTATCGGAAACTTGAGCTTCTGATACCTCTTCGGTTGTTACAGCTTCTTGCTGTTCTACAACTTCATTGTTTTCACTGCCAGAAAAATCATAATCCGCAGTTGCACCCTCTGGCATTCCAGAAGGCTGTTCTGTATTTTCTGTAGCTTGAAGCTCTGCTGGAGCTTCGTCACTTAAACTAAAGCCAGCATTTTCTATAGAATCTGCTACCTCTTTTTCAATTGAACTCATAATTTATATTTAATTTATTATTACAAAGGTATGTATTCTACAGATACCTTTTTACAATAGCCTGTATGTCTGAAGAATAACTGGCAAATTGCTTCCCTGCTTTTGTAGCTGCTTTCTTTTGAGCCTTTGCTTTTTTGTATAGATCAGCTTTTTTAAGAGCTTTAACAGCTGCCGCTGGAAAATAAGGCTCACCAGTTTTTAGACTTTTCTTACCACTAGCTGTTCTCCAGTTTTGTTTTGTCCATTCTCTTAAAGACTGTTGTGATTTTTTGAGAGACATTAGTTTGTATATCCTCCTCCTGCGGCTTTATATTGTTTTGCAAGCATTTGAGCTTTACGTGCAGACCACTGACCAGCACGACCTCCTTTAGTTCCAGCTAAAATTTTCTTAAATAAACGCTTACGCATTGCTGGCTTTGTATAGTTGCCAGCTTCGTTTACTCTTGATTTTCTTTTTTTAACCTTCATTATTATTATCTTTTAGCTTCCGCAGGCTTCGCAGTCATCAGGATTGTCTATATTACAGGCATCTGGTTGTTCGCATTCTGTTAGCATGTCCACAAAGTCTTCAAAGTCATCGGTCATGTTTTCTTTGTTTAGGTTAAGAAAACAAAGATACTAATTATCTACCTTGACCTTTGTAACTCTTTTTATAATTGCGACTAGACTTATTGCTGCTTTCTTTTTTGCTATGCTTACGCCTTTTTTTACTTTTTGAAATATATAGTAAAAGAATATTCTTTGCCATTTTATCTAAACTGATAATTAATACCTGCTCTTACACCAAAGACTCTTCTGTCCCAATATTTAGTTAACTCACCCTCAGCGAATAGTCCCCAGTTTCTTCCAAGCTTCCATCCTAATACAGCACCTGCTGTATAGTCAAACCATTGATCACCATCTACATAGTTTTTATACGAAAAGTGTTCCTCACCTACCATATGTCTATGTGCAAACAGAAGGTTACCCCAAGTGTGTATCCAGAACTTATCGCTGTAATGATAATAATCTATCCCTGCTATAGCTGACAAAGAGCCTAGATAGCCAATGCTGTCTAATACTGTGTTATTATATCTACGCATTAAGTCTGGAAAAACATGCCTTCTAAAATCCTCATCGCTTGATGCGATTTCGTTTCCTTCAAAATCTTCCCAATACCAATCGTAATCATCAACAGTATCATTGAGGTCAGTATCTATGCCGTACATATAATCTGCAAATCCTCTGCCGTAAGCAAAAATAAACCAAGCAGTGCTGTCTAATAACTCTTCTATTGGATTGTATCCATACGGCTTATTCTGTCTAGCTGCTAACCCAAGACTAAAGTCTAGATTACCAACGTGTGCTCTAAGTCTAGCATCTACTTGAGCATATTTTAAATTAACAAGACCTTGATTGTAGTAATCTCCTTTGACCATCCAGTGTTTAGCCATATGCCTAAAGAAGTATCTTTCATTTTCATACTCTCTGCCTTGTTGTCTACCTTTATCAAACTGAAATAAATATTCTAATCCTTTTACTGCACCAACTGTTGCTGAGGTAGAAAGACTATGTTCAGTTTGTCCATCGTAAAATCTATTCTGTCTGTTTTCGTAATCAAATCTAGCAACCTTTCTTATACCAAAAGAAACCTTGTAGTCGTATGGGTTTTCGACAGTAATGTCCTTTATCTCACCCATTTGATTTATGTAGTATTGAGTTCTAGCAGGGGCAGGAGTAGATGCAAATCCACTTGTATAAACTGTTGCGTATTTAAATATACCCAAAGGATCAGCTTGACTGAAAAGTATTTGCGGCAACACTAAAACTATTATGACTAAAAATCGTTTCATTAGAATTTATTTGCTCCTGTTAGTTCATCTATATATTCTTGGATTTCATGATGAGTAATGTCTAACTTCATCATGATGCCAGCTTCCCATCTTCTAACCTCTTCGCCATCATTGTATAATATGATAGTAGGAACAGATTTTATTCTACTTTCTGTTTTTAGCTCTGGATTCTTATCTATCCATGCGTTAAATATTCTAGCATCCGAAAGTTTCTGTAAACTTTTTAAGCTATTAGATTTATTAAAATCAGCATTATACTGAACTACTGCTAATCCTTCGCCCCAAGACTTTGGGGTGTTTTTATTTGATGTGTTGAAGGTAAAAATTAATAATATGAATAATATAACAGGCTTCATATTATTTCATTTCAAATAATCTTTCTTCTATTTTGTCAAGTTGCTCTTTAATATCTTCGACATCTTCCTGAGTATTCATAATGGTTTCCCTTACTAACTCGTCCTTGAGGTCATACTCTGTTCTAGAAATAACTGGAGCTGGTAGCTCTTTAGCTTCTTTTATTCCAGCCTGTAAATCCCAGTATCCTAATACTACTACACCAACACCTGCCACTATAACTCCAATGGTTTTAAGTGATAGTCCTACTACTGTGTCTTCAGATATTTCCTTTGCCATTTTTTATTGTTTTAGCAGAGTATTTATTTTTTCTTTTAATTCGGCTAATGCAACTTTTATTGCCTCCATATTTTTAGCATTAGTTTCGTGTCTTTTGCTAAACTCATTTTTTACTTCGTGTATACTAAAAAAGAAAAACCTATACAATGCGTATAATGCGCCTATTAGTAAAACTAAAGGCAATCCATATCCTTCTATAAGTTTTAGTATATCTTCCACTATATTATTACCACTTAACTAAGTCTGCCCAATAAGCGGCAGACATTCTACCTTTTGCTATGTTCTTTCTGTGACGAGCTTTAAATGAAGCTCGTTTCTTTTTCATTTTTTCAGACTCTCCCTTTTTAGGCTTGCCTGCTGTTTTGGCCCCTTGTTGCCCAAAGCGAATAAGTTTTATCTTGTCTCCTACTTTAGCAACCACAACGTGAGACTTTGTAGGATGATTAGGAGTACGTTTTGGCTTATTGTAAGCTGTTACTCCAGCCTTTTCTAAACGTGGATCCTTTTTCGCTTTCATTAAGCAAAGATATAAAAAAAGGTCGCACGTAATTGCGACCTTTACTCTTCCTATGGAAACCAGCTATCAGGAATACTAGATAGTGTGCTCATTGATGATTGATAATCAGGATGAGCTTTTACAGCATACTCCTTTCCATTCATATGCTCTACTACTACAGCCCATTTTATAGTATGCACTCCATCGTATTCTTCTGCTTCAGTAACGATAGTGTTATACTCTTCACACTGCTCTTTAGTTCCTTTGTAGTACATATTCTATCCTACGTAATAATTCTTTAAATCTGTTTCTATATCCGCTCTAGATGATTGAATAGAGTTATAAAATATTAACTCTTGAACATCTGAGTTAAGAAACAATGATGCACTTCCTGCTTGATTCCTACCTAATAATCTAAAGGCAGCCCAGTTTCCTGATTTAGTGCCTGTGCCTACAGCACTTCCAGCATTAATAAATTGACTAACATTATCGCTGCCATCTCTTTGAACAGCATATATAGCTCCTGTTCCATTAGTAAGAGCACTAGAGGCTGTAAATGATGATCCTCCTCCAATTCTAACTTGAGTGTCACCTCCTGATGTGATTCTTATCCTATCATTTTCATCTGAATTACTGTTAATTAAAACACCAGTGCTACTGCTAGTACCTTGATTTGACTCAATAGCAGAAACAAAGTACCAATCATCAACACCTGTTATAGTAGTGCCAAAATCCATTTCATTAGTTGCTGATTTTAAAAAACGAAGAGCAGCCTTTCCTTGAGCACCTGCTTTAATTACAGAGGTGGAGCTACCAATATATATTTGAGGTTGCTTAGAAGCAGTACCCTGAGTAAATTTTCTACCATTACCGCTTTGATCGTACCAATCTGTTACGAATCCGTCATTGCTTCCGCAAAATGATTGTATTGCGGCAGTGTCTAGATCTCCATTAGCATCAAATCCTATATCTAAAGGATCTCCTCCTGCAGCTGACCTAACAGTAATAGCAGGCCCAGAGTACGAGGCAGTAAGTCTCCTTAGAGATACTGCTGCTTCTGCACCTGAATGCGTATCAAGCACACCAACAAAAGCTTCACCTCCAAATGGTTTTGTTACACCTAGACCTAATCCTAACATTATGATACTTCTCTATAAACTAAAACTTTCCCTGAGTCTACTGTAATAGAAGTAAACCTTCCGTATATAGTAAGACCTTTAGGTATAGTTACATTTGTCAAGCTATCTCCCTCTGATGCAGTAGCATCTATCTGAGCATCTTCCAAAGCTGTAACAGCAATGTAAACGTGAGAGTTGATCGTACCAGTGGTAACATAATCAAAACCAGCTTGACCAAAACTTTGAAGTCTAAATTCAGCTTCTCTTTGTAATTTTTCAGCCATTGTTTTTTCTTTTATACAAATTTAATAATTAAATGTCTATGATATTAGTGTCTTCAACAAGTTCTCCTCGCTCTCCCTTTCTTTGACTTATAAGTTTGGATTGCTCAACAGCTTGCTTTTTCACCCTACTATCTTTTCTATCTTCCTTCATAGTGTCAACGTTGTTCTTTACGTTGCTTTCTATCTGTTGCTCTAGAACCCCGTATTCTCCTTTTATCTTTTGAAGCTCTATATTCATTTGGTGTTCTAACTGAGCAAGCTGAGCTTTCATCTCAAACTCCATTTGTTTTTTCTGCATTTCAATCTGCATTAACGCTTGCTCCTTTTGAACTTCAGCTTGAGCCTTAGCCTGAGCAGCCTGAGCATTTGCTTGAGCTTGAGCCTGTATATTAGCCTGAGCTATTTGTTGTTGCTGATTTATTCTTTTCTTTCTTCTTATAACAAGAAGTCTCTCAGCTTGGTCAACATCTTTTATATTTCTTATAGCTATAGCATCTTCAAGGTCTATTTCTTTTTGACCTAGAGCTATCTGAATGTTTTGCTCCAAGTATTGACGATCCCTGTCGTTAAGATCACTTGTCACACGAATGCCAAAGTTATACATAGGTAGCTTGCTAAAGCTATTGAGAACCTTCATGTTAGTTTCCCCTATAGCCTTTTCATAAACACCATATATAATTGATTCAGGAGGTAAAATCTGTAAGCACTTTAACACGTCTTCACAAATCTTCTTATACAATATCATGGAAGAATTTGTAATGTCATATATAGCATTGTTAGCAGCTGCAATAGCCATTTGACTAACACCCACTAATGCATCAGACTTTGGTGTACTTCCGTCTACTATTTCATTGATTCCTGTAGCATCACGTATCATTCTTAGATAATGATTATACAGTGCAATCAATTCATTAATGTTTCTAATACTGTTATCTATCTGTCTAACAGGAGGATTTTGGAATCCTCCTTCTGGGTTTTTACTACGATAGTAGAAGACACCAGTTTGCTCATAAATATCTTGTATCTCCAAAGGCTGAAGATCTCCACCCCTACCTAAATCAACATTTTCTAGACCTTCAATATCTATGATTATCCCATCTGGCTTAGCCTTAGCTATTGCCTGTTGTATCTTTAAGTGAGAAAGCTGTAGCTGATCTGCAAAGCCAACAACACTAGATACCAAACTTTTGGGAACCATTCCACGAATATTAGTAGCAACAACAGAATAGGACATTGTAGCTCTTGTTAAATCGTGAACATTTTTAGGAATGTTATTTTTCTGAGAGTAATCGAATAGATACTCAGTACCTATTACATAAGATCCTCCATATACAGTAGCATTATTCATTACTACTGGATCTCTATCATAAACACTATTTTTAGGAGCTTCGTAAGTATTTCCCTTGTAGTAAAATCCTATGTTTCCAAATCTAGATTCTTTCTTCTCATAGATCATAGAGTCTACAGATATAAACTCAAAATCTAAAATCTCTATAGCGTACTCATCATATCCGTAAGTGTAGTTTCCACTTCTTTGATCATAGGTATTAACACTCATTTTAGAAGCATCATTACCATACCTACTCATTACTGTTTTTGCTATTTCCTTATATTGCTTCTCTGTAAATTGATCTCCAGCTATTCTTTTTAGCTCTTGAATAGACATTCTTTTTATATGTCCTGCATATACTATATCAGAGAAAGTAGGATCTTCTGTGAAGCTGTGCAAGAAGTAAGCTGGATCTACATATTCTTCTTTGATTCCGTAGTTTGGATCATTTGATCTTTTAACAACTGCCATCCCACAATTGACCAAATCTTCAACAGCTCTTCTAAATATCTTGTCTTCAAAATTATTCCAAGACAAAGTCATATCTGTAGCTAGCTGTGCAGCTATCTCAGCATCTGTTTTTATATTGGTGTCTAAGAATATTTCTACTTCTTCAGGGGTATCTGGCAGTCTATCAGGATCGACATCAACCTTTAGTCCAGAGGCTTTAGCCTCTTGAAACATCTCTTTCTTTTCTATCCTTAAAGCAACCTTTCTTTTCTTAGCATCCTTTTCGCTTTTTGATAAAGGATCAACAGCTTCTACTTGAGGGTATCTGTATGCGGATATTATTTTATTGACAACTATTTTTGCGAACTTAGGAACAATTGGAACTGGAGTGTAATCCAATGTCATCATTGTCCCCCCTTGATTATTTGGATCTAATGAGTTTAATATCTGTTTATATATTGTTGTGTCCTGAGTTCCATTGGCATAAGACCTAGAAGTTTCAAACTCTTGGAATCTTTTTCTATATAAACTACCCTCAAGGTTAACCCCTCCCCACTGGGCTATTAGTGATTTAGCATAAGCTAGACCGTAAGATTGTTGCATTTTTTGCTCTGTGGAAGCAAGGGGATCTGGAAAAGAAGATTTATTATATTCGTTCATCGTTTCGCTGAATCGTTGTAATAGTTATCACTTGCAAAGATAGGATTTTTATTAACGCTGGATTACAGAGCCTTTACGAAAAAAAGTTTTACGTTTATTCGTTGTAGATTTTTTCTTTTGCTTCACCTTTTGAGCCGCTAATAAAGCGAGTCCAGAAGATATTGTAAGGTCATATTGTGTCCTGTTGTCTATCCTAAAATTTATCCAATCTTCTAAAGTTCTATTAAAATACATTGATTGATATCTGCCATTAGAGTCCATACCAACATAATCATGAATATAAGATTCTATTGCTTGAGCATGAGCCTGTATAACATCTTGAGAGTTAGATGGTATTCCTTTGGTTTTAACAGCTACTCTAGCTGTTGACTTTAGATGCTCTGGTCTATCCATAAGGTAATTATCGTATCCCCTTGTTTCAAAATACCTAGCTATTCCATACTTGTTGTTTTCTATTAGTATTTTATACCCATAGTAAAACGAAGCCATAAGAACATCCTCGTAAAATATTCTAGCCAATGGAGGTCTGGATGCGTATTCTAAAACAAACATATTAGAGGGGTGCTCCATATTAAACTTATTGTAAAGATGGAATGCACCCTTAGAACCTCTACCGTCTACCGTTGCATCAAGATCATAACTATCCACACCACCTACTCCTAGCCAATCGTTTGAGGGAGATCTTTTGACTTTATTCTTATCAAAATTGTTTCTCATAGAGGCTGGAGGAAGCCAAGAAACCTTAAACCTTCCGTTGTCATCAGGTCTAAATACCACTGTAGTATCTTGCTTTCCATCCTGCCAAACAAAGTTTCCTCTTACAACTGGATCAGGATATAATTCTTGATTGTGTTCTATTTGTTCATATATCTTAGATATATTGAACAGGCTTGATTTTGTGGAATCTCTAAAAGCTTCATCAGCAGTAAATGGAAACTGCCTGATACTTTCGTTTAGTTCTGTGCTGTCTCCAGACAATCCTTTTCTTTCATTTTTAAGATACACCTTTGATCCTATCTCAACCATATCTCCATCTATGCCTTCAACAGGTTTTTCTGGACTGTCAATTACTGGATTGCCGTATATATCAAAGAATCCCTCAAGAGCTTCATAGGCAGGAATAAATATTCTATACAGCATACTCTTGGTTCTATTATTAGAGTTTCTGTCTAGAGGATTAGACATATCCCAAAGGTCTCTATAGTTCCTTCCACCTTTATCTAATGGGTTTACCGTTGATCCTATTATAGCCTTGCCTACAAACTTTTTACCTACCATAAGACAGGTTCTTTGTATTCTCCAAATCTCTTTTATGTCTTCTGGCTTTTCAAACTTTCCGCCCTCATCTATAAATAATAGTTTTAGCTTTTCTCCATCATAAGCATTTGATGTGGTATTTCTCCAGTTTATAACTGTATTTAAGGCTTGCTCTTTTGAGCTGGTTTTATTATTCTTTGTAATCCTTTTGCTAGGCTCTCTAAATGCTAACTCTGTTCTAGGATTTGTAGTACCGTCCTGAATAGGCTTGAAGAAAAATGGATAGTTTCTATACATACCTACTACCTTTTTCATAAAGATGTTTTCCTGAGCATCTTTACCAGTCTTTGACATAATGCCAACTGTAACATTATAGGTAGAAGTCCCTACATCATCAACTTTACTAGCAGCTATATTGGTATATCCAGAACGTCTACATTTGGTATACAGCTGACCTGCACATCTAGGATCTACCATACAGGCCTCCATGTGATAGTTGATGTGTGACTGAAACTTCATGTAGTAGCCATAAAAGCTAGCATCAATCTTGCTCCATTGAAGCATCATATAATGAGATCCTGTTATGTATGTAGGCTCTCCATTATTATAAAACCAAAGACCATTTCTTCTTCTTTGAAACTCTTGCCTTATATAAGGCTCATACTTAATCTTAAACTCTTTTGGCATATCATGCCACTCATCCATAGATCGTATTCTAGAAAGCTCAGTTGGCATTTCGTGCCTTCTCCAGTATTGATCTTTTTTAGAAAGATCATGATATAGTATTTTGTTTTTTGCAGGCTTTTTTGGCAGCTGTATATTTAGATTAGATATATTGACTATCTCTCCCTCAGTGTCTAAAGGACATATATTTATGACCTTATCATCATAGCCTTTTATGTCTTTTAATCCAGCCATTATCTTTCAGCGTACCTTTCAGAAAATCCTCCTGAAAAATCACCAGTCTGTTCTATGCCTCCTGTTTCTTTGAGCTCCTTAATCATGTTCTCAAGCTTTTGATATTCAACTATTAAGTCTTTTGCATCTAATGCAGATTCCTTAATACTTTTAAGTTCAGCCCTTCTGTTTGATCCACTTAGCTCAGAGTCTACAGGTTTTTTTATTTCTTCAGTGATGTTTCTGATTGCAGATGCCATTGCCTCTAAAAGTTCTTCACCTGCCTTAACACTGCTAAAAACTTTCTTCCTGCCCATTATAAAAGTACAGCGTATATCTGATCCAGATGAACACGATAAACTTTTTGATCATTTATGTTCATTTCGTAGTCAGCATTTTTTACAATCATTACCTTATCTCCAGATTTTAATCCAATCTCTTTAGTTTGAGGAGAGTCATAAAGAACATAACCGTATTGATTATAACTTGGCTTTTCAGTAGACATAACAATACCGCTATCTGTAACTTCTTCTTTTTCTTGTTCTTCTGGATTTAAGAATATCCATTCAGATAACAATTCAATGTTTCCTGTGTCTTTACATTTAAAAGCATAAGCTTGAGTGTAATGACTATTATCGGGATCAAAACGAACAACATAAACGCCATCTTCTATTTTTTGTCCATTACCATTACCAGCAATAACTACATGATGATGAAAGTATAAGGTATCACCAACCTTAGCATTTGTTTGATGCTTTTCAGGAACAGCAAGTATTTCAGCTTCCATTTTTCTGTGCTGAAACTCATTGTATTTTGGATCAATGTAAATCTTGGAATCTCCCAGTTTCATCTCGTCATTGAATGCCTTCGGCAAGCTGACAAGAAAGTCTTGTATACTACGCATTGTAAATAAATTTAAATTAAAAATTAAGGTCGTACTCTATGAGCACTGGTACATCTTCCACGCTCTTCCATAGCATAACACCATCGGAAGGATGTTTTATATATATCAAATATCTTTTTTGCTTGTAAGTATGTAGATACTTATCATCTAGAATGATCGTATCTACTTTTGCCTCCCCTGCCCTTTGTCCTATATAGTAGGCCATAGCATTTAAGGGATCAGTGCCTATTATGATCTTGCGTATCATTTTATTTAATTTAGTACACCAGATAGGAGTCGAACCTATAGCCGACAGCTTAGAAGGCTGTTGCTCTATCCATTGAGCTACTGGTGCTTATTTAATTTATTCCGTTTTCTCCAGCTCTATCAATCCAGTAATTGATAAATCTTGGATTATCTTCTTGTAAATGAATGTGATAAATATAGTCAAGAAAATTGTCTAATTCAATTTCGTCTGCTACAGAGATAGATGAAACTAAACTAAGATTTGCTTTTGTTTCGTCATCTTCCATATATATGGAGTCCATATCTAAAAATCCAACAGCTAATGCAAAAATACACTCAGACTCAAGTCCACTTTCTTCTATTGCTTGATTTATGGCTTCCATATATGTAGCAATTATTGCGGCTAAGTCCTTATGTCTTTCTTTCATTAAGTTAATTTTCTAATCATTACAAATGTTCCGTTTGGAACAGCCCCACTTGAAGGTATGCCCATGATTACTCCACCAGCCCCATTGTGTTTAGCCATAAGTCTTAATACATCATTTGATGAGAAAAACTGAATACAGTTTAATGTGATATGACTGGAAGGATTAGCGAGATCATTGAGCTGAGAAGTTGGAGCATATATATGCTTACTTAATGCATCCGATGTTCCATTTGTTCCATTAAGGGTTAAAGCAAGCTCTATAGAATTGCTTGTACCACTTACATTAATTGTTTTTAACTGTATTGCTGCGTGTATCTCATACAAACCATCTTGAGCTAGTGTTATTGTTCCAGCAGAAGCTACAGTAGCTACATCGTCTCCAGATCGATATGCTGTGTTTGTAGCTGTATTTGAAAATGATGTTGTTAAAGCAACATTTGCAAAACTTGATGTGGTTGATTGTGTAGCAGCAGATGCTCTAGCTGTTAAAAATTTTGTACTTACAAAAGCATCAGCACCAAGATCTCTTTTTACAATCTCATTTTGGGTGTTAAGTAGTAATGCTGTTGTTTCGTTACTGTCTGTAGCTGGAGCTGTTGAGAATCCTGCCTTTGTAGTAGACACCTTCAAGGCTGTAACATCTCCAGTGCCATCCTCTATATTTCTTAGAGCAGAAGAATCTACCCCTCCTTCGATATGTAAAAGATTACCGAATTTATCTTTAATCTTAGTCCCTGATAGTGTTGACATAATAAATATTAATTTTACTACAAAGATATTAAATTCAATGTTATGCCTAAGAGCACTGTAAATGAATCTAAAATGTTTCGTGAGTTTTCTCTAATTAAAGATAAGTACATAAAAGACAACTCCCTAAAGTACCTAAGATTAGCTGTTAGAGATCTATCTAATAATTATGATGTCACAGAGTCTGAGATAAACTTCATGTTATTCATCTATGACTTAGAGTTCTTTACGATAAGATATATATCGGAAGCCTACTTCTATAATAAGAGGAAAGTATATGAAAGGCTTATATGGCCCCTTATGAAAAAGGGGTACATATATAAGCACTTCGATAGATTAAAACCCTCCCAAACTAGGGAGGATCATTTATTTCGTGAGGAGCATAAAATGAACTACAGAGTTCGTTATGCTCTAAGTCAGAACGGTAGGCTAATGGTTAGCAAAGCCTACAGAAAGATATATGGGGAGGAACAAATAAATGTTCCTGTTTAATTACTTGTCGCTATGAACAGTAATTATTTCAAAGGGTGCTTTTAGCATTGCTCCTTTGTGTGGCTTGAACTCACCTTTATGAGCCATTAAGACAAATTTTCCATCACCCATGTCCATCCAGTGATGACCAGCTGGTGCATCGATCATTACCTTCTTGACGTTCTTTCCGCCTTTTTTCATAGTAACGATTTCTAGCTTTGCGCCATCTTCCATCATCTTTTCTTTCATGTTTCCATACATACCGCCACCACGATACATATCCATGTCTTTCTTCTTAACTCTCATTCCCATAGCAGATTTGCTTGGTCTTCCTACTTGTGTACCGTAAGTACCTTTTCCTTGTGGCATAATATTTATTTTTGTTTTCTGTTTCTTTTTAAAAAAGCCTTAGCAGATTTAAACAATGCAGCCTGTTTTGGCTTTCCTCCAAACTTGGATCGTTGTTCTGCTACAGTAAGTATTTGAATTTTTCTAGCATAAGGCTTGTTAATTCTTTTTACTTTTTCTATAGTTGCTTTAGCATCTGCTAAGGTAGCATATTTTATGCTAACTGTATCCTTAGGGTTTTCATCAGTATATAATCTCCTGCCGCTGCCTTTTGGCTTCTTGCCTGTGCCAACTTTAGGATCTCTTTTTACTTTACCACCAACTCTAAGCTTACCTCGTTCATCCATAGATAATGCTATGGCAACAGCTTGCTTTTGTGGATACCCTTCTCTGACGAGTTTACTTATCTCCTCAGAAACTTTTCCACCTTTTTTTAAACTTTTTTTAAGTTTCATATACAAATTTAAATAAAAATACGTTTCTTTACGACAGAGATAAATTTTAAAGACTATGAAAAATCTAATTATTAGTATTGCAATATTCTTGGGGAGTCAAGTATTTGCACAGCAAGTTCCAGAAATCTTAACAGGATTCGATCATCAAGTAGAATACCTAACTACAAATGATGGGGTTGACTTTACAGCTTACCTAGTAGATTACCAATACGAAGGGTTTGATGACTTTTTGCAACTGGTAGAGGACAATACAGCCTTTGTTAAAAGAAAGCTTGATAAAGGTAGCGGAAGATTAGAAGAGTGGGTAATATTTGAAACGAGAGTGGATCTAGATTACGAATACCTAATAAGCACAACAGCAGAAAATAAAAGAGTAGTTCTTTTTTGGGAGCTGTAAATTTTTTTACTTATAAAAGTAAAAGCCCCTTTATTAAGGGGCTTTTTTATTTTATTACATTTTGCCAATAATCTTCTTGGCCATCTCTAATTGCTTGGGATCTTTTAAGAGTCCTTTTAACAGAGCTCCTTTTTCAGCCATAGGAAGCTTTCCTCCTTTAGCCATTCTTCTGATGATAAGCATAAGGCTATCGTCATCGCCCATCTTCATGCCTTTCTTTTTCATGCCCATCATTCCGCCATGCCCCATAGAGCCATACATATCTTTTTTCATAATATTTATTTTTCCTCCGTTTTCTTTTTTTACTTCTCCTCCAAAAGACTTAGCATAAGCAGTAACCTCTCCTGTTTCGTCATCTTGCATATATTTTATATCTATATTCATCCCAGTAACTGTTCCATCTTTCCCTTCAAGAAGTCTTTTCATCTCAGACATCTTAAACTTTGCTTTGTTAGTTCTCTGAGAATTCATAGCCCGATCAAGTGAATTATACGTATCTAATTTAGTATATCCTTCTATTGGGTTTTTAGCTTCTTCTGATTTGGCCTTTTTTCTTCTTTTTAAAAATTTACCAATCCCTTTTGGATTTTCATTATTTAACATTGTAAATATTTTTTACAAATATAGCTATTTATTAGATTTCAAATATGACTTGTAGGACTCATCAAAAGCCTTATAATCTGTAGAGGCTCCACCAGCATGGTGATATTGTCCCCAGAAGTCTCGTATAGACTGCTCTCCTGAAGATACCTTTCCTAGATCAGCTTTTGGGTGCTGCAAATAGTTACCTAAAAACACAACTTTTTGCTGAGAAGGAGTCAACTTGCTCATGTCTATGCTTTTCTCTTTATAAGCTTCATCCAACCAGCTGGGGATATCGATGCCTGCATCTTTGAACTCTTTATACGTTCTGTTAATAGCTGTTATCCCTCCTGCCTTTTCGCCAGCTTCAAACATAAATAGGCCTCTTCCGACTCCTGTCTTTTCTAGCTTCTTTGTTTTTGGATTCTCTACTAGCTGCACAGCATCGGCTTTCATCCTCTGCTGAGCACCTGTCTCATGATAAGATATGGCATCCATCAGATCTTCATAATCTTTAGCCTTACCACCCTTCTTAGATATCACTTGACTCATTATGCTTGAATATCCACTACCATTCTTTTTTACTTTGACACCCTTCTTAACAGGATCCCCATTCTTTACTATTCTCATAAGGATAAAGGTACAAAACTGAACACATATATAGGAGATATGTAAAATAGGTATTTATTACTATTGACTATCTCAAAAAAAACATGTAACTTCGACTTATCTAAGATATCACTTATCAAAGTGAGTGTTTCTCAAAAACACGACACGTTCAAATATCAAGTTCAAAGTCCTGTAATTTTAATTAGCTGTTGCATCAGCTATTAAAGTTACCTCCTGTATAAGGCGCAAACTATATTGTTTAATCAACAGCTATAACCCCACGAAAATGGATCGTAAATCCATTTCTAACAGGCCCGCACCACCTAATTATGCCATCAATATATCAAAGATTAGCCTCAGCCAGAAACCTATTATCATCACTTTTAACAGCTAGAAAACCTACTTTACCCACCTCTTCCTCAAAAAGCTACCAAAACAGCATTAAATCCATCCTAAATTACCACAAAAACACACCTAATAACACCCTATAACAGCCCTAATCTAAAAAATTGTTGAGCTCTATTGATCTGGGGGATTATATATATATACGCACGCTAGCGCACACGCACGTAAATGATTCTGAATACCTATGCCCCTCGATATTGTTCTGCAATCGTGCAAACTTTCAGCGTTTTGCTGCTTCGTCTCATCGCATCTACCGATCTATTTTCTGGTACCATAGGTGAGGAGCCATATCGAACTCGTTGAGGAAACTGGAGCGTTCTGTGCAAGTCTTGAACAATCCCCTTCCCCCTATCCAATACCCTAACCTAACTCCAGCGTGCTGGAAGGATGCCCCTATATTGGGTACACTATTTGGCATTAGGTATAAATACTCAATATGCATATCTCGTGGATAAAAGTGTTGGTAATTAGAAAATGTTTTATATCTTAGCAGTATTGAAACACATTAAATAATAGAAATTATGAAACAAGAAATCACATTAGACACAATTCTACCAATCGATACTGAGGTGGTATTTAGTTGGAGATACAAAACCGACAACCATGATGATTGGGGTTGGAATTCCGATTACGGCAAAAAAGGTCAGTCAGTTAGGGAGATTGTTAACCGACGTATGTCAACAGGTGTTGACGACAAGGTGATTGCAAATATCCGATTTGTTAGCTTCGAGGAATACCAAGCTATTGTTAGCGCAACAAGTCCTTTCTAACAGGAACGTTATAAACGTCACCGCCTCGCACTGAAACAAATGCGGGGATTTGGTGGTGAGGGGAAGCCCGTAAGCCTTCACTCAGCTAATTAGATTTAGTCACGTTCTTTACTTATTGGATATTAAGTTATAAATCAGTCTGACGAGGCTAGGCAATCCACCTAGCTGTACCTTCGGGTACGACCTCTGAAATGAGGCGAAACCACGTGATACGGGGAGCGTATTGGCTGTGCACCTTCTGGTGCATTGGTCACTGATAACTTAAATTAATATCTTATGGATAACTTGAAAGATAAATTGCTATCAATGGAGATTGGGGTATACCAAGAAATCACATTCAGCAGTGGTATACTGAAATCCACAAAAGAATTGTGCCGTATCGAAGAGGGCGAATGGGCACTAGAATCACATAGCTGTGGATGGTCTACAGCCTACCTTGACCTTAATAAAGCTGTAGCTTACTTTGAGGGTAAAATCAAGGGATACGAATTAGATTGGGAGGACAACGAAATTATCCTATAAATCAAGAGAGGCGTTGCCTCTCGGTCACTGATAACTTAAA
>Ga0208159_1000264_pt1 | contig 22091 bp, 54 predicted proteins | sample 9_EtaG_FD_184082 | JGI IMG/M metagenome (GOLD analysis project Ga0208159, IMG submission 184082) | Marine viral communities from the Subarctic Pacific Ocean - 9_ETSP_OMZ_AT15188 metaG (SPAdes) (version 2) | ecosystem: Environmental > Aquatic > Marine > Oceanic | place: Pacific Ocean | collected... | reverse complement strand
TATATCAGATTTAAAGTTTTGTGCAGTTAAACACAAAGGAAAAAATAATAAAATTATCCATGTTTTCATTTTCTACTGATTTCATAAAGTCTTTCATCCATTTTATTTAATTGCGCCTTTATTTCTTCAATATCTGATTTGATAGTTGATACATCTTCTTGAGTTAGCTCAATGGTTTTTCTCACCAACTGATCTTTATAATCGAACTCAATTTTTTGTACCTCTGGTTCTGGAAGCTCCATAGCCTTAGCTATGTCAGCTTGTAATGTAAAATACATTGCAATAAGAGATGAGAATCCAACTGCTGCAGCAATTAATTCTTTAATAGTTAAACTAAACTTACTGTCGGGAGTTAGACTTTTTTCGCTCATTTCTTTTCTACATATATATAGTTAAATGTTATTTTATCACTTACTGTGTTTGTTTGAGTATAGTTCATTTTATTTATTATTACCAAATTGCTAAACAATTATTATCTGCTGCTGCATCAGTACCAGTTGCAAATAATTGCAATACTTGTACTGGCAAGTATTCACCTACCGGAAAGTTACTAAATGTAACAATGCTTCCAGCTGATGTTTTTACTTTTACATCTACATATGATTTTGCTACATCCATTGTTGCTTCACTGCTGCCAACGTAAAGTAGACATCCTGAAGATGATTCAATTCTTTGTTCAAAGATTGGTCCACCTTGGAATACAATAAAGTTTTCTGGAGATGTAAATATATCATCAGCTACTGAAAGTATAGTAGAAGAATCTACTGCTGTTACTGTAGTAACTGTATTATCTGTTGTATTGTAAACAATATCTCCAACCAATACATTACTAAAGTCTGATCCTACTGCAACAAGCTTGTCTGTTGTTACACCAGAAGTAACTCCTGATAATTGTACTGCATGTGGTGAAGGGATTGCTATTGTGTCACTGGCAATTACTGATAAAGCTTTGCCTGTGTTTACGGTTATTTTTGGATACGCCATTTTTTTTATTTTGAGGGTTAAAAATCTCTTTTATCTTTTGTAAGGAAACGCACGATTTAAAGTGTCTCTCCTTTCATTACACCCGCAGTCTTTTACCCCTGCAGCTTGTGTAATTTTTTTTACTACTGTTTTAATACCTGTAGCCTTGGTAAATTTTTCTATACTGTCGCCTACGCCTCTTGATTTCATTTTATTTTTTTTTACAAACGCACTCTGCCACTGGGCAAGTTTGTACGTCAACTATTAATTTTGAGACTAACCAATTCCACTTGCATAATAATTTTATCCAAGAGCTTTGAATCCATAGTCCTACTTTTACAAATAATTTTCCCATTTAATCTTCTTTTGGTGGAGGCAGTTTATCAATTCTTCTTGGGATGTAAGGTACTGGTACCGCTCCCGCTATGATATTCTGAACCTCTTTTTTCTTAATTACTTTTTTTGTTTCCTTTTTAGCCACCGCTTTTTTAACCGCTGGCTTCTTTTTAGAAACTGGTTTTTTTGCTTTCGCCATAATATTAAATTTAAATTAAACTATCTTTTTGCTCTACCCTTTACTCTTTTGAGTTTTGGGTTTTTTCTTTTTGCGGCTGCACTTGCTTTACGAGATGCAGAAGCTAAGATAGCAGAAGCTCTTTTTTTAGAGATCTTTTGCTTACGAGCAATTTTTGATGCGACTTTTTTAAAGCTCATTACTTTTTAATTAGACCGCTTAAGTGAGACTTTACACTTTTAGGGTAATGCTTTTCATATTTCATTCCATGATCTCCACCATAAGCGTGACCATAGATTTTTTTTGACATAGCTTTACTTTCGTCTCTTCTGTCTTTTAAAGATTGTTTGTGCTTTCCTTTATGCTTGTTGCCTAAAGATTCGTCAAGTCGTGCGTTATATCCTTGTTTCATTTTTAAAAATTTTAAATGATTTATTTATTACAAATATACTAAATTTTTATTAGCACTTCCAGCGTCTACGAGCTTGTCTTATTCTTGAATTTGGGTTGTTTCTTGTTTTAGCGCTTGATCTTTTTAGTTGACCTAAACTTCTTGCACAATATGATTTACGTCTTTTAGAAGCCTTACTTCCTTTTTTAACTTTGCCTGTTACGGCTTGTTTAAGTTTAGATCCTGGATTAGCTCTCCTATATGCAGCCACACCTTTCTTTGTCATTCCTGCACCGGATTTTGTTTTTCTGTAGTTACCGCCTTTACCTATAGTTCTTCTGATTGACATTATGATCTAACTTTAGCTGCTTTAGTGTTTGATACAAATTGTTTACCTCTTGCTCCTGCTTTTTTCTTTTTACGAGCTGTAGCTGCAAGTTGTCTTTTAGATAAACGTCTGGCTTTAGCTAAAGGCAAACATCTATCAGGATTCTTTTTGTTTTTGCTGGTGCCACATGGTCCTTTTATTTTACCATCGGCTCCAACACGAACCCAGTTTTGTTCTCTCCATTTTTTTAATTCACCCATTATTTCATTCTTTTCATACGTCTGTCACATGCAGACTTTGATATAATTCTATTATTAAACCTGCCTTTTTCACCTCTAACTCTATTGACAGATAATGTACAGCTGCCATCTTTTCTACGAGTAAGTTTTGTTCCTTTAGATTTATACTTACCCTTGTTGCCTCTAACTTTATTTTTTTGTTTTAAAGTAGAAACAGTTTTACCATCACCAGACTCTCTAACAGAATTAGATGTAAATGTAGATCTAAACTTTCCTCTGTCGCCTTTTACTTTATTTCGGCTCTTTCTATTAGTTTCTACGCTTACTTTCATTACTTCTTTTTATATGGATTAGTTTTTTCCCATGGTAAAGATCTGTCATGAGTATCTATTTTACTAACAGGAATTACATTTATAGGAGATTTTCTATCCTTTCTATAATAATAATTATTGTGATCATACCTAAGTATGCCCGCTTTCATTTGTCTCAAATGTTCAGTCTCATGCTTAACCGCTAAATTTTTATCTTTCTTATTTAGCTTTGATGATATTTCGATAACACCATTGGGATTGATTTGGCCCATGGTATGTTTACCTAATGGCTTCGTCTTTACAAGTCTATCACCATTTGAGTATTCTTTATCATAGCCAAAAACGTCATATATGTTTTTGAGCTTAAATGCCATTACTTTTTCTTTTTAGAAAGCATTGGCTTTTTCTTCATCATCGACATCTTTGGTTTCTTCATAGACATCTTAGCCTTCTTCATTCCTGTACCAACTTTCTTACCGTCCATCTTAACTTTGCCTTTACCTTTCATAACAGCCTGTTTAAATTTAGGGTTGTTATCCAGCTTACCTTTTTTTGCAGCAGACACAAGCTTATCATTAAACTTAGGTTTTTTCATGGCCATCTTAGGTTTCTTTTTAGCTGCAAGTCTCAAAGCTTTTTTAGAATCCTTGCTTGCTTTCTTAATCATTTCGCTTTTCGACATCTTAGACTTTTTCTTCATAGACATCTTAGGTTTTTTATAATACATCTTTGGTTTTTCAACGGCAGATAACATAGGTTTTTTCATCATGACTTTAAAATTTAATAATTACTTCTTTTTACCCTTACCGTAGTTAGGGTCTTTACAATATTTACTTGCCGCCATATTTGCATAAGCTGACGGGTACTTATCGAAAGTTCTTTTTGCCCAAGCAATTCCAGCTGGACATATTTTGTTTCCTTTAGTTCTTCCTTTCTTTGCCATTATCCTACTCTATTGTAAGGGTTGATTGAACTTTTAGCTTCGTTTCTTCTTTGTCTTCTATTTCTTCTATTCTTATTTCCTTGAAGAATATCTCTCAGCTTTAACTTTTTTAATTTATCTTTTAATTTTTTAGATTCCTTTTTTAGATTAATAGTATCACCTTTTTTATTGGTAACTATAATCTTTACTTTAGGTTTCTTTTTTTTAATCGTATCGTTTTTTTTGCCGTTTCCGTTTGCCATAATTTTAAAATTTATCTTCCTTGACCTCGATATAATCTACCGCTGTAATACTTTCCACTGGTTTGTTTTGTAAACCTATTCTTGGAATGTACTCCTGGTCGTTTCTTTTTTGGTTTAAAGCTGTAGTTGTTAACTATCTTTCTGGCCATTATTTTCTATACAAGTTAAATCCTCTACCTTTTCTTTTAACTTTTCTACAGGTTTTTCTACCTCTTGAATTAATTCTACATGCTACATCTCTTGCTTTACCAGCAACTCTTTGTGACTTTCTTCTAAGTCTATCAGCTTTTCTGCCTTTACCTTTACTTGCTGCTTTGTATGCACGTCCAGCTATTCTGTCTGATCTACGCATTATACGGTCAAATCTATCTGCCATAATTATTTCTTTTTACGTTGTGAGTTAGTATTTCTATTAAGTCTCTTTGTTAAATGCTTAGTCCTCTTAGCTACTCTTTTCTTGGACCCTGAAAGACTTTGAATCTTTCCTATTAACTTTTGTGCTTTAGCACCTTTCTTACCAAATTGTTTTTGGTTAGCTACTTTTATAGGCTTTCGTTTTGCCTTTCCTTTTAATCCTCTTGCTGCTCCTGTTACTTTACTAATTTTTCTGTCAGCTGCTTTAAGTTTTCTTACAGCAGATGTTCTTGCAGCACCAGCTCTTTTACCTGGGCCTTGATTAGCTCTTTGTATTTTTCCTGCCTTAGCTATTTTCTTAGTAGCGTTTTTCATTTTACGAGCTTTCGCTTTAGCACTAAGCAATGGTTTCTTCATAGACATTTTTGCTTTCTTTACTTTTTTAGGTGTAGTCCTTTTGGCCTTCACTGCTGATACTAATTCTTTTCCAGAATCAATAGCTCCTTTTACTTTACCTTTTTTTACATTGCTATATACTTTAGATGCAGCTGTTACGATTTTTCCTAACTTGCTTCTCTTAATTTTATCTGCAACCTTTTTGGCTTTATCAATAGTTCTTCCAACACCGGTCTTACCAGTCTTGACGATTTTACTTTGTCTTTTGGCTATACGAGTTGCTTTCTTAACATTACCTTTTATATTGGCTTTGTTAATTCGTTTGCTCATGTTACCTATACGTTTTTTTGCTATTTTACTTGGCATAATATTTTGTTTGTATCTTTACAAAGATAATTAATAAAATCTAATATAATTTATGCCCATTACCATACGCAACACCTCACGTAAGGCTCCCCCCAATGACTATCTTAAATACTGGAAAGTGGTTAAATATTGGGTCAAAAGAAAATATAATATAAATACTGGAGACTTAGAACTAATGCTATTTCTATATAGTGAACACTTGTTTAATAAAACTAAGTTTGAAGAATACAATGAACTTATGTCATGGGATACTAATCGTTTTTATAAACTGATAAACGAAGGTTGGATACATCAATGGAGAAAGAAAAAAGGAAAAGAAGCAGCACTGTATGAACTGACTTATAAAGCCAAACGAATGGTAAACAATGTATATGATAAATTGAATGGTAATGACTTTAGCGAGAGCTATGTCAACAATCCTGTTTTCAAACATGATGTAAAGTTTAAAGATAAAGTTGTCAGAAACTATATGAAGAAAATAAATCTGGAGAACCGATCATAATACTACTACCACATCTCTTTCTTCTATGATCGTATATGTTTCATCATTAATGATCATTGAGTGTCCCGCTGCTTTATCAAAGTATATAACATCATTCTTGTTTAAATTATCAACGTTAGTACCTGGGTTAATAACCAATGCCTTATGATACCTTAATGAAGAAACATCCTCGTTAGATAATAAGATACCCGATTTAGTTTTGTACTCCTCGTTAATTTTTTTTATAATGATGTACTTATTTATTGCTTGCATATGTTCTTTCTTTACAAGAAACTATATAACCATTCTCTTGTAATAGTTTTATAGCTGCTTGTATTTCTCTTTCTTGTTGTCTGTGATGCTCAAATATTGAATTGTATATTGCCATTGTATTTAATTTTCGTTATTATCTCTACCCACTCTTGCGTGAGTTACTATTGCATTTGTGCTAAGTATAGTTGTAGCTACACTGCTTGAATTAACTAAAGCGTTCTTTGTTACCTTTAGAGGATCTATTACCCCAAGTTCAAACATGTCTCCGTACTTTTCATTCTTAACATCAAATCCATAATGCTTTACCTGAACTCTATCTACTGAATCTAAAACTTGTTTGTTTTCTATTCCAGCATTATCAAGTATTTGCATAAGCGGTGTACATAAAGCTTCTTTCACTATAGTGAATGCTGTATTGTAATCCGTATCTGTTTTTTTATTTTTAATTTTTTTACTTGCTTCGTATAGAGCTATGCCGCCACCGGCAACTATACCTTCTTCCAGTGCGGAACGCACTGCACACACCGAGTCATCGACTCGGTCAAATTTTTCTTTTTGTTCTACGTCAGAGTTACCGCCTACGTAAATACAACCTATCGCACCTGCAAGGCTGGCGATACGTTCGTCAATAAACTTCTGCTCTACTTTACCTTTAGTATTTTCTTTTTGAACTCTCAACTCAGCTATCCTGGTTTTGATTTCTTCATTTGGTTCTGAGTTCTTAATTAATACAGAAGACTCTTTACCAATGATAACTCGGTCAGCATGTCCAAGATCTGCTTCAGATAGTGTAGACAAGTCGTCTCCAGTTTTTTCTGACAGATACTTTGCGTTAAGAGTTACCGCAATGTCTTGCATAAGCTCGTGTTGTTTATAACCAAAGGAAGGAGTCGGTATATTACAAAGCTTCAAATTGTTTCTTGCAACATTAGCTGCAAGCGTGTTAACTACATTCGCACCACAATTAGCTATAATAAGTAGCGTCTCATTCTTTTGAATGATCGGCTTTAACACATTTTCTATTTGAAGGATGTTATTAATATCTTGGTCGCAGACTAAGACTTTAACATTTTCTAATATACACTCATCCTTCTTTTGATTATTTATAAATAAGTGGGATGAATAACCTCTATCTACTTTGATGCCGTTTGTAACTTCAGCAAAGGTCTCATGATTCTGCGAGCGCTCCACCGTCACGATTCCGTCTTTACCTACTTGTTGGTAAGCATCAAAGATCAACTTCCCAATCTCTGGATCATTGTTGGCGGAAATTTTTGCAACGTCTAATAAACTTTCGTTTGTTATTTTTTTACTATTCTTTTCCAAGTGCTTAACAACGTCCTTGATTATTTGATTTACATATCGAACAACTTGTGTGGTATTGTTGCTCGGTAGTATATGTTTCTCGCCTGCGTTCATGAAAGCTTCGGCAAGAACTATAGCGGTTGTCGTTCCATCCCCTGCAGAATTAGCTGTACGATTAGCAGCATCCTTCATCATTTGTATTGCCAGGTTTTCAACCGGGTCGTCTAAGTTAATACTGCGGGCCACAGTTACTCCGTCTTTAGTTATCGTTAATCCTTTTAAATGATCTGGCGATTCTATTACGACAGTCTTACCGCTTGGGCCTAATGTACTTTTTACTGCGTGGGAAATTTTTGAAATTCCTGAAATTAATTTGTCTCTGCCTTCACTATCAAAGTGTAGGTCTTTTGGAATATATCCTTGTGTACTCATTATAGTATATTTAATTGTGACTAATGCAATATACAAAATTAATTTAAGTTGGTGACGCAATGACAAATTTTTTTTGTAATATAGAGATATAATATTTTATTACTCTTATATATTTTTCTATGTATTATTTTCAGTTTAAAACTGTCATTTCTGTCATCTTCTTTATAACTACTTGATTATCAATATATTATATATTTATTTATTGTCATCAAAGTGTCATCAATAATATAATATATATATAAAAAAAAAGAGATTCTGAATAGAACCTCCTTTTCACTTATCAAAACAGAACAAAGGGAATTAATAATATTTTTAGAAATTTAGTTGTCTAAAGTTCTTTTTGTTTTCAGCAAGCTCAATAGCTTCAGCTATTTGATTGATCTTACGATCGTTCTTAACTGCTCTCTTAATTGAGGCTGCTCTTTCAATACCGGATACTGAATCAACTCTGTCGTTAATTAGTCTACCGTTCTTTACGTATAGTCCGTCAACGTAATTACTTGTCTTTGGGTCTTTGAACATTTTCATAACATTAGTTTTGACAAAGATAATAATTTTTTTTTAGATACCTGGGGGTTGAGGATAATACACCATTATACGTTTGCATCCCGTCAAAAAAAAAGTCAATATTTTTTGGTCCGGTCAAGCAATCCTAAAATTTTTTCTGCAACTTTTTAGCTTTTTCTCTGGCCCTGTCCAGGTACACGCTCACAGCTTCCGCACGCTACCCGCATGCGCTTTATCTGTTCACTCTTTTGGGGGTGTGTTGACCTTCCCCCGCTCCAACCTTCCCCCGTTTACTAATCAAAGAGACAAAGAGAATCTTTGATTTATATCTGTCCGACCCCTATCAAATCAAAATAAAACTTATTTAGAATCAATATAAATTGCATTCATAACTTATTGATTTACAATTACTTACAAATTATTTTCATGTGTAACTAAACATTTATTAATAAAACGTTTGCATATTAAAAGTTTTGAACTATCTTTGAACTATTAATAAACAAAACATATACAATTATGAGACAAACAAAGTATTTTCAAAACTTAAGAATTGACGGAAATAGAGTCATTTCTTACACAACAAATGTGGCGACTATCGACCACGCAAATGAAGAAGTTAAACAACATGGCTGGTGGTCCGTTACGACTCAAAAGCACATCAATTATGTTGCTAATACTTTAGGATATAACTTAATAAAATAACTATGAAAGAATCAAAAACAATTAGAATAATGGATAAGGTCAGCGTAGTAGGGATTATTTTGACTTATGCGCTCATCTTATCGGTCAGCATTAGAACGTTAATTCAAATATTTCCTGAGAGTTTTACAATAGCTCAATTTATTGTATTAGCGTTACTTTACAGCTTCATTGCGTTTTTACACTATGTGTGTGCGCATTTAATCTGGAGCGAATTTAAGAGAGTATTTCTCAATAGATAGCATGGTGCATTGAGGGGGTTCGTTTCCCCCTCTATCTTCTAACTTTAAACTATATAATTATGAATAGAGAATTTACATTATCAGACATTGGCAATGGAGTACATAACGAAAAAGGTTATTACTGGAGATTGTCAGAATATCTTGAAAACCATGAGATGTTAGATGATGACGACACCAACGAATTGTGTTGCAGAATCGAGGCATTTATAGACCAAGAAATTGAAGAAATAAGACAAGAAAGCCCTCATAAATACGATGAAGAACATGAGGATTATCAATACCCTTTTTAATATGAAAAATATTTTAGATAAAGCATTAGACAAAATAGATAGAGAAACCCTTGACAATATTGGTCAAGGGGAAACTATCGTGTTGAACGAAAGGTATGAACTATATTCATATTGGGATATGGATTACTATGTAATTATAGACACCTTTATAGATGAAGAAATATTTTGCGTTCAATATGCCGATAATAATGAAGTAATGTTTACTGATTTTTACGGCTATGAAGAAATAGAAGAAACATTAACTTAAAATAAATAATAATAAAATAGATCAAAATGGAACAAATAACAATTTCAAAACAAGCTTTAAAAAAGCTATTAGTATACAGCGATAAAATGGTTAAATATCTTATTGAAGATGAATCAAAAGATTATGCTTCACAAGAAGAGAAAGACAGAAAGGACCATATATATAACAGTGTATTCAAAGCTTCACAATTAATAAAAGCAATAGACACAATAGATAACGAAGCTTATATTAAGGACAGGTTAGAATACGATAGCTCTCAATGTACAGAGTCAGAAATTTGGGTGGACCCAATTACTGGAGATTACTATTATGTTGACGTTGAACACGTCAGAGATTTCAGTAATCTAAAAGAAAGAAAAAAGAAATAATGTTCAAAAAACTTGCACAAGTAGTTTACTCTTTGTATATTGCTTGTGCAAACTTAAATTAAATAAATATGAAAAAACAAATTACAAAATGGGCCAGAAGGTGCGACATCACTGGCGAAGGTATGAACGAAGGATATTGTATTGGCGAAGGCGGTATGTATATCAAGTACGAAAAGGATTTGATTAAATACATTAGAGAGTTAGAAAAAGAAGGCAATGATGAATACGACAAACAAGTTGCAGAAGGTAGATTGACAGATGATTTTCTGTTAGAAGATTATTTTGAAGCAGAGCATTTCTATTGGACCGAATGGGAATGTGAAGACGATATACAATTCGTTGAGGTTGACGGCATTGTTGATTACATTGAATAACTTAAATTAAATACATATGAAACAAGAAACAAAAGAACAAATCGAATCATTAAAAGGCATGATTAAAAGCTGTTTCACTTATGGTGGAGCGGACAAAGATACATGGAACTTTGAAAGGTACATATTACCCTACAAAAAAAAGTTAGGCACCAAACTATTTAATTACGTGCATAAAGAACATAATGATTATTTGAAAAAGAATTATGCTGTAAAGCATAATGTATATACAGATAATGAAGACGTAACTTATAACGAATTAATTAAAATCAAATAATATGCACAGAAAAGAAAGACAATTATTGCACAACGCAAAGAAACAACGCAAGCATAGAGAGGCAATGCAATTTGAATTTGCCAACATATGCGGTAAACATATGGTGCTACCTTTTATTGTTGCTGAAGATTATTTCAGGGACTATGAAAGGCCGGTTTACACAGCGACACCAAAACAAATCGAAACTTATATAACTAATAATTATTAATACTATGGATAAATTTAATGCAATGAAAAGCTTTTTGATGTTGGGCGAACTCATGAACAATGACAAAACATCACTCAAGGACAAAGTAAAATACAAGGAAAGAATTGTATTTGCTACAATGAGGTCAATGATACCTCAATGGGAGCCACCTTCTGATTGGTCCACAATAACGGACGAGCAGAAACTGGAACGTTTAACTAAAATCGAAACAGAAATATGAAAACAAAATTATCAAACTACGAAGCCACTGGAATAGCTGAAGGCTGGATACCAGCAGAAAGCAAAGAGCAATTAATTCAGGCATGGCAACAGCTACACGATACCGGTCTTGCATATCAACTACAAGGCTGGTTTGGTAGAACAGCGCAAAACCTAATAGCAGAGGGATTAATTAAAACTGATCAAAAATGATAAATACTACAAGAACAGAATACGTAAGAATTGACGGCTGGAGAGGATACCTTCGGCCAGTCAATGCTATTGCTGGTGCAAATGATACCGGTACTTATGAGGATAGTCCATGTCCATCACATTTAGTGGACATTGAAATTAAAATGCTACTTAAAGAATTAAGAAAGCAGAAAATTAAATACAGAACTACGTGGGGTAATTCATCAAACGTATTTTGTATGAATCGTTGGGTGTGCGTAGCGCCAGAAAATAAATTAAAAGCGCAAAGTATAGCCTACGACTTAACACGTGAAACAAATTATTTATATAACGTATGAGCAGATTAACATTACAACAGGAAAAATATCTGGGACGATATACTTCGACCCAAGATTTTGTTGACAGCCACCAGCTACAAGCTGAAGCGGTCAAAGTATTGGGAAAGTCATGGCGAGATGATGGCGATGACGTATGTCAAATTGACGACTTATTAGAACACATAAGGCCTAACGGATTTAGGGTTATGTTTTTAAAGGATTGTAAGTTTGAAGATGATATAGAGGTCAGAGAAACAGATAGTTTTACGACAGACCCAGTTTACATTTGGTTTAACAATTTTGTAGACTACGTACAGGACAATAACCCAAATTTTTATAACCATGCGTGCGAGTACGCAGATAAACTTGAAAACAATGAATAAAAAAATAGAATTATTATCAGCTACAAAAGTAGCAGTAAGCTCAATGAAAAATATGCTTGGTTGGTCCGACCGATTAGGCAGTGATGAGATAGCGGAAATAAAATTTGTCATTGAACATTTAGATCAGGCTGTATTTGATCTTGAGACCAGTGAGGAATATAGAATTTGGTATGAAGATTTAAAAAGTTAAAGATGAAATATAACGGAACTTTTACAATAGAAGAGGACCATTACACAATATGGGTAGACTATTCTTATTATTGGGATAATGGATCTTGGGAACAACCACCGGAGTCAGATTTGGAAATAGAAAAAGTAATGTATAATGATACAGACATTACAGATTTTTATTGGGATTGGGTAGACGACAAAATGTATGGATTAATAATGGAATACGCATATGAAAATAGACCAGAATAAATTTGCATATATTAAAACAATAAACGATATTTGCATAGAATATAATATAATATAATCAAATCATGAACAGACTTTCAAATAACAAAATTTATTCTTATATTAAAGCATGCGAAAAAATTGTTCAGGATTCCTCAACAGATCATGGTACGTTAGTAGAATGTGATCGGTGTGGTAGATGGACAACAAAAGCGGACATGATCAGTGATGACATATGTCATGACTGTTCTGTCCCATTATTCATATAGTGGTTAGTTTAGTTAACAGAGAATGGGTGCTATCAGCACCCTATCTCTTTTGAAATTATAATTATGAAAAAAACAACATATCAAGTAGAATTATTTTACGGAGGCGAACAGCCAGACGAGACCAGAACTACAACAAGTATTGAAGAAGCAAGAACATGGGTAGCAGAATGCGAACATGGGATTATTTTAAACGAACAAGGAATAGCAGTGCAATGACCGAAGAAGATAAAAAATACAGGCAGGGAAGATCTCAACGACAAGTAGAGAGAACTTATAAATGTATTGAACTTATGATGGGTATTGTTGCAATTATTGTTTTCTTTGTGATAATAAACTTTATTTTTAATTTATGAAACAAACAGAAGAATTAATAAAAGAGGTAGGGCGTGAGATCGTCATGCTTCTTATTGAAAAGAACAAAGCATATGGGGATACAGCAAATCACCCACCGAAGATATTTAGCAAGCTATCAGCAAGAGAAGGTATACTTGCCAGGATAGATGATAAATTGAGCCGTATAAAAAACAAAGGACTTAATGATTTAACAGAAGATAGTGTAGCAGATCTAATTGGTTACTTAATACTTTATAAAGTTCAAGTAAAAAAAGAAGAAAATAAAATCAAGGATAAATTAATAAAACAAAAAGATGAAAAGAAAAGTATTTGATGCGTACGCAACAGCGATAGCAAAAGAATTTCATTTGGAATTAGATCAGATGTTTTCTCCGGCAAGACGAAGAGACATTGTGGACGCAAGACAAATGTTATATTATTTATGTATGGAAAGACCTATTAGACTTTCATATATACAAACCTTCATGGAACAGAATGATTGTCCGGTCCAGCATAGTACCATATTACATGGATACAAAAAAGCTAAGGAGCTAATTGACAATGATAAAGACTATCAGAATATTATTGATAGTATAAAAGAAACGAATGCAGTATAATATTAAAGATATAGTGTTACAAGCAGTCGCAGATCAAAAAACAATAAAGAACGTATTGCCTAAAGGCATGAGTGTTATTGGCAGAGGTTGTAAGATCCAGCAGTTTGATGAAAAGACTGAGATACTTAATTTAGGCAAAGGCGGAGATTATTTCAAAGAGTGTACGCCTAACGAGTATGATATGTTTTTTGTACATGGTTGGCTAATTGGTAGCAAGCTGGTCCAAATAAACAACACACTACATAAATTAAATATCATTGAGGATCGTATTAAAACAGAAATGAATACGAGAAAGAATGATAAGCATATACAAAATTTAAAATCAAGAAGAGAAACTTTATTAAACAAGTATACAAATTATAAACAAGAATTAAATTCAATTAAATCAAAACAAAATGGAAAAAGTTTACCAAAATCTGAGTAAGATCTCAGTGCAAGACAAAGTAGAAAAAAAGGGTAGGTTTGATTATCTATCCTGGGCGTGGGCATGGCATTACCTACAAAGTAATTATCCAAACAGCACACGTAGGGTTTATGAAAACCCTGATGGAATACCATACTTTACAGACGGCAAGTTTGCTAATGTAAAAGTGGGTATTACTATTAATGGTGTAGAACATGTAGATTATCTACCGGTTACAGATAATTTAAATAGATCTATACCAATAACAAAGATGACATCATTTGATGTTAACAATGCTATTCAAAGATCAACAGCAAAAGCTATTGCAATGCATGGATTAGGTTTATCGTTATGGATTGGGGAAGATACCGCAAGACTTGACGATGATAAGAAATCTTCAAAGAAAATGTCCGGCACTTTTGCTTTACAAATTGGAGACGGAAACTGGGAAAAAGTTCTTAAGTTTATTGTTGCCAACAAGAAACAAGGATTACCATGGATCATAGAAAAGCTTTCAACGAAATATAAAGTGACTAAAGTAATTGAAAAGCAAATAGCAAAGATTGTTAAATCATGACAGAACAAGAAATATTAAAGAAATTAAGGAACGATAGTGATTACTATGGTGCCTTTGGAAAACAATATTTATCAGCCTCAAACGTAAAGCAGTTAATTAGTAAGCCAACAGAGTTTGGATTAGTAGAAAAAACATTAGCTTTAATTCAAGGTAGATACTTTCACTTGTATATGTTGGAGCCAGATAAGATAGATGACATTCCAGTCCATGACTCAAAAAGCAGAGTTACTAAATCCTTTAAAGATTTTAAAGAAGAAAACAATTTAGATCAGTATGATATTTTGTTACAAAAAGAAAAAGATTACATGAATAAATTGTGCGACAAAATGAAAGCTAACTTAGAGATCAGCGAACTGGTTTATGATAATAACATAGAGTATGAGGTGCCAGCTATAAAAGAAATAGACGGAGTAATGTGGAAGGGTAAGTGTGATGTGTTAAATCCAAATGCTTTTCAATTAAAAATAGAGGATCCAGAAACTGGAGAGCTTCAAGTTCTTGACTATCCTGACGGAGCTATCATAGATTTAAAAACAAGTTCAGATGTACATAAATTTAAATGGTCATGTCGAGAATATTGTTATGATGCACAAGCGTATATATATTCTACATTATTTAATAAACCTTTTGTTTTTATAGTTATAGATAAAAAGAACGGAGCTATGAAGATAGCACCGACAACTACTGATTTTATTGATCGAGGTAGAGAGAAAGTAAAGAAAGCAATTAGAATTTACAATAAATTTTTTAGTAATGATAAGACACACGAAATTTCTAACTACGTTTATACCGAGGCTCTTTAGTAAAGCCACACGTAAACTAAAGTTAGACGATAAAAAATTGTGGATAGAAGTTCCAACTATCTACATGAGCATAGAAGAGAAACAAAGTTGTATCTCAAATGCTGTTAATATTTTGGAACGTAATATTAAAACAAAGTAATATGAGCGAAGTAAAAAAGAAGTACATTAAAGTTGGTAATGGTGTTGAGAAGTTTGACGGAAATCTTGTAGAGGTTTCATTATGTCTTTCTGATATTCCACAAGAGCATCGTTTCCAGTACGAAGGTAAATGGTATGTTAAATTGAAAGTCAATAAAAATATTGACGGACCAAGCGAGTATGGTAAGACACACTACGTAACTATCAATGAGTGGAAACCTGAAGCACAGGCAAAGAAAGAGCCTGTTACAGAAGCAGTTCAGCCTGACACATCTCAGGGTACAGATCTGCCTTTCTAAGACATGTTTGGAATGCCGAAAGGCACTACATATGATTGGGAGGTTTAATTGATAAGTGGTTTGCCTCCCTTTTTTATGTAGTATACTATGACACTTATGACAGAACAATTTTATAATATCCAATAATATATTTTATACTCTCATTAAATTTTTATATATTATTTTTCTATTATTTTTTTGTCATTTCCGTCATCAAAGAATAAAATATAATTAAATAGAACAATGGAAATCACTATATTCAAAGATATAAAGGAGACCTCTCAGCCTTTTTACAGACAAGCAATACTTATCCTTCAAAGGATCAAAGATGGTGCGTCTAAAGAGCTTGTAAAAAGAATTAGAGAAGAGAAAGATAAGGAGAAGGTAAACTCCTTAAAACAAAAACTACCAGCTGTATGTTTCAGTGGTAATTTTACCAAACGAAATGACAAATCTTTAAATCAACACAGCGGTTTGATCTGTTTGGATTTTGATGGATACCCAAGCAACAGAGATTTGTTGCAAGAAAAAGAAAGATTGTCAAAAAATAAATATGTTTATTCTGTATTTATATCTCCATCAGGCAAAGGACTCAAATCTATAATAAAGATCCCACCAATAGCTGACAACCATAAGAGTTACTTTAATAGTTTAGAAAAACATTTTGGATCTGAATACTTTGATAAGACCTGTAAAAATTTATCAAGAGTTTGTTATGAAAGTTATGATCCTCTAATACATATAAACGAAACCGCAAGTGTATGGGATAAGCTTGAAGAAAAAGAATACACAGAAATAATTAAGAATGTAGATCTACAAACTATACCAGTCACTGATGAAAATAAAATTGTAGATATATTGGTTAAGTGGTGGCAAAAGAAATACCCAATGACTGAAGGTCAGAGAAATAATAATGCATATGTTTTAGCCAGTGCCTTCAATGATTTTGGTGTTGGCAAAACTTTAGCAGAGTTTGTATTGAATGGTTTCCAAACAAAGAACTTTAATAAGTCAGAGATCAAAAGAACTATTGATAGCGCTTACTCACAAGTACAAAACTATGGAACAAAATATTATGAGGACGAAGATAAAGTCAACATGATCAAACATAAATTAAAAAGAGGAGTATCCAAAAAAGAATTACGAACACAGCTGACAGAACTCGATGCAAACATAGTAGAGAATGTAATCAATAGATTAGAAGAGGAGCAGTCAAACCATAAGTTCTGGACCAAGAATGACAAAGGTGTTATAAAAATTATACACATACTATTTAAACATTTCTTAGAAGAGAATGGCTTTTATAAGTTTTGTCCTGAAGGTAGTAAGAACTATGTCTTTGTAAAAGTAACTAACAACTTGATTGATCATACCAGTGAAAAAGAAATAAAAGATTTTATTCTAAATTATTTGTTAGACATTGATGACTTGTCTGTCTATAATTATTTTGCTGAACACACCAGATATTTTAGAGAAGAGTTTTTGACATTGTTAAGTTCAATAGATGTATACTTTATTGAAGATAAAAAGAATACTACATACTTATACTATCGTAATGGTGCAGTTGAAATTAGTAAAGACAATATAAAACAAATAGATTATTTAGACTTAGGCGGTTACGTTTGGAAGGACCATGTAATAGATCGAGACTTTGCTTTGTGTGAAAGTATTGATTGTGATTATCAAAACTTTATTAAGAACATATGCGGTGGAGATGATGATAGAATAAATTCTATGAGATCTACAATAGGTTATATGTTACATGGCTGGAAGAACTTAGCTTATTGTCCCGCAGTTATATTAAATGATGAAGTTATATCTGATAACCCAGAAGGCGGAAGCGGTAAGGGATTATGGGTCAACGGCCTTAGCCACATGAAGAAGGTAGTAATAATAGATGGCAAGTCCTTCAACTTTGAGAGATCTTTTGCATACCAGTTAGTAAGTGCAGACACCCAGGTCCTTTGCTTTGATGATGTAAAAAAACATTTTGACTTTGAACGTTTGTTTTCTGTGGTAACAGAAGGTTTGACATTAGAAAAGAAAAACAAAGACGCTATCAAAATTCCTTTTGCTAAATCTCCAAAGATTATAATCACCACAAACTATGCCATCAAAGGTAAAGGTACCTCATTTGAAAGACGTAAGTGGGAGCTGGAGTTAGCTCACCATTACAACAAAGATTACACACCGCTTGAAGAGTTTGGAAAACTTATGTTTGGAGATTGGAATGATGAAGAGTGGTGTCAGTTTGACAACTATATGATTAAATGTTTACAGCTTTATTTAGAAAAAGGATTGCAGAAAAGCGAATTTGTAAACTTAAAAGTCAGAAGACTATCAGCTGAAACATGCCATGAGTTTATTGAATGGTGTGGTGTATTAGAAAACAATATACACGAGAAATTAAAACCAGCCGGTAAGATAGCAAAGCAAGAACTATACCATGATTTTATAGAAGACAACCCAGACTTTGCGCCTAAATCAAAACTTACTGTGAGTCGTACACGATTCAACAAATGGCTTGTTGCTTTTGCTTTGTTTGCATACGATTGTGAGCCAGAGCAAGGTAGAGATAAAAGTATGAGGTGGATAAGATTTAGATTGAAACATGAATTAGAAAAACAGACAGACTTTGAATTTTAAACTACGAGATTATCAGAAAAGGATTGTGCGTCAAGGCACCAAGGTTATAAATGATCATGGCTTTTTATACTTAGCCATGGAAGTCCGTACGGGTAAAACTCTAACCAGCCTGTCTATATGTTCTAAACTTAACGCTTATAATGTTTTGTTTGTTACAAAGAAAAAAGCAATTTCAAGTATTGAAAGTGATTATAGATTACTCAAACCTGCTTATGATATAACTGTGATTAACTATGAGAGTTTACATAAAGTGTCTCATGAGACTATGTTTGACTACATTATATTAGATGAAGCACATACTTTGGGTGCATTTCCAAAGAAGAACAAACGATGTGAGACAGTTCAACGTCTCATTAATATACATAGGGCCAAAGTAATTTTACTATCAGGTACACCTACACCTGAATCATACTCTCAAATGTTTCATCAGGTCCATGCGATCCCAGGCAACCCATTTCAAACCTTTAAAAACTTTTATCAGTTTGCTAAAGTGTATGTAAGGGTAAAGCAAAGAAAGATCAATAGTTTATTTATTAACGATTGGTCTGATGGATTACGAACTATCTTAGATCAAATGAAACCATACACAATATCATACACTCAGAAAGAAGCTGGCTTTGTAGTAGACACAAACGAAAAGGTTTTGTTTGTAGATATAGATCCATCGGTTAAAAAAATTATAAGCGAACTTAAAAAGGAAAGGGTAGTACAAGGAGATGAAGAAGTAATATTAGCTGACACTCCAGTAAAGCTAATGACAAAAGTACATCAACTTTGTTCAGGCACTGTTAAGTTTGAAAGCGGTAGGTCTATGGTTATAGATCTAACTAAAGCTAATTATATACGCAAAAAGTTTGCAGGTAAAAAGATTGCTATCTTCTACAAGTTCAAAGCAGAACTTGAAGCATTGAAGGAAGTGTATGGAGATCTATTGTGCGAAACATTAGAAGAGTTTAACAACACTCCGAAGACAATAGCATTACAAATTGTATCTGGACGTGAAGGAATTAGTTTACGAAAAGCTGAAGCATTAATATATTATAATATAGATTTCAGCGCTACAAGTTATTGGCAGTCAAGAGATAGAATGACAACTAAAGATAGATTATATAATAAAATCTTTTGGATCTTCTCCAAAGATGGCATAGAAAAAGATATATATAAAGCAGTAGTAAAGAAGAAAGACTACACACTAAATCATTTTAAGAGAGATTTATTAACTTAGTGTTATGATTAGATATATAATATTTATTTTACTTTTTGTTGGTTGTTCCCCTATATATTACCAACAAAAGCCAAAGATCACTCATGTGTTAGCGCTAACAGAAGAAGGAGATACTTTAAAAATACCTATTGATGCTATCAAACCTACTAATATATATCGTATTTATGATAATGTTCACACATACCCAAGGTATTGGAATTATTATCATTGGAATGGCGTACCCACTTACTATCAGAATTGGAACAAACCAAAGCCAATAGATTATGGTGGTAACAATAACTCAAATAATAATTCAATAACAACACCAGTCATTAAACCTGCACCGAATAGTGTGGTAACTCCACCGAAGCCAGTGAACCCTGGGCGTGGAGGAAATTAACTATGACTGAACAGCAGATACAAACTAAAAAAATAAAAGAGTTAGAGGCTGAAGGATATTATGTTATTAAATTAAAGTTAACAAATAAGAATGGCATACCAGATCTTATGGCTATACCAAAAGACTCGGATGTTTTTTTTATAGAGGTAAAAGGAAAAAAAGGAAAGGTATCAAAATTACAGGAGTATAGAATAAAAGAATTAAAAGATCATGGAGTTAGAGTTGAAGTACACAAAGGCGATTGAATACGAAGTAGAAGATTCGTTTATGATTACGTTAGAAAATGCTGATCCATATATAGCGTACAAGATTGCTTTGTATATAGAAGATCATCTTCCTGGTATACCTAATAATGATTTTCATACACACTTGCTTGCTGGTATTGTTCATGATAATGAGAAACCTTATCCTTTTGTTGTTGAATGTTTAAAGACAGCTGATACATTTCTCACTTTTACAGACTTAAAGTTCATTTCATTAAATGAATACTTAGATTTTATAAACTTAAATTCATATATTAAATCAAATGTTAAATTTAAAACCCGAAACCGTCATATATATAGCGGAAAAAATTTTACAACTGGATCTGAAATCTAATAGCAGAAGAGAAGATTATATCGAAGGTAGAGCAATAGTATACTATATTCTTAGAAATAAACTTGGCTTAACTTATCAACAAATAGCTAAAGTTTTTAACAAAAACCATGCTACTGTACTACATGCGTTAAAGGAGTGGCCGTATATGGTTAAATATCGTAGCGAAATAGAACATAAAAAGAATGATATTGTAGAATATATAAACGAAAACTGTGTATCTGATAAAGATGGTCGCAAGGATATTAAGATCAAAGCTTGCGAGGACGAAATATTTTTATTAAATTCAAGAATTAACGAACTTAAGAAAAAACTAACAGAGTTATATAAAACAAAACATGCACGAAGATTGTAAATATACATATGAAGATGTAGATAAAATTGCAGGGTATGTTACTTGGTCAAACAGAAAAAAAGTCAGCACACTCAAACATATTGATTGTGTTATGTACTGCAACTTGGGAATTGATAGTACAATAGCTGAAAAAAAATTAGTAAAACAACGATCAAGAAATATTTACAGAGTCATTAAAAACATAGACGAAAGTTTAGGAAAATTATTGCTTGATTGTATGGATAGATAAAAGATGGCCCATATATCTCAGGACGATGTGAATACCATAGCTCACATAAATAGTGTGACTAATGGTCTCCACGACCTTTCTGATGAGCTATATGAGGATCTAATGGACAGGGAAAACGAGAAAGCAAAACAAACCGCACAACATATCTGCAAGCTCATGGCAGAGTTGATCCAATCATTAAGTGACGACATATGAAGAAAGAAACCGCACAAGAGCTTCGAGCTTTTGCTGAAACTATTGCACAAAGATATTCTAATACAGCCAGAGAATGTAATCATAACAACGAATCGTTTGGTGTAGACGAAGTAATACCTACATCAGATCATTCTGCTGTAATAAATTTTAAAAAAAATACTGGTAAGATTGCAGTGGCTTTCGCCTACTACATTACTAAAGGTCGGTCAAAGGGTTGGAAGTATTTTTTCCCAACTGATTCCCACGTGAACGGAATGCAGGCATTCCTTTTTTATAAGCTACAAGCGGAGCGGATAAACTATAGTAAGAATTAATTATTTTAGAATCTCGTAGTTCTGAACACTTTTCATAATCCTCATCCTCCTCGAAGTATTCTATAAGGACATCAAATACATCATCCTCCATCGACACAACAGGTTTTGTGGGATCAAATATAAACGCAGGAGCATCCTCTCTTTCAAGCATAGAATCGTAAGTCTCTTTACCTGTCAGAAGTAAATAGCTGTTAACCATACATTTATGTTCATCAAAATACCTCATTATAAATCAAAATCTAAATCCAATTCTAAATCATCTAAGCCCATATCTAAATCCAAATCGTCTATTTCTAAATCTATACCCAGATCTTTAAGAGCTTCTTTGCTTCTTTGCTCTTGTTCGACTCTTCTTTTTATCTCTTCTTTTGTTGGCGGTTTTTTGCCATACATGTCTTTTAGTATAATTCTTCGTATGTCTTTATAGAACGGTAGCAGTCCTAAGTTACCCATAACTTCAATAGTCATTCTGTTTGTTAGCTCTTCTTCAGCTCGTTTTTTAG
>Ga0208159_1000263_pt1 | contig 22121 bp, 28 predicted proteins | sample 9_EtaG_FD_184082 | JGI IMG/M metagenome (GOLD analysis project Ga0208159, IMG submission 184082) | Marine viral communities from the Subarctic Pacific Ocean - 9_ETSP_OMZ_AT15188 metaG (SPAdes) (version 2) | ecosystem: Environmental > Aquatic > Marine > Oceanic | place: Pacific Ocean | collected... | reverse complement strand
TCTATGGTAGAATTCTTATACGAAGTATTAATTTTAAAATGGAGATATTATGATTGAAGAATTAAATAACAAACTAAAGTCCATGTACCTTGAACCAAAGACCAAGTTACGAGTAGACGTTGATTATGTAATTGGAAGATTACAAGAGATCGTATGTGTAGGAGAAACAATGTACAGTGCAGATGCTAACAAGCATATCTTGTCCATACCTACATGGGAACTTGAAGAATTTATTGATGAGTTAAAAGAGAACAACGACAACCACAATAAAAGATTGGAGGAAAACGATGGATGACAATCAGTTCATAAAATTAGATACAAATCTTCCTAGTTTATTGGAAGATGTTGGTTATAAGATTGATTGGAATGATGATGAAGAAAGAAACAATTATCATGCTTTCAGAAACAGAGTTTACCAATTGATAGATAAATATTACGGAGAATCAACATGAGTAATGTTTTAAATGACAAAGAACTAGATAGGTTAATTGAGTTAGGTAAAGACATAAAAGGTACATTATTATTTGGAGATCCAAATGGTCATGGATATCCTAGTCGCACTAACAGACTTGCTTTGTTAGATATGTTTAAAGAATATTTAGAAATACATGAATACACAATAACTAAAAAGGAGAGTGAAAATGGAAATTAAAACTTTAGAAGTTAAGAACATATCTCACTATGCGAGGGGTTCAGAAGAAACACCTTGTTACAATGCAACAGTATATATCAATGGTAAGAAAGCCATTGAGATTAGCAATGATGGTCGAGGTGGCATGGACTATCAACATTCATACCCTGACTTTGGAGATGGAAGAGGTGGCATTGTTCAGAAAGCAAATGAATGGTGTGTCAAAACTTTTGGTCAAGAAAGTTTCAAGTTTATGTCAGGTGGCAAAGAAGAAACTTGCACCTATGACATTGATTTAGAACACTATTGTCATAAGGTTTTGTATGATTGGTTAGATACAAAGAAACTCAAACAAGATCTAAAAAAGCAATATCTTTTCGTAGAAAAGGGTCAACTTATGGGATACAAGAAAAGAGCCAATGATACAGACACGGCATTCAAACATTTCTTTGAGAAGAACCACCCAAACGACAAGTGTTTAAACTTTCTACCTTTTGATGATGCCCTTAAATTATTCAAGGAATGTGCATAATGAATAGGATAGATAAGTTAGTTGAGATCTACAACACATGGGGAGATGTCAATGGCATTTCTCCACTACCTAGTGCAGATGATTTAATATTTGATGGTTCGTATGGTAAGAAAAAAGTTTCCAACGATCAGATGAAATGGCTCAAACGATTTAGTGAAGTTTGGAATCGTGCCGAGGATCATGAATATAAAAGGAGGACGAGAAAATAATGGAAAAAGTAACAATATCAACACCCATGTGGGTTGAGATGTATTCTGAACTTGCTAGTTCTTGTTTTGATTATGGGAGCATTGATAATCGTTATGATGAAGATGGAAATATTCTCGAGGAATATCAAGAGGAATTTGAAATGTTAACAGATGCAATGGAAGACATTATGTCTAGGTTTTTAGTAAAGGAGGATTAGATGCAATGTATAATCTGTAAAAACGAAATTGAAGAGCAATATACTGATGATGGTATCATGTATTGGGATCAGGGACACAATGCCCAACCGATAGCAGACGGCAGATGTTGTGATTCATGTAACAAGAATGTTGTTCTTCCACAGAGAATAACAGATATGCAAATGGAAGTTCTTGGAAATTTATATAAGGAGGAAAAATAATGGGTAGATATTATCACGGAGATATTGAGGGCAAGTTTTGGTTTGCCGTACAGAGTTCGACAGATGCAGACTTTTTTGGAGTAGAGGGTTATGCAACACATCTTAACTATGGGTTTGGAAAAGAAGATCATTCCAAAGTTAAGGAGGGAGTTAAGAACTGCGAAGATACATTAGGCAAGTACAAAAAACTTTTAGATGAGTTTTTTGAAACAGACGGAAAAGACGGCTATAATGAGGATATGTTAATTAAGTTCTTAGATAAAAAAGAACACCCTCATAGGCATACTGAACAAGGTGTTAAGTATTACCTAGAATGGTATGCACGATATGACTTAGGTAAACAAATAGATAATTGTATCGACAAAGAGGGTTATTGTAATTTTGAGGCAGAACTATGAAAACATATACAGTATTAGTTAGTGAAAGCATAGCAAAGCAATACCTTGTTCATGCTAATTCAGAAGAAGAGGCTAAAGAAAACTATAAAGACGGAGAAGAGGAAAGTTGTAAAACTCTTGAAGAATTTGTAGTAGAAGTGGAGAAAGTTTAATGACAACAAGCTACAGTAAAATAAAAGGCAGATCAAAAGGGTATCGATATAGGAACTCTATAGTTGATCTACAAAGAGAACTTTGGAAAGAGAATGCCAAAAAAACTCCGAAAGAGTTGGGGATGGACGAGAGATTTGAAGACCACCCTGATGCTGACAAAGATAAAGACATAGGTAGAATTAAGAGAATATCTACGTCAGGCATTCAAGATAGAAATATGGGGGACTAAATGAACCGAGATCACATTGACCTTTGTTCGGGGATCGGTGGCTTTGCTTTAGGTTTCTCGTGGAGTAGTTTAAATACTACTCCCAAACTTTTCTGTGATACTGAAGAGTGGTGTAGAAAAGTAATAGCCAAGAATTTTCCGAAAGTACCAATAGCAAATGACGTTAAGGAGGTAGCAAATGACCCAAAAAGATTTATTCGAAGAAGACCATTCATCCTCACAAGTGGATATCCATGCCAACCATTTTCAGTTGCAGGTCGTAGGGGAGGCGAAGAAGATCCTCGCCACATCTATCCGTACATCCAAAGAATTGTTGAACAAGTCAGACCCTCTTGGACAGTTTACGAAAATGTTTATGGACACTTCTCAATGGGACTTGACGAGGTTCTCTTTCAAATGGAAAGCATTGGTTACGCAACGAGGACGTTTGTGTTTCCGTCTAGTGCAATCGGAGCATTGCACAAAAGGGACAGAGTTTGGATCGTTGGGAAATACATGGGCGACACCGAACACGATGGATCATCTTCCACCGAGATCGGAGGAGGCAACGAAGAAACTACAGAACGGACACAGAAAGGGAAGAAAGCGACCAAGCAATCTAAGGGAGCAAGTAGATCCAAACACGATAAAACTGTATCCGACTCCGAGAGCCTCGGACGTAGAGGGGGGAATGGCGAGCAATGTGGAGATCAACAACGGAAGATTCTCGAGGAAGAACAAGGACGGAGTTCGGTGGGGAGTAAAGTTGAGGGATGCCGTGAATCACATGGAAACTTTTCCGACACCTCGAGCGAGCGAGTACAAGGATTGTGGAGCAGTTGGGAGCAAGAGTCAGATCCACATGGACAATCGGTCATATCTGTGTGCCAAAGTGAAAGACCCCCACAAACCATCTGGAAAGTTGAACCCAGTGTGGACAGAGTGGTTGATGGGTTACCCAAAAGGGTGGACAGAATTAAAGGACTAGGCAATGCAATAGTTCCTCAAAATGCCATGATAATAGCGAATGCAATAGAAAAAAGTTTATAGAATTGTGGTCGGCATTGCCTCCTTTCAGTGCGATGGTGGAATATCGTGTCTTCAATGTCGTAGATGTCTTGTTAGAATATGCCCACAGAGGGGGTTTTTATATATATTTTTACCCCGTTTATTCCATATCTAACAAGGGAAATGCCGAATGCCGTAATGATAACAAGGCAAAATCTACGAAAATCCACCACTTAATAATAGGAGATGAAATGAAACCAAGCACAGTTAAAATGTTAAAAAAAGCAACTAAAAAGAAATACGACACGCAACACATGAATTATAATAATGCAGACTCGTATTACATAGAGATCTTTACGAATGTAAGAAGAGTTATAAAAGTTGAGGCAACAACAGAGAAACAAGCGATAAGCAGAGCTTTGAAAAAAGAAGAAAGAAGATTGTGGAATAATCTTGGCTATAAGTTTATTGATTGTGATTACAATATAGTTGAGGAAAAAGATTATGAGACCCATAGACAGAATCATAAAAAAACTTGAAGACGATGCAGTGATGTATTCATCTGTTGGTATGGATAAAGAGGCAAAAGAAGCTAGGAGACTTGCGTCTAAGTACACAGAGATGAAGTACAGAGGAGACGTAGATATAATTAAAAGGGAGAAAGATAAGAATGAGTAATATTATACCATTTCCACATAGAATGAAGAGAACAGAAAAGCCTGTTCCTAAAGTATGTGAGTTGGCTGCGGATCAATTTGAAAAAATTATTATTCTTGGAACGCACAAAAACGACAGTTTAATTCAGATGATTACAACAATAAAAGATCCTGCCGAAATTCTTTGGCATCTTGAATCTGCAAAGATTACACTTCTGCATGGTTTTGAGGAGGACGAGTAATGTCATTCAAATACAAAACAAAACCATACGAGCATCAAGAAGAAGCTCTACTTAAAAGTTTTAACAGAAAAAATTATGCTTATTTTATGGAGATGGGTTGTGGTAAGTCAAAAGTTTTGATTGATAACATAACTTGGCTATACGAAAACAAACACATAGATACTGCCATAATTATTGCACCGAAAGGTGTGTATATGAATTGGAAAAACTCGGAGATCCCAACCCATTTACCTGACGATGTGCCAAACAATGTATATGTATGGAAGTCAGGAGCAAACAAAACCGAAAAAATTGTATTAGAAGAGAGTGTTAGGACTAGAGATAAATTAAGAATACTACTAGTGAATGTTGAAGCCTTTGCTACGGCAAAAGTTAAAAGATATTTAGAGGCATTTATTCATCGAAGTAATTTTCTATTGGCAGTTGATGAATCTACAACAATAAAAAACATCAAAGCCAAAAGAACAAAAGAAATTTTAAAACTAGGACAATCAGCTAACTATAGAAGAATACTTACAGGTTCTCCTATCACACAATCTCCTATGGATTTATATTCACAATGTTATTTTTTGGACAAGGAATTGTTAGGATTTGATAGCTATTGGTCTTTCCAAGGTCGGTATGCCATAATTAGGCAAACCAGGATAGGCAATCACAGTTTTCAACAGATAGTTGGTTTTAGAAATTTAGAAGAACTAACAGACAAACTATATAACTTTTCTTACAGGGTTACGAAAGAACAAGCTTTGGATCTACCAGAAAAGATATATACAACAAGACAAGTTAATTTAACATCAGATCAAATTAAACATTACAATAGTATGAAAAATGTAGCCGTGGCATTTCTTGAAAGTGGCGACATGGTTACTGCACCCGAGGTCATGACTCGGTTACTTAGATTACAACAACTTTTATGTGGGTATCTTGTAACAGATGATGGAGAAACTGTTGAGATAGCAAACCACAGAATAGATGCCATGCTTGATACAATAAAGGAGATGGATGGTAAAGTTATCATATGGTCTAGGTTTCGTCATGACATCAGGAAGATTAGAAAAGCTTTGGAGAAAGACTATGGATCGGGAACCGTGGTTACTTATTATGGCGACACCTCACAAGAAGATAGAGACAAAGCCATAAATAGGTTTCAGAATGACGAGGGTACAAGATTCTTTGTTGGTAATGCACAAACTGCGGGAAGAGGTTTGACACTTACTGCAGCCACAAATGTAATTTATTATTCTAATGATTTTAATCTTGAAACTAGGATACAATCAGAGGACAGATGTCATAGGATCGGACAAAAGAACAATGTGTTGTATGTTGATTTGGTTGTTCCTGATAGTATCGATATTCATATAGTAAAAGTTTTACAATCAAAAATTACATTGGCAGGAAAGACATTGGGAGAGGAGGCTAGAAAATGGTTGAAAGTTTCACCTAAAAAATAAATAAGATATTATTTGACATTATGGAAAATTATAGGGTAAAATAAGAAAAAGGAGAATTAAATGGATCCAGACAAGTGGAAATCAGTGGCAGTGCCAATTAAAACTTGGGACATGTTAAAAAAAATGTCAGAAGGTAATGACAGATCTATAGGTGGAGAAATAACAAACCTAGCTAAAAGAGAATATGTATTCTTTTCAGCAAATCTTAAAAATTCCCCTGATCATGAAGAAGCATTCATGGGACTTTACAAAGAAAAAGTTGACAAAGATAAGCCTGAAGTTTAAACTTCAGATTCAATACCGAAGGGTATAAACTTTAACGTAGAAGGAGAGAACGATGAGTGATGTGTTTTCACTATTCGAAGAAGAGGCAGCTGACCCTCAAGCATTTAATAAAGTTAGCGAAGGAGAGACTACAAAACTCTCTTCATTAATTAGGCAATCAATCGATCTTGGTAAAGAGGTCGAGCTTGCTGAAAAACATCTAAAAGACTTACAACAAAGAAAAAGAACTGTTGATGAGGAAGACATTCCATCATTAATGGATCAACTAGGTGTTGAAAGTTTAACTGTTGATGGCAACAAAGTTTCCATAGATAAATATGTATCGGCTAGAATTCCTGACGATAGAAGGGAAGAAGCATTTAGTTTCATTCGTTCTATTGGCGAAGGCGATATAATTAAGAATGAAGTTGTTGTCGGATTTGGTATGGGTCAAGATAATGTAGCAGGATCCGTGGTTGATGATTTACGCAACAAGGGATTAGAACCTGCACAAAAGACACATATCCACCCAATGACACTGAGGACTTGGGCGAAGAACCGAATAGAAAAAGGCGATACGATAGACTTTGATCTGTTTGGTGTTTATGTTGGTAACCGTGCAAAAATAAGGGGAGCAAAATAATGAAAAGTGCCGTTGCGTCAAAGAAAGCTACAGATGTAGCAGTTTCTGATCTTTCATCTTTATTAGAGGAAGAGGCAGGAGCAGGACTTGAGAACTTTACAACAGAGGACATGCAGATACCTTTTATAAGGATCTTGCAAGCTTTGTCTCCACAGTTGAACAAACAAGATAGTTTGTATATCAAAGGTGCTGAACAAGGCGATATATTTAATACTGTATCACAACAAGTGTACAAGGCAGAAGAAGGTATTACTGTAGTTCCTTGTTTCTTTGAGAAAAAGTTCTTGGAGTTTGCTTTAAGATCTACAGGTGGTGGTTTTATAAAAGAACTAGCATTTAACGATAAGGACATAACATTAGCAACAAGAGATGGTGCAGCCGAAATTTTGCCTTCGGGTAATGAGTTGGTTAGAACTCATCAACATGTTGTTATGGCTATGGATAATGAAACCAAGCTAGGTGCTCCTGCTATTCTTGATATGAAAAAGACACAACTAAAAGTGTCTCGTAGATGGAATACATTAAAGAATGGTATCAGATTACCTTCGGGTAAGCCAATGCCATTGTATGGAACTGCTTGGAATATTCAAACCATAGCAGAAAGTAATGACCAAGGTAGTTGGTATAACTACAAGGTTGAACGAGTCTATGACATCACGAAAGAAATAGAAGCGATGATGTTAGAGGCTAGAACTATGTATCAAAGCTTCAGAAAAGGGGAGATTAAAACGGCTTCTGCACCTGCTGATGAAATGCAGAGTGCACAGAAGGATGATGAAATACCGTTTTAATTGAATGAAAGTCGTGGCTGGTCCTCCAAGCCACGGCTCTTTTTTTTTGGAGTGAAGAGTGAATTTAGCAGAAGAATTATTAGAAGCATTTAGTGGGTTTAGTACGGCTCATGGGCAGACAGAAGTGTCTCAAGAACGTACGGCAGGAAAACAGAAAGCAAAATCATTTATAGTAAGAAATCCTCTTACTTTGGAATTGATAGAAGGGCACATCAACGGCAAAAAAGGTGTTGGTGCGATCCCAATAAACGAAGAAAATAAGTGCAAGTTTGGTGCATTGGATATAGATCAGTATCCATTAGATCACAATAAATTAGTTGATAAACTAGCAGAACTCAAAGTACCATGTATCGTGTGCCGTAGTAAATCGGGTGGTGCACATATTTTTTTCTTTTTTAAGGAATGGATGAATGCTGGGGACTTTAGGGACAAGGCTGCTGAAATATCTTCTGCTCTTGGGCATGGTCGGTGCGAAATATTCCCGAAGCAGGAACAGATTCTTGTCGAGCGGGGGGATGTGGGTAACTTCATTAATCTGCCATATTTTGACTCGGATCAAACACTCCGTTATGCAATCCTCAAAAAAAGAACAAGCTATATCGAGGCATCACTCTCGGAGTTCATCAAGCAAATACACAAAGTCAAAACGAGTCCCAAAGATTTTTTAAAATTACCGATAGGCGGACCTGTTGACTTGTTACCTAATTATATACCTTGTCTTAGAACAAAACTAGCAATAGGAGTGTTTGAGGGCGAAAGAAACAGAACTGCATTTCATTTAGGTGTGTTTTTACAAAGACTTGATCCTAGTAATTGGAAAACAAAACTTGAAGAACACAACATGAAAGATTTTAATCCGCCATTATCTGCATCAGAAGTTGTAGCCATTCAAAATACATTAGAGAAAAAAGAATATCAGTATCTTTGCAAAGAAGAGCCTATGTCTTCACACTGCAATCAGAGTGTATGTCGAACTATGAAATTAGGTATAGGTGCTACATCGATGCCAACAATAAGTGGCTTGTCTGTTATTTTATCCGAGCCAAGATTGTGGTTTGTAGATATAGGTGGTCAGAGATTAGAGATAACCACAGAAGAATTACAAGCACCTCGTTTGTTTCAGCGAGCATGTATGGAACAATTAAAAGTTATGCCTCCTAAATTAAAAGATGCAGATTGGGAATCAACAGTTAATGATTTGATGGAAAAGTGCAATGAGATACAAGTTCCCGAAGAATTAACATACAAGGGTCAGTTTGTATCTATACTTGAATCTTACTGTACAGGTCGAGTTCAAGCACAAACTTTTGAAGAAGTTATGTTGGGTAAACCATATACTGAAGTAGAAGAAGGTAGAACATATTTTAGATTAGACTCGTTGATGGAGTTCATGCGACAGAAAAAGTTTGATAGTTACACGAGAGCACAAGTACAAGAAAGACTCAAAGAGATAAACAACGAAGAAAGTTCTATTGTAAAAAAATTTAAAACATCAGCAGGTAAATGGAAATCAGTTAGAGTTTGGTGGATACCAGAGTTTGCTTCTGAAGTAGAAATTGCAGATGTACTTATTGAAACAGAGGAGGCTCCGTTCTAATGGAAGTATTAATAGCTTTTTGCACAATCATAGTTGAAGAATGCAGATACAAAGGTGGCGAAGGAAAGTGTGGTTTTTGGAATCCTGGTGTAGTTTTTAAAACAAGGGACGAATGTAACAAAGATAAGAAGTTAATAGAAGATTATGTTGTTGAAGAGTTATGGAAGATACACCCAGAGGCAGTAAAGATATATGCGAGTGGAGCGTGTTTTAAATCAGAAAGTGAAACAAAAAATCCCACAACAAGAAATAAGGGCAGAGATAGAAAGTGACAAAAGAGCTTACAATTTTTGGGCCACCAGGCACAGGAAAAACAACAACTTTAATTGATTTAGTCAAAAGTAGAATAAAACTTGGTGCAGATCCAAACAAGATAGCATTCATGTCTTTCAGCCGTAAAGCTGCAACAGAGGCAAGAGATCGTGCCATGGGAGAGTTAAATTTAAATGCAGATCAAATGTTGTATTTTAGAACATTACACTCACTAGCATTTACTTGGATGGGTTTGACTACAAGACAAGTTTTCAAAGGATCTGACTATAACGAATTAGGAAAACTAGTTGGGTTGGAGTTTAGAACTAACCCTACTGTTGGTTTAGAAGATGGACCTTTGTTTCAGATAGGTGCAGGTGGCGACAGATATATGTCTATTATTCAGATGGCTCGTGTTAGAGAAGTTACACTAGAACAACAATTCAATGATACTTGGGATCATACTTTACATTGGCAACAGCTTAAAATTTTAGATAAAGCTTACACAGATTACAAAATAGCAAAAGACAAATTAGATTTTGTAGATATGATAGAAAAATTTATACGAGAGGGATCTAGTCCAAAGTTTGATTTACTAATTATAGATGAAGCACAAGACTTAGCACCTCTGCAATGGAGAATGGTAAAAGAAGTTTTAGTGCCGAACTCAAAGGCTGTGTATTATGCTGGAGATGACGATCAAGCTATATACTCTTGGATGGGTGTTAGGATAGAAGATTTTTTAGGTTCAAGTAAAAATAAAATGATTTTAGAAGAATCGTACAGAGTTCCGAATGTTGTTCATGAATTTTCACAAAACTTGATAAAGAAACTTTCTCTTAGACAACTTAAAAAGTGGAAACCCACTAGTAAAGACGGCACGATAACTTGGCATAGAGATATTTTAGATGTTGATATGACTAATGGCGAATGGCTGATACTTGCAAGAACAAATTACATAGCAAACAAAGTTTGTGTTCGTATGAAAGAAGAAGGCTATCTTTATTGGAGAGAAGGCACAGGTTGGTCTATATCTCCAAACGTATTGAATGCCATAGAGTTGTGGCTTAAACTACAACGAGGAGCATCAGTGCCTGCTGATTTGTTAAAACCTTTTTCAAAATTAATTAATCCTAATTATATAACAAAATCAGGTAGAAAGTTGATGTATTCTTTAGCAGACGTTAACAGCGAAAGACCTCCCGATGAGGGATACTCATTAGGAAACTTAGAAAGATTATGTGAGTTTACGGCAACTAATTCAGTGCCGTGGCAGAAAGTTTTAAGTGTGTCCGATCAAGAAACAGCATACATCATGTCTGTTAGAAGACGAGGAGAAAAGATATTAACAGGTAGTCCAAGGATTAGAATATCTACAATACACAAAGCAAAAGGTGGAGAGGCAGATAATGTAGCTGTTTTATTAGACTCTACAAAGGCTTGTGTAGAAAGTTTAGATCAGGACTCAGAGATCAGAACTTTTTATGTGGGTATAACTCGTGCTAAAAAAACACTGCATCTAATAGAATCAACAACAAAATATAGGTTTGAAATATGAAGAAAAACAGAAAATACTTTTTAGATGAGGCAGAGAAACTAATCAATGGACCGAGAGCCAAGGAATATGGGCCTGCTAAATTTAATCATGAAAGAATAGCCAAGATATGGTCTGTTATATTGGCAAGAGAAGTAACGGCACAAGAAGTTGTAGCTTGTATGGTTGGTGTAAAATTAGCTAGACTAGCAGAAACAATAGAACACGATGATAGCTGGGTTGATATTATCGGATATGCTGCATTAGGCGGAGAAATTATAAATGACAAATGATCAATATCATTTTTTAGATCAAGATATAAAAGATATGTCTTGGGGTAATGTGGACTCTGATTGGACACCTCCCCAAAGTTTTCCTGATCTATCTCAATACGAAACAGTTTCTATAGACTTAGAAACTAAAGATCCCAAACTACTGACTCTTGGTCCTGGTTGGACAAGAAAAGATGGATACATCATAGGGGTGGCTGTAGCTGCGGGAGAAAGTTCTTGGTATTTTCCTGTTGGTCATCAGTCTGGTAATTTACCAAAGAAAACAGTTTACAAATGGTTACAAAAATTATGTGACGATGTGAACATAACAAAGATATTTCATAATGCTTTGTACGATTTAGGTTGGCTACGAGCCGAAGGAATAGAAGTCAAAGGCAAGATAATAGACACCATGATTGCTGCACCCTTGTTGGATGAAAACAGAAGATGGTATAATTTAAACTCACTTGCTCGTGATTATCTTGGAGAATACAAAGATGAAAAGCTATTGAAGTCTGCAGCAGATGAGTTTGGTGTAGATCCAAAGTCTGGTATGTGGAAATTACCACCTAGATATGTTGGCAAGTATGCTGAACAAGATGCTTTGATAACTTTAAAACTTTGGGATAATCTTAGAAAGAAGATAACTCAAGATGAGTGTTCAAGTATCTTTGAGTTGGAAACAAGTTTACTACCTGTTCTTTTTGAAATGAAAACAAAAGGTGTTCTTGTTGACATTGATAAAGCACAACAGACTAAAAAAGAATTAGTGAAGATAGAAGAATCACTTATACAAGAGATAGTCAAAGAAACTGGAGTCACGATAGAACCTTGGGTCGCCACATCTGTAGCAAAAGTCTTTGATGCTGTAGGTCTTCCTTATTCTCGCACAGAAAAGTCCGGGTCGCCCATGTTTACAAAACAATTTTTGTCTAATCAGACGCACCCTATCGCAAAAAAAATTATAAAAATTAGGGAGATAAACAAAGCCAATACGACTTTTGTTGATACTATTCTTGAACATTCTCATAATGGTAGAATACATTGTGACTTTCATTCTCTTAGATCCGATGGTGGTGGAACTGTTACAGGTCGTTTTAGTTCAAGTAATCCTAATTTACAACAAATACCTGCAAGAGATCCAGAAATTAAAAAATTAATTCGTGGTTTGTTTGTGCCAGAAAAAGGACACAAGTGGGGATCGTTTGACTACGCATCACAAGAGCCAAGATGGTTAGTTCATTATTGTGCCACTCTAACAGGTGTGGATAGGCATCCACAGATAGATGATGTTGTTAAAATGTATCATGAAGGCAATGCTGACTTTCATCAGATGGTTGCTGATATGGCAAACATACCTAGAAAACAAGCCAAGACAGTTAATCTTGGAATCATGTATGGTATGGGCAAGGCTAAACTCGCTAATGTTATGGATATAGATACAGACGAAGCCTCCAAACTTTTAGAAACTTATAATGAAAGAGTGCCTTTTTTGAGATCTTTATCTGACAAAGCCATGAACCGTGCTTCGAGCACAGGTATTATTAGAACCTGGTTGGGCCGTAAATGTAGATTTGATATGTACGAGCCTGTGTCTTATGGATACAACAAAGCTTTGCCTATGGAAGAAGCCATTGATGAGTATGGTGGTAAAGGCAGAGTTAGAAGAGCATTTACATACAAGGCTCTGAATAGATTGATTCAAGGGTCAAGTGCTGACCAAACCAAGAAAGCGATGGTTGAATGTTACAAAGAAGGATTGTGTCCTACGTTGACCGTACATGATGAACTATGCTTCAACATCAAAAATCAAGAAGAAGTAGAAAAAATCAAGGACATTATGTGTAATTGTGTCCCAAATCTAAAAATACCCTTTGAAGTGGACGCAGAATTAGGCAAAAACTGGGGAGAAGTCGGCTAACCTATCTATCATAATCCTAGAAAAACAAAGGTATTTCTAGGGTACAATCACACACGGACATATCGTTTCGGCTCTGTGTGGCGATCTGAGAGCCTAGTTTTTTCGGACAGGCTTACAATATGCAGTAATTTTAGCCATTTTGCCATCTAACAGCGGAACATCAGGTTGATTGTTCAAACGTCTAGCAAAATACAAACAAGTATTAATATTTTCAAATCTTTGTGTCTGATCTACCACTCTTTCGTTGAGCATGAAGATCAGAAGAAACTCTATCATTCATCTTTTGCCTTCCAAAAATACTCGTCTGTATCTCCGAGTCTAAATTTTTGTCCGTTCTCAACTTGATATATCTCTGTGCTAACTTTGAAGTCTGGCTGCAGTGGCTTGTCTGGTGTGAGTGAATTGTCATACACTCTCATTCTATTGTTTGGATACAAACAGAATTGTCCGTTCTCTAATTCTATTATGTTATTTGATTTATGTTCTGCTGGTTTTTCGCTGGTAGAAAAATCTACTGCGTTTACATTCTCATGATAGTTATCAAGAGTGCATACATAAGATCCTTTTAGGATGCCGTGGTCTCTTGTATATACTTCAAAGTCCATGGATCCTATAAACTGTTTGCTAACTGCCACCACCCCATAATCCATGCAATTCCAAAACTGGAGATTATAAAGATCCATATCTGGAGTTGGGGTCTGTGGTTCAGAAGTAAAAGCACTAATAGGTAGTTTATCGTAAAGAGCACCATAGTCAGGAAGGTAAGTTTCAAAATAGAAAGCTCTACCTGGAATAGATTTTGCCGTAACCCATACACCTTTTACGAACTCTCCATGTCCATCTTCTCCATCTCTTAAATATTCTTTTCGTACCCATACATCTATAGAGGGTAAATTAACAACTAATGTAGACATTATGACTTTGGATTCTTCTTTCTTGCTTTTTTGGTTCTTGGATATGATCTGTTCTTGGAAGCAGATACGACTTTCAATTTGCTTTTTTTATTTAAAGCATTACCACCAACATGATGTACATCTTTACCATCGCCTTTACATACTTTACCTTTACGCATCATAATTCTACGAGCTAAGTTTCTATTAGCTCGTTTCTTTCTGCGAGATTTGGGTTCAATCTCATATTCTCGTTGATAATTTCTTTTGTATGACACTACTCTATACCTTTTGAGTAACCACCTGCTCTTGTATATGTTAACACATCTTTTCTATTAGCAACATCATTAACATAAGAAACATGCACCCATCCAGAATTAGGCTCCTTACCATCCCAACACTCTAAGATTAACTGATCAAAATTTAAATTTTTCTCAATATATTTTGCTAAATCATAGTTACTAACACCAAATATTTCTATATCTGCCGCTTCTCCATCACAATGCTGCGAGGTAGATTTTGAGCCAATCGCTTCACATAAGGCAGGACTGCGATACCCAGAGTTAATTATGATTGGTTTACCAAAAGCAGACCTGACTCTTTCTAATACATTAGAACACAAAGATTCCATAGCTTTGATATGAATTTCGTTTGGACTGTTTTCTATACCTTTTCTTTCTGCTGTTTGTGATTTGGTAAATTCTGTTAATGAAAAATTATCTGATAATTTCATCCTATGTTCCTTTGTTGTCTTTCTGCAATGATTCGATCATTGGGATTTAGTAGTGTAGCTAGTCTCGTATTTATATCTCTTGCCACAGGCGATACTTGAGGTGCACTTGCCACAGGCGATGGAGGCACATTTGTCGTTACAGGTTCTGATTTCTGGACAGGCTCTTGTGTATTAACTTCAGATACATCATCTATTTCTTTTTCTACCTCTTCTACAGGATCTAACGACATACCCAAAGATTCTTGATATCTTTTTCTGATTTCATTCAAAGGTATTGTGTGACCTTTTTCTCGAGCATCTATAAAAGAGTCACGACTAGGAAAGAAAGGTATGTATCTATTATTTATTACAGAACCTATCTCTTTATTTCCCACATTCTCTTTTTTAAGTCTTTGAATAATCTGTTGCCTTGTTGCACCTAAACTTTGTAAATCTAAAAAGTCTTGTCTAAATTTTCTAAATGTTCTGAGTCTGGCATCGTTAGCTCGTGTCCACGCATCTAATATAGCCTCTGGTGTTGTCACAGATTTTTTTATTTCTCTGTTGTAAAGAGTTGCGGCTGTGGATCTTGCAGCTTTGAACTCGTTTGCTTTGAACATTCCAAGTCTATCAGGATCATAAGATTGAGTGTTTAATCCAGTTAATGCCCTTAATAGCTCTCCAGATGTCGTGTATTCTTTACCAGTGCTAGGCTCTGGACCTAAGTCACCGACACCTCTAGTAAATCTACCAAACTCTATGTCGTTAAAATTAGAACCAACAGGAACTCTAAATGGAGAAGCACCAGGTGTTATACCCTCAATGACATGGATAAAACCTTTTGCCAACTGATCTCCAAAAGCATCTCCGCCCTCTCCTGTTTTAAATATTTTAGCACCAGACATTGTTTCACCACCACGACCATACATGGTTACAGGAAGAACATCTCTGACCCTTGCAGTTATAATAGATTCTGACAAAAATGGTGTGAAAAATTCAGAAAAAGCTTCATATGACGCTCTTCTAACTTTTTCGGCTCCGTCTTTACCTAATTTACCATCGTTATCTAAACTTCTTAACAATGCAGTAAATGGTCTAATCAAGGTATCGTATGGGTTTGTGTGACTAAAATCTATCACCTCTATGTGACCATTTTTATCTCTACCCACAGGTAACAGAGTTGAATTTTTCTGAAAAGGTGCTGACATGTTTTGTATGGCTCTCATTTCTTCATCACTTGTTTCAGTTAGGTTCATAGCCATTTCTCTTAGAGTTATTGGTAATGCAACAAAAGTTCCAAGAGAACCCATAAGTCTTCTCATTCCAATTTGTCTAACTTCTGGTATGTTACTGCTTAGTTCTTTCATAGCTGTGTCTAATGTATTAAAACCAGTTCTAATAATTTCAGCAGGAAAAGATATAAAGTTACCAACAGGTAATCTTCTTAATCCAGCCACAAGCGGAGAGGTTAGATCGTAGTTTGGTACTAAGTTTCTAACTCTATCTGCAGCAAAGTCTTCTATTCTCTGTCCTTTTAAAAACTTTTCATCAAAATCTTTTGCAAGTTTTTTTACTTCAACAGCATCCCCTTTGCCTTTTGCTAAATGTTTCGCTCTAGCTGTTCTTAATTTATTTAATTCAAATTCATAGTTGTATATCTTCCAGATGTCGTCACCACCTTTGTACATATTCTCTACGATGGAGGCTCCTTTTTTAATTCCTTTGTCTATACTACCAGTAAATCCAGTGAAGTTAGTTTCTTTTAATCTTTTCATCAAAACTGGGTCTGTCTTTGTGCCGTATCGACCAGCCTCTGAAGCATCACCAACCGAGGTTCGTGTATCTTGAAACTCTTTTTGTCCTCTTAAAGTTCTTGAATCAACACCAGCCTCATAACCAATACCTCTTCTAATATTAGATTGCAGTTCTCTTAATTCTGCCTGACTTCCAATAACTCCTCTTTTTTGTAGATCAACTAAGTATGCTAGATCATCGCCTTTGTATCTTTGTAAAATATCGTTTTTAACAAGTCTTACCGACTCCATGACGTTTGCACCACGACCCACATTACCTTGTGCAACTGCAAATAAACTAGCAGAAACTACGTTTCTAACTTGTGTTATCGGAGATAAAATAGTTTTAGCGTACTGAGAATATCCTTTTAACTTTAAGAACCCACCATAGATAGCTCTAGCTATTCTACCTGTGTCGTTTACGTCATTCATGACAATGTGAGACATTGACTTCCACATTTCAGATGGCATGGCTATGCCGTGCATAGCACCAAAAGGTGTTTCACCAGGAGCCAATTCATCAATTTGATTTTTTATTAGACTTGATTTACCTAGTACATATGATTGATACCCTTTTGGAGTTTTAATAAATTTTTGAGCATCGTCTCCAATAGTTCTATTGTTAGTATTATGATATATAGAGTTTCTTCCGTTTCGAGCTATATCATCGTCAACAATTTTTCTAAATAAACTATAAAAATTATCAACACCTTTGAACTGAGCCATCTGAGCTATGGTATTTACATAAGCTTCTCTGGCGTTTTTAACTTCTCCGTAAATAGCTTTGAGAGTTGGTATGTCTATTTTTCTTTTGTTTAGAATAGTTATAGGTATCTTTTGAATAGGTGCTCTGTAGGTATTGCCAACACCTCTAAGATTAGCTTGTTGTCTTCCTTTTTGGTTTTGAAAAACAATGTCTATATATTTTTCGATCTGTTGTCTTGTTGGTTTAACACCTTTTTCGGCTTGATAATCTAACTTTGCGATCAACTCTAAATCTTTTTGATCTGGTGCTAGACCATCTCTTTCAGCATTTTTCACTCTTGTTCTTACAGGTTCTAAGTGTTCGTTAAAAACTTTTGATACATGTTCATTCATTCTTACCAAAACATCTGGACTAATTGCTTGTTCCACGCCAGCTACTATCTCTCTTTCTTTAGTAAACATGTTTACAACATCTTCAACAGTATTTGTATTATATTCGTATTTACTGTCTTCTAATATTCTATACTTACGAGTCAAAAATCCTGATGTTGTACCATCAGATGCCATCATACTATTTTTTAATGCGTCTTCGACATCTTCTCGTATTAAAAAACCTTGATTTCTTTTTATTTCAATCCATTGATCAACTTTGTCTCCTGGTAAATTTTCATCGTGTTTAAAAGATTTGGGAGGTCTTAAAGGAGATTTTTTACCTCTTCTCAAATCTTTTATTGATGGTAAATTTTGTACTGTAGCAGAGTTTAAAATATCTTTTGTCAAACCATCTTTTAAATCAACTAGTTCTTTCATTGGTTTTAAGAGTTCTTTGGGTAATCCTATTTCGGCAAACTTAGCAAAATCTGGACTTATTAAGTTAATATTCTTAGTTACTGCTTCATTGCCACTAAAAAATTCATATAAAGTATTTAATATCTTTTGTTTCGTGAGATCTGTTTGTTCTACATATTCTCTTTTCTTTAAAACTTTATCTATTTCGTTTTCTATCCCTTTAAATTTACCTTCTGCTTCTTTCAAAAAAGCTTCAATTAATGGATTAATTAAAGATGATTCTTTGGCTATATCAATTCTTTCAACCACTATTCTACCAGTTTTCACATCTTTATATCTTCTTGAAACATTAAAGTCGTTTTCTATAAGTTCGTTAAATTTACCTTCTATTAACTGTCTGCGTTCTTGTTCTAAATCTTTGACTCGTCCTTTATCTGTAGCAACACGATTTTTATCAGAAGATATTTTATCTATTTCTTTATTTATTTCCTTATATCTTTTTGTTTGAGAGGCATCTGTAATAGCTAGATCTCTAATTACTGCTTCAGCATCTTCTCTTGTTTTGTATTGTTTTTTAAATGTAGTTTTGTCTTTGCCTTTAGTTTCTATTCTATAAAAAGCTTTTTGCTTTACATCTTGTGTTCTAATTGTTTTAGCTGTGGGCAAAAGACCACCAGGACTTAATAGTCCAGCCGTTTTTGAAATAACTTTATCCATAGTGGATGGTGTTTGTTGAGCATCGAGAACTTTATCTTTAGCATCTTCTATTCGTTTTCCTATAGCACCTGTTATTTTATTGGCTGGAGCAGCAATTAGTTCTCCTACACTAGTCTCTACAACGGGTAATTTAGTTGTCGTTGCTTTTGTAAAAGCAGATCCAAGTCCAGATAAAACAGGAGGCAGAGCACCTGCTAATGCACCACCTTCAACAAAGAATGATAATCTGTTTGATAGTCTTCTTGCGGCATCTTCAGATCCAGAATCACCAACATTATATTTATCTGTAATTGTTGGGCCTGACTCAAAAAAGTCACCAATGGTCTGTGTACCGTCAGTCGCTACCACTGCATCAGCTACACCTGCAGCCACCATTTGTTGTGTAGCTAGAGCCACTTTTTCGCCTTTGGTCAGTGAAACTCTGACTGGTTTTCCTAAACCACCTATTTTTTGACCTCTACTAAGTTTTGTGGCGGCTTTACCTATCTTTGATATTTTACTAACAGCAGAAGCTGCTCCTAATCCGGGTATTCCAAACTGAACAAGACCCTCGGCAATAGTTCCTGCTGCACCTTCTGGATCAATACCTTGCGATTTTTTAAATTCTTCAACAGTATCATGAACTTCTTTTGCATAAGAAGTGTCGGCTCCTAGGTCTATAAGTTCTGCACCGAGTTCCACGACTCCTGTAGGTATGTTTATTAATCCAGATAATATACCTTCGCCAACTTCTGCTAAAAAGCCTTCATAAGTATCTGATTCGTTTTTGGGTTCTTCAACGCTTGCACCACCTAAACTCGGTTCTCTAGCCTTTATGGCTTCTATAACTTGTTCTCTTGTGGCTCCTTCTGGACCTTCTATTGAATAGGTTTTTCCATCTGGACCCTCTATTGAATAAGTGGGCATATCTAGTCCTTAGTAGTTTTAAGGTTTGAAAATCCATCGTTAGCAGGAGTCTGATCACCGAAAGTGCCACCATAATCTTTTGCAAATTGTTTTTTTATGTCGTTGATTATGTCTGTTGCTGATTTTCCTGTTTGTATATCATCTTTTGCTCTACCTATGGCATCTGCATATCCGCCTTTATAGAATGCAAAAGCTGCTGACTTGGCTGTTTTAGCATCTTTAAATTTCACACCAGATACTATAAAATTTTCTTGTGCATCTTTAACTTGTTGCATCAGATCTGTAAGTTTACCTGTAGTTTTAGACATCAAATATGTTTCAAGTAGCTCTCTTCCATCATCGCTAATTTTAAATTTACCATCTTTGAATGTTGCATACTCTTCACCCATTGCGAGTATTCTCTTAGCATCCTCGCCTAGAACAGCTAAATTTTCTCTGGACTCAATTTGTTTTATTGTGAGATTTAGTGTTTTTTCTCTAAGTTCTTTGTCTTGTGCTAATGTTTCTTTTTTAACTTCTAAAGTCTCTCCAGCTATTTCAATATCTTTTATAGTTTTAAATAGATTGACTTCGAAAGTTGCGGCTCTAAAAGCATTTTCGTTTGCAGCTTGTGTTTTCTTAAACTCTAAACTTTCTTTGAACTGCTCACTACTTTGTAATAGTTGTGCTTTGTTTTGTAAGTACTGAACTTTAGCTGTCCTAAGAGCTAAAAAGTCATCTTTAGCATCTTTTACAACTTTATACCTTGCTTCTGCTAGATCTTTTCTGTCTTGTCTTTCTTGTGCATTAATTCTTGATAGATCTTTTCCATAGGCATCCACACCTATCGTTAGTCCTTTTGCTATATTTGTTAAAGCATTAGAACTTTCTCCTCCAGCTATTGCCAGTCCACCTTTAATCAAAGATAGCCAAAAAGCAGTATGCTTATCATCATCATAACTAGCGTTATCCTCTAAACCAGCATATCTTCTAGCTAACTTATCTACCTCATCAACAGTTAATTCTCTTTGTTCTTTGTTTAATTCTGTTTGAATTTCATCTAATACGCCTTTGAACTCTGAAACAATGGGTGCTCCTGGATTTGGCTTGTTTATATTATTTTGAATTTCTTGCAGTTTAGCTTTGGCATCATCTAATTCTTTGAACTGTGTCCCTTTTAATAACGGATCAGCTTTTTCTTTTGGTTTTTCTTTTGGTTTTTCTTTCGCCTCTTTTTCAAGTGCCTTTTTAGTTTGATCATTTATGGCTCGGGGATCAACATCTTGAAACTTGACTGGTGTGGTTTCAAAATCGACTACTCTTGTCTTATCGTCAGCTTCTTTTAATTGTTTTTCAATATTTTCACTTGTTGTAACTTCACCATCAACTCCTGCTTCAACAAAAGAGGCAGGAATTATGCCTGTGTTCCCATCGTCACTTGTCTTAATAAAAGGAATTGTGCCTCCAAGTCTCCCAACTCCTATTCTCTCTGGTAAAGAAGTTTCTCCTGTTTGCATTGGTATAACTGGAGATATCTGTGATTGTAATGATTGTTGAGCAATATTCGCTAGTGTCTCACCTTCGCCACCCTTTTTAAATTTTTCTCCTGCTAAAAATTCTAAACCTTTTGCAAGAGGAGAAGTTGCGTATCTTGGAAACATGCGATCAAAAAAACCACCATTAGCAAATCTTTGTTGCACTGTACCCATCAACTCTGGCGATGATGCAAGAATACCCATCGCTTGATTTGGATTCATTGGTTGACGAAACATTCTTCTTTTTAATGGATCATTCATTAAGCTCTCCCGAAACCTGGAAAACCTTTTCCTTGATTCATTAGACCATAAGCACCAATACCTGCTTGTGCGAGACCCAGTAATTGTGAGCTTGTACTAGGAGGGGGTGTTGTAGTTCTTGAAAAGGTTTGTTGTAATGCTGGTACGCCTCTAAATATATCAGACATAAACCCAATCTGTTGAAAAGGTAATGCTTGTTCTGCAAGTATGTTAGCTCTATCTATATCAAGTTCTCTTTGTCCTTGTTGTTGTTGGAGACTACCTATACCCAATAATGTGTTCACATCTTGAACACCCATTTGTTGCCCTAATTGTCCTAATCCAGCAGTTTGAACTCCAAGACCTGCAACTGTTTGACCTAACTGTCCAGTTAGTTGTGCTTGTCTTAACTGTTGTTGTGCTGCTTGTTGTGCCAAGTTTTGTGCTTGTTGAAAACCAGCTGATCTTAGCTGTGCACCAGTCCTTGCTTGTTGATCTGCTATATTACCTGCGATCTCACCTTGTAAAACAGCTTGCCTAGATCCACCAAACGCACCAGATCCTACAGCACTTGCTGCGGCTTGATTAGCCTGTTTTGCTCCTTCAAAAGCAATATCTTCATATTGCTTCTGTATGACATCCTCCATAAAAGGATTCATAAACTGTTGATAACTAGTTGGATCTATTCCTGCTGC
>Ga0208159_1000262_pt1 | contig 22144 bp, 25 predicted proteins | sample 9_EtaG_FD_184082 | JGI IMG/M metagenome (GOLD analysis project Ga0208159, IMG submission 184082) | Marine viral communities from the Subarctic Pacific Ocean - 9_ETSP_OMZ_AT15188 metaG (SPAdes) (version 2) | ecosystem: Environmental > Aquatic > Marine > Oceanic | place: Pacific Ocean | collected... | reverse complement strand
AGGACTGACCATAATATGATTTTTGTCATTGATAATACCTAGTTCTATGTATTTAGCTTTGGCTTCCTTACCGACCAAACCGTCTATCGGACATGGACTGCCTGCGGCAAGCATTGCCCTAAAGACACGAATGTCTTGACAAAGTACCGCAGTTGCCGATACCTTCAATCCAAGCTGTGCTAATCCTCTTGACAATTTTAAGCGTTCACAGTTCATATCTCTAACATGAGTACCAAAACTACCAGAGAAGATACCAGTACCCACAGCACCACTTCTTACCACGACACAAACATCATTACCACTACCTACCGATAGTGATGGTGAGATTGCCGAAGGCGGTGGTTGGTCTTTATAACGGATCGTAGTATCTGCTGCACTTACCGTAGATGTATAAGCCAACGCTAAGGTTAGCACGATAATGGCAAGTAGGATTCTCATTAGTCTGCTTCTGCTATGGTGTTGCCAGCATCTTCCCATGTTTTAATTAATGCTCTTTCTTTGTTATTATCGTCAAGTGGCACAAACATTTCAACACTATCAATAACTGCTTTTATGCAAACATAATCTCCTTGTTCGTCATTTACTTTTTGAGCTGAGTTTACTGTTCTTAAATCATCCATATATTACTCCTATAATTCTGCTGATAAGGTGCAAGGTAAACCTTGTTGACAAAATTGATTAGTAGTTATACTAGTGTCTATATTACTAATAAATCTTCCACCATTAACACCCATAGTTGAACCAGCAAGACTGCTTGTAGTATAACTTCCACCAACTAAACCAAACCCACCTGTTGCAACATGCGTGACAGTAGGAGCTGCTCTCATTTCAGTTCTAAATTGTGGCAATCCTTGTATAACAGTTGCTGCTGTTGCTTGTGTTGCTGGTACTAATTCGCTATCGCCTATAAAATATCTTTGACATCTTGTTAAACTTTCCCCATAAGTTTCAAATTCAAAATCTGGAATTGTACTTGATGTAAATTCTCCCACTTCCATCTGTATGCCTGTAATAAAAAAATCATTACTTGCACTATCTGCAACATTAACTTGTCCGACATAAGTGTTAGCTTGAGTGTAACTACCCCATGATGTTTGCAAAGTGCCACTTTGATAACTACTACCAGCAACTAAAAGCCATTGTAATTGAAAACCAGAGCCATTGTCGTCATTAATTGTGCCACTTGTATCACCATCAAAATTACAGATATGATTTTCCCAAGTATTAGCAGAACTTACCGTATATGCTTTTGATATATGTCTGTTGCCGTCTGGTGCAGTAATAGATAATATATGAGTGCCTGTTTTAGGACTTTTCACCCAAAAAGAAAAAGTCAATTTTTGAGCATTGGAAGTACCATAATTTAATAATTTTAAATCTTGTGCTTCTACATGATAGTCTAAAGAGCCTAATGTACCAGAAGAAGGTGAATCTTTTGCAGTTGTAACATCATACTTTAAACTTTTGGTAAATCCATATCCAGACGGAACATCTGTGCTTTGACTTATGGTATATGTACCAGCATCATTAAGTTTTTGTTTCATTCTACTAACAGTATAATATCCATCAGTAGTTTTTCCAGTAACGCTTGTTGAGTATTGTGCTATTTTCATATCACCATTAATTATTAACGGTTGAGCATTTGGTCTTAAAGGTGTGCCAAAACCTGTCGCTGTACCATTGTTAGTAATCGTTGCTCCTGATGCAATATTAATATCTGAACCTGAAAGAGCTGTAAAAGTATTTGCTGTAAATCTAAAGTCATCAGCTCCGCCAATCTCAATATCAATTTGATCGTCAGTTGGTGCAGATATTGTGGTATCTGCATCTGCATCTAATATGATGCCATCAGCTAAACCATTCATATCAATAGCATTACCATTGGCATCAAGTGTGCCACCAAGTTGTGGCGAGGTATCACCTACCAATTCTGTTAATGCTGAACCTACTCCTAACTCTCCTGCATCTACTTTCTTGAGTTGACTGTCAGTTGCATCAAAAAACATTAAGTGATCGCCTGATGCAATGGTTGTATCAGCTAAACCACTAATGACTGTTGGATCTAAGTGTTCTTCTGAAATGGCATCGTCTGCTATTTTGGCAGAGGTAATGGCATCAGCAGCAATTTTTGCAGTCGTAACTTGTAAATCTGCAATGTGTGCTGTATCAATACTGCCGTCTGTATAGTGTTCAGAATCAATAGCATCATCAGCAATCTTAGCACCAGTTATAGCATCTGCTGCTATCTTAGCTGTGGTTACTTGTAAATCAGCTATATGTGCTGTGTCAATACTACCATCAGTATAATGCTCAGAGTTTATTGCATCGTCTGCAATCTTTGCTCCTGTAACTGCATCAGCATTTATCATTGCTGTTTCTACAGCATTATTTGCAATCGTAACCACCCCTAAATTCGATATGGTAATATCGCCTGATACAGCTTTGTTGTCAAAAGAATCAGAGCCATCATAAATTAGTATATGACCAGATGCTAATGAGCTTATATTCGTATCATTAAGTTCAGCAAGCGTATCTTCTGTTGCTATTTGTGAATCAACATAAGCCTTGATAGATTGTTGTGTAGCTAATTTAGTTGCTGAGTTAGACGACATATCATCTTCATCAGCGATCCCTGTAATACCATCTAGTAAATTTAATTCTGTAGCGTTCGATGTCACACCATCTAAAATATTAAGTTCAGCAGTGGTTGAAGTTACGCCATCTAATATATTAAGTTCTGCGGTTGATAAGGTTGCACCATCTAATATATTAAGTTCTGTATCAGTAGCTGTTATACCTGATAAAGTAAAAGTAGTTACCTCTGGATTTCCTGTGCTTGAATTAAATTGTAATATTTTTCCTAAACGATCTGCTTTTGCAGGTATCGTCATATCTGTGCTACCTGATATACCTTCAGTTACAGGAATTTTAATGGTTCTGCTGTTCTCCTCTGATAACTGCTGTGCAAATATTACCAACGAATCAAGGTCAGTATTTAATGCTGCTGCCGTTAATGAACCTGATGTAACAAAGTCTGTAGTTCTAGCTAAAGCCCTGGCACCTACTAATGTGATAGTATCGCTACTTGATGCAGCACTACCTAAAGTTACACTACCTTGTCCAGTTGATGCTGACAATGTAACGGTATAATCACTGGTTTCAGTTAGCTTAGTTGCGTTCTTGTAAACAGCTAAATCACTGGTTGCTAATAAAGCAAAGGTAAAAGCGTAAGGTCCAGTACCAGCACTACCTGTGTAGACTGCCCTTCTAGTTACTGCTGCTATACTATAATCTGCCATAATTTATTCCTCATTCGCATTATATATCATATTTATCGCTTTTTAAAATTCTCAATCATCTCATTTATCTTGTCCATATCTGTGCCAAATTTAACTTTATTTCTCATTTTATTTGGTAAAACTTCGTTAGTAAATAATTTAGGGTATTTTTGATAAAGCTCTGTTTTGGCAGCTTGACGGTATTTTTGTATTACGCCTTTGATGTAACCAACCTTACCTTTATTATCTGCTACATATCCTTTTTTAGGATCAATAAGATTAAAATAATATCTTGAATCTACATCTTTTTTTAGCCTTTCTTGCAAAGTCATACCATTAACTTTAATTTTACCAACTAATTCTTGATACTCATCGTACATACTTCTTTTGTTAGTGCCGCCAAAATCTAATCCACGGAATTGTTTTAAATTAACATTACCATCCATGTGTTTTGGCACATCCATATTAAACCTTAATCTTTTTAATTCTTTTAGCAGAGGATCACCTAAGTTTTCTGCATCAACATAATTAAATGCAGGCATTGGAAAGTCTGCTGCATAGTTTCTAGGTTCACCAAAAATAGGATCTCTAGCAAGGTCAATGCTATCTTCAAACATACCAAAAGCATTTCTTTTAATATGGTCTGTAAACTCATTCATTTGTTGATATTGTTTGTCATCACCTAAAATTTCGTTATACAAGCGATAAAAAGGTATTAATGAACCTGCTTGTCTGCCTATATAGGTTCCTATTTTTCTTTCACTTTCTAACGCATCACCAAGATTTTTTAATCCTGTTAAAGTAGGCATATCTAAAAATGCACCTGCTGTTGATAATGCCATAGCAGCAAATAATTCAGTAGTTGATTTTTTATCACCATACTTATAAACATCCATCATGTTACCAACAATACCAATGTATCTTGCATAAGGATCAAGTCTGCGTAAATTAATTCTTTTGTCACCTACCAAAATACTATGTCTTGGAACACCAACAGTTCTTTCTAATACTAAGGCTTCTCCTCTTGATGCAGGTCCTTTACCTTCAATAAGATTTGACATACCCCACATCATTGCAGTTGACCACATAAAAATACCTGTGTTTAAAGCAGCGTGTGCTTGTCTTGCTTCTGCACCACCTGCTGCTATTTTAGCTCCAAACTTTTCACTGGTAAGTTGTAATCCAGGTGTGCGTTCAACTACATAAGAAATTAAGTTAGCAGGTGTTCTTACAAAAGGCACAACAAAATCAAGTAAATTTGAATCATGTATAATTTTACCTGCTTTGTTTTCAAACTGTGTTCTTTTTAAATCTTGTAGTCCACGGCTACTCCACATTGCTATGTCACCACCAACGATTGACTTACCTTTGTATTGATATGGATCATCTTGAAATACACCTCTGCGTGCTTCTTCTATAGCTTTCCTAGCAATGTCGTTACCACTGTCATTACCTGTTGCAGCTTGATATAGTTGTGCATCAATTGCATCTTGTAATTCTTTTTCTATCTCAATATTTAGTTCTTTTAATTGTTTACCATTTAATTTACTAGCATCAATTTTTTTGTCTTTAATAATTTTATCAGTTGCCAATGAACGAGCATAACTTCTAAACGATAATTGTTTGACAAATTCATCAGTGCCAATAATACCTCTACGACCAATAAATCTAATACCATTACCTACAACATTAATTAATCCACCTGCTGGACCATATTTTTGTGTACCATCTTGATACCAGTTAGCAAATGGCATTTTGCCTTTTTGATATATAGGTGATTCTTTTGTACCAATCACTACTTCATCAGCAGCGTAATCATCTCTTATCCAACGGTTATCAATTACATTTTTAGATTCATTAATAGCTCTTAATGATTCTTGAGTTGCTACTTTTAAATTATGAAATAAATCTGTAAATTCATTAACTGCTTTCATGCGGTCAATTTTACTACCGTTTAATACACCACCAATATATCTCATAGCAGTACGGTCTACGACATGAGCTAATGATCCAAATACATTAGCAGAAATGGTTAATGTGCCGCCTAAAATATTATGAATAAATAATTCTTTAGCACCATCAACAGTAATCTTTGTTCCTTTAGCAACTTTTTTTAATAAACTTTCTGTTTTAATTAAATATTGTTTTTTCTGTTCTAAATTATCAAAGTCATTTAATTTATCCATCCACTCACCTTGGGCGTTCATATCTTCAAACGCATCATCATATTTACCTTGATGAAACTGACTTCTTAATTGTAACGATCTACCTGCTTTAGAGGATAATTCTTTATCTAATAGCAAAAAAGCTGTTTCCCTATCTTCTAAAACTTTTAATGGAATATTATTGTTAGGAAATTTTTTAGCATTATACACATCTCTAGTAGCTTGTTTTGCTAAAGTATTAACAAATATATCGTGAGCTTCAGAATATTTGCCTTTAGCTGCTAAACCTTTTTGTGTTTTAAAACTTTTTAAAATGCTGTCATAATCTGTAATATCATCAATACCTAGTGAATCAACATATTTGTTGAGATCATCTAAACTTTTAGTTAAATCTTTTGGTTTGATACCTAACGCAATAATACCATCTTCACCTAGATATTTTTTAGATTCTTCACTAAAATTTTCTTTAAATGTTTTGTAAGCATCTTGTCTTGCTTTTTTTAATTCTGCTCCTGATAAACCTTCAGATTTTCGTCTTGCAGTAATTTTTAGCTGTTCTTCAACTAAATTTTGCATCCTTTTTCTTGATTGTTCAGATAGTTCTTTTTCTATCTGTTCTTTTCCTTCCTTAGATGCTCCTGTTTTTTTTATTTTTTCTATAGCTTTTTTACTTGTTAAGCTATTTTTTATTCCTATAGCACCACCAGTTACACCGCCAATAGTAGAACCAACACCAGCACCAATGCCTAATGATAATAAAAATCTTTCTCTATCAAATTCATCAAGATTACCAAGTTGCATTTCTACATTTTGTCTAGCAACATCATCTAATCCTGAATAAGCTGCACCATTAATAGCACCTTGTATCAAGCCTGATGTGGTATAGGCTTTAATTTTTTCTTTAACTGCTGCTTTAGCTGCTGATTTTCCAGCATTGCTTGCTACAAATCCTGCACCAAAGCTAAGACCACTAAGATATGTTGTGTAATCTTTTAAAATAGCTTGACCAATATCTACATAACCACCCATCCCATCATCTTTCTCATATTTTTCCCAAACATTCCACATATGAGCTAAGGCTTGCTTATCATTTTCATTGTAGGTTGTTGTTGCTACAGCAAGATAACCAAGCTGAGATAGATTGTAATTGTAGTCACGCATATATTGTTTGTATTCATCAACTAATTCTTCAGTGCTTCCTTCAAATTCTTTGTTCTTAGTTAATTGATAATGTCTTTTAAAAGATTCGTGTAATCCTGTATCTTTTAAAAGATTTTGTGTTGTTAATTCAGAATCATATTGTTCTTGCATTAAATTTGAATTTTTAAATTTTTGTACCAATGAGTTAATTTCAGGTACAGTTAATTCTTTATTAGCCTGATAATTGCCAAAACCTTCAATATAATATAAATTATTTCCTTTGTTAGTAACTTGTGTCATTCGTCTAGCACCTCTATTGATTGACCCTTTTCAACTCTAAGTCTTGTTCTAAATAACTCCTCAGTTTGAGAATCTAATATATCAAAAAATTGTCTGCCTTGGATTACTCTGTCTGCTCTTTCTTGTGTTGAATCTGCTGAAAAATACATCTTAAAAAAGTCATCAGCAACATATCCACTTAAATGTAAAAACTGTCCATGAAATGACATTGCTGTTGTTATTTTATCTTTAGTTTCATTATCTAATGATTCAAAACGAATATCAGACAAAGTTAAATCTTGATTACCTGTAGCTTGTATTCTTTTCTCTAAGGCTTTTTCTAAGATAGGGGTAAAATTAGTTATTACTAAACTTGCAAATTCATCATCACGCAAAGATATATTTTGTCTTGACATAAAATTTTTAATGTAGCCTAAATTTTGTGTCAATACATGAGAAATATAAAAGTTTTCACTGCCTTGATAAGCTGATAATTGTTCTTCAGTTTCAACACCAAATATACTGGTAATTTTTAATCTTGACTTTAACCTATCTTTAAAAGGCTTATAATCTGCATCTTTAGAAACATCAGTGTAAGCAACAATAAAGTTGGTTAATTCTTTTTCATCTTTGCTGCTTAGTATATTTTCCTCTAAATATTTCTGTCCTACTTCAGTAATACTTTGTTGTGTGCTAATACTTTCTTCTCTTAACTTTCTTTTAACATCACTTATGGATTCAATAGTTTTATCTGGTATTTCTGTTGTTATACTTTCTTCAATGCCATCTATTGCTATTTCCATTTTACCATCAGAAAGAGTTAGCTCATTTTTTTGTAAAAAATTATTTATATATTGCTCAATACCTGATCTTGTTTGTAATTGAGGATTGGCATCTAAATCTTTTAAAACTTCTTCTTTAACAAATCCTATTGTAACAAGATCCATTTTTGCTGTATTTTCTAAATATTTTGTATTAAGCGTATTTATTTCACTTATTGCTTTTCTCTCTAAATCATTCCATTCTTCATAGTCTGTAATTTTTTTATTACCGTATGTCATATTTTCTAATACTTGTAATTTTAAAAAACCAGCTTCGCCTTCACTAGCTTCAATCATTCCTTTTGTTAATATGGCTAATCCTTTTTCAGGTTCATTTTTATACGCAGTATTAATATCATTGACTAATGTTTGTATTTTATTTTGATTAGGATTGTTTAGATCAGGAACATCAGTAAAATATTTTTTAAATTGATCAGATGTTAATTTTTGCAATGCTTTATCTTTTGCATTTTTTATTTGTTGAATAATTTTTTCACTGTCCGCACCCATTGTTTTGTCAGAACGGTCAGATAAATTATCATACATATTAACAACACCTTGCATGCCTGCTACATCATAAACTTTGTCAGCAGCTTCATTTGCCATGTTTAAATCTTCAGTAAAAACATTGGTTCTTTGTTCTCTATCTAATTGTAACCTGGTGTTTAAATTTCTGTTAGCTTGTGCGTTACCATATACTTTCATGTTATTCATAAAAGTATCGTAAGATGATTTATTATTAACAAACATGCCAGCGTAATTATCAATAATATTTTTAGCTGCTTCATCTGCTTCAGCTAAAGTCATACCTTTACCATCGTTGGCATTATAAAAATCTTCATTAAAAAGTTTATGTAATCTTTGTTTGGTTTTATTTTCTGCTTGCCCTCTTATTTCTGCACCTATATATTCATTAGCAGTTAGTTCTGCAATATTTGCACTGCTAGGATTAAAAGGTAGTTTTTGTTCTCTTTTTTCTATCATGCCGTTTATTTCTTCGGCAGATGGTTGATTCATCAAAGAGTATTCAAAACCTGCTTGCACAGCTTGTTTTGCTGCTTTTTCCTCTAAAAACTTTTGCATTTGAGAAATTGAATCTATCGTACCTTGATAGCCAGCAACTGCTGTTGAAGCTGCACTACGGTCCATAGCTCCCATGGTTAGCTTTGGTAATGCTATGCCTGTTGCTTTTGTTCCTTGATATTGTCCAATCATTTTTGCCATTTATGCTACCGTATCTGTTTTGTACTTTTGATAATTAAGATAACCTTGTGATAAGTAACTGCCTGCTTGTAATGTTGCTAAATTTTTAACATTAACAGCAGCTTGTTCTTTACTAGCTATTTCATTTCGTGCTTCACGATCTAACATATTACCAACAATTTTATAATTTTCTTGTAATAAATTAAGGTTTCTATTGCCTGCTAAGTATTCATCTAAACCTTGTTGTAAAACAACTGTGTTTAAAACATTATCTTTCATAAGTCCGCTAGCAGCACCAGATGCAATATTAAATGCCAAAGACCTAGAAGTATCTTTAAGTATCTGATTTTGTTCTTCTTTAATATCAATTATATCTTTTTGTCTTTGTATTTCTTGTTGTTTTTGGTCAAATTGGCGTTTTATTTCAGCAGCTTGTGCTTCAGCACGATATTGAGCAGCTTGTGCTTGCCCTTGTCGTATTGCTGTAAATGCTTGAAATCCTGAACTTGCTGCTAATGCAATCGCTGCTTTTGACATTTATCCTCCTGTGCTAACCTTATAATCCATACCTAGTAAGTGTAATTTTAAAGGTGCAGATTGTCCAATGGTTATCTGTCCTGTCAAACTAAACCCTAAGATACCGTGTAATGTTTTAGTACCTGTAAACTCTGGTACAGCAACATCTAAGTTATCTGTACCAAATGCTCTAATGGGTATGGTATTTCCATTAATTGTTAAGTTTTGTGTTTCATTTAAAAATGCGTTGACTTCTAGCACACGCTTTTTAAAACCTTTTAGACTTGCATATCCTGTTATACTAGGCTCAATTGGTAAAGTTTTAATGGTCACTGTATAATCTAAGCCTGCTTGATATGAACTAGAAGTTGAGCTTGCAAAAGTAATTGTACTGGCTCCTGCTGTTACATCAGCTTGCATTACGCCATCACCAATTACTTTTACAGTCTTTTGATTTAAGTGTCCTGAACTATGACTAGATGCTGCACCGCCTGACACCCCACTATCTAAAGTAAATGCTTCATCAAACAGTTCGATATAATATTTGTTAGCACTGTTAATAGTGCGTTTTACAGCTACATATTGATCACTAACAACAGTTGCTACATTTAAAAATAAACCATCCGTGGTAAACTGCGTTCCTGCCACAATATTTTGATCTCTTAGCAAAGTGTATACTGCACAAGTACCATCGTTATTTACAACTAATAATCTATCGCCTTCATCTGTAGAAGTAGCTTTACGAATAGACATATCAATCGGTGTGCTTAATAAATGACTAGATAGTAATGATATTTGTGATGTTAAATAACCATCTCCACCACGGTCATAGATATACTCATTTAATGCTTTGCCTTGGCGTTGAATGTAAATGGTACTACCTGATATGTTTTGTACTCGTATGTTCTCTTTGCTGCCATGACTTGATTGTAACTTAGCAATAAAGTTACTTGGTGTTAATGGGTCGCTAAAGTCTTGTGGTGCAAAAAACTCACCACCTGTGGTAAAAATTTGTAAGTAGTTAGCACTTAATATGTCGGTTATAGTATTAAGCTGATTAGTGTCTAGTGTTGCTACAAACGCATCGTCATCTAAACCTTCACCAGGATTAAAGTCAAAAAACGCATTTATCCTAGATGCAAAAATAGTTGATGGTCTTGATTTACTACCACCAAAAAACAATCTACCTTGATGAAAAGTAGCCGTTCTTGGAAAACCTTTGCTGCTACTAAAAGTATCTTCATAACCAGTTTCATGCTCCCAATCTGCATTAGCCAGTGCATCTGTATTAAAGAATGGTATTTCGACCAATGCTTGTGCAACTGTTGCAGAATCAACCGCAACAATTTTTGCTCTACCAAATTGATTAGAGCCAATTACATTTACAAAACTACCAATATCATCTGATGCGTTCCAATAGTTATGCTGTGTCGTCAAAGTAATTTTACCTTCTGTGCCACTAGGTGTTAGCGTGCCTGCACTTGATGTATTCTCTATGGTTAAAGTAAATGCGTGCTGCGGATTAAAAGTAAAAGTAACATCAGCTATAGTCCATGCTGTGTCAGAAGTACGAGTAATCTTTTTAGGCACCATATCTTCTTGAGTTACAATTAAAGTGTCTGCACTTTGTACCCAGCACATTTTAGTTAACATTGCAGAGGTAATAGTAGTTGTAAGATAATTATTGCCACTGCCTGCAATATTTGTTTGTAACACACCATTTTTAATAACTGCCATACGATTATGAGTAAATGCTAATAAATAAGCATCAGATGTATTAAATTCAAATGGCACTAATCGTATGCCATTTTCAGGACTACCGCCTAATTCTGTTATAAATTTAGTTCCAGGTCTGCGTTTAATACCACCTTGCGGCAAAACAACAACATTAAGTGCAGTTGTTAAGCCTGCATCGTAAGCCTTGACATCATCTCTAGCTATAAGTTTGGGGTCTAGTTCACCTGAAGTAAAACTGTTTTGGATATCAATTACCCTAGACATTATCGTACCTCAATTAAATCAAAACTGTTATTGCCTAATTGTTGTGCTCTTTGTCCTTGTGCATCAGCTTGTGTACATTGTCTAAATAAACCACCTCTCCCATTTTCAGCAGGAGTACCAAATGCTAATGCTCTAAAATAATCTGCTTTGGTAATTTGATCAGTTAATGGTTCTGCAAAGTCTGCTGCTAATGCGTGGCGTAGCATGTAAACAAAAAACTCTGGAAATCTTGATTCGTCAACATCTGCTACATAGTCAATAAAAACAGTATCATAATTTGTTAATAATCTTTGCTGATCAATATAATATAATTCAAATTCAGTTTGTGGTAACGCACCTGCTGTTGAAGTTTGAAACAGGGCTTTAGGCGTACCAATAATATCCGCAGGTAACGCATACGCATACTGCCATTCTGTTGTTGGTGTATCGCTAGTTCTTGCTAGTTGCACTTTTACTTTAGCAAAAGACCAAGGATAAATAGATAAAATATACTTTTTTAAGTCATCATATAAACGGTCACATATTTTTGCAGAATCCGTACCTTCGGTAAACGAGGTCATTTCTGCTGCACCTAGCATCAAGAGTGCATCATTACAAATGGTAAGTTTAGTATCTCCTGCTGCCATATAATCTCCTTAAAAAAGTATGCTCTGCCGAAACAGAGCAACTTTATCTTACTTAGTCAGAATCAGAAACTGCTCCGATTGTAGTACCATCAGACACATCTACTACTCCAGATGCGTTAGATACAACAATGTGCATTGTTACTGTTCTTGTTCCGCCTGTTGAGCCATGGACCATAATCATATCACCTACTTTCAAAGTATCTGAAAGAGTGTTGAAGTAGCCAGCAGCATCAACAGCAGTGTGTGCATCGGTAGTTGTATAGACATACAAAGCTGGTAAATCACCAGATCTGCCTTGTCCTGCTAACGCACCGAATCCATCAGTTGAATAAGCCATAAGTTACCTCCTATGATTCACGACAAGTTATTTCAACAATACCATTGGTATCAATACCAACAGCTCCAGCAGAAAACATTGAGTTTACTAAGAACGATGCTTTTTCAGCAATGTAATTAATCTCTGTTTTCTTATCCATGTTTAAAGCAAGTCCTGTTGAGCTTTGGTGCCATGCTAAACATGTTCTGTCATTTGAACCATCTACAGCAAGTCCGCCTTCATCTCTATCACCGATAGCAATAAATTTAAAACCTAAGAATGAATCAACAGTACCTTGAGCTAATGCTTTAGTTGTGTTGACATCAATAGTTTTTACATCACTGTCATCTAAGAAAGCTGCCATGTTGTTTGAATGACATAAGAAAAAACGACCTTCAGCAGGTACATTTTTTTGATCCATTAACTTTTTAGCTTCTAACACTTTATCAACATTTAAGTTTGTGTTAGAACCACCAATAGAATTGGCTACAGTTAATGATGTTCCTGCACCATCAATCGCATCAATAACAAGTTGGTCCATTCTACGACCAATCGCCATTGATAATGCTTTAACAAGCTCTGCTCTTTCATCAAACAATACTTTACCGCTTGTGAATATATCTGAATATTCAGCAGCATTGTAGTCTGACATTGTAGCTGTCACTTGCGAATGTGCTAAGTTTAACGGTGTTACATCAGATTGTGGAATATGCAAATTCGCTACACCTGAACCTAACTTGTTAAACTTATATGTGTTACCTGTTACGCCTGCTCTCTCTCTTACAGTACCACCTAATACACGATCAGATTGATATGCTTGTTTGACCTCGGCATCAAATATGGTAACAAAACTTGAGCTAATACTTGTACTCATAATATCTCCATATAATAGTTAAGTTATTATCGCTTGATGTTGTCCATAAGGGCATCTTACTTGTAGGTTGTGCCTACCACACCTCATACGAGTGTCAAGGGCAGAAATACTGTTATCCTTACGGTATAGTGTAATTAAAACTTAGAAGATTGCAACTTTTTATAAAATATAATCTTTGCTTGGATCATCAGGTACACGCTGTTTAAACCATTTTTGTACTTTGTTGCGATAACTAGGATCTTCTTTGTACTCTTTGGTTCCAACCATAGCATATAATTCATCTAATGTTGGCACACCTTCGTCACTTGGTTGTGCTGTTGGAATGTTACCTTCCCCATAGAATCGTCTTAACTTTTGCATGGCTCTAACACCTGATGCAGTGCCAGCAGCACCTTTAAATGCTTCTAGTTCTTCTTCGTTAAAAACACCTTTGTTAAACAAACCATTTGCCCATTCAGCAGTTGATTTAATAATTTGATCTGCATCTGGTCCTAATTTGTCTTTTTCAATTTTTACATCAACCTTGAACTGTTCTAGAGATGACATCTCCATATCAATATAATCTTTAGCCAATGCTTCAAATGCTGCTTGACTAACCCCATGTTCTTTTGCCCAACCTTGAAAACGGTCTAGTAAAGGATCATCTTGTGGTATACCTGATTGTTCAGCAAAAGATACATCGTAATCTTCTGGTGCTTTGTGTTTGCCTTGAGAAAAGTTTTTCTCCATTTCTTTGTAAGATTTGACCAAGCCTTCAATGTCTGGACCTTCTTCTTGATTCCAAAACTTTTCAGGAAAATAATCTGGTCTGTCATACTCAACTTCTTCTCCTTCATTAGCTATTGCGGTATTAACTTCTTCTGGATCTTTAGCAAACACATCTTCAATCACTTCAGGATTAGAATCTTGTTGTGCTTGTTCTTCTGCCCTTACTTCATTAATACCTTGATCTAATAAACCTTCGCTTTCAGTTGCTTGACTTTCTACTGCTTGATTTTCTTCACTCATCCTCTTGCCCTCTCTATGCGTTTCTCAATTTCTCTCACCAAAGAATTTTGTCCCTCTCTACAATATCCATAGCTTGAAACCTCACCAGGAATAAAAGTTGGTTGCTCAATAGTGATAGCCCTTAAATGTCTTAATACTTTTTGTCCATCTTCCGTATTAAAAACCCTTGCGTATAAACGATTCAATTCAACTACATTAATAAATTCTTTGTGGTCTATTGCTTGTTCATCTAATAAATTTAATTCATCCCAGCTCATGCTTACTCCTCAGTTGGTGCTTCAGTTGGTTGTGATGGTTGTTCTAGCTGTGCTTGTGTTTGTGCTGCTTGTTGAGCCATTTGTGCTGCTTGCTCTAATAAAGCAGCTCTTTCTTCTGCTGTATTTCTAACTTCCGCAGGAATACCAAGACTATCAGCAATAAAATCTGCTGCTGCACCAATCTTCACAGATGTTTGTCCTTCTGGACCAAGTTGTTGCACGATTTGAGCAAATTGTAATAGGTTATTAACTTTGTCTTGATTCTGTGACATCGCAATCGGACTAACAGGTTTGATCTTGACTTCTAAACCATTAACTTTTAAAGGTAACTCAATCAAGTTTTGAGCATCCATAATCTGTAAAGTACGCTGTACAATCGGTGTCATTACTTCGGCAATCAAACGACCAAAGGCACTACCTAAGTTTTGTGCTAGTTCTTGAACACGCTGTTGTATTTCAGTTGCACTTCGTGCTGACATATCATCTCTTGGGATAGATTCATCTAACAATATCTTCTTAATTGACATTTGAAGTTGGTCAATTACGATTTGTGATAACTGTGGATCGCCACTACGAGATAACGGTCTTAGACTTTCACCTTGTGGTCCACCATTTCTAGCCACAGGTATGATTGCACCTGGTTTGAGTACCACTGTATTTGGATTAAGAACCCCATCATCTGCTGCGGTATACACACCTGCAATAGATAATGATGAATTTTTTAATAATAATTCTTTGGTTTTATTTAAAGTTTTGATATCAGGTATAGCCACAGTTAATGGTCCACGACCATATACTTCGCCTGCTGCTTTCATGTACCTTGATACCACCCAAGGACTATATTTAAGTTCCCTCTCAACCACTTTTAATTTTTCTTGTTGGTAAATAATACAATAAGTATATTTACCTGTGTCTAAATCTTTGACAGTGGCTTCTAAAAAATCTATTTCTTCTATTGGATTGTCTTTGACTTTACGCTTCAAAGTTTCATTAAGTTTAGCATCAGGAAACTGAATTAAAATTTGTTCTGCTTTTAATCGTAAAGTACGGTAGACATTTTCTACCTGACCATTAGCACCTTCTTCAAAACAAACCAAATACATTGGAATAGAAGTGTAGCGGATTGGTGTCATCTCGTCACCTTCTTGAATTAACATCACCGCAGTACCTACACATAGGTCTAATAAAAATTCACCCATAGCTAAGTCAAAGTTAGAAGTGCGAATAACACTAAACATTTTATCTAAGTAAACATCTAAAATTCTTTGTACTTCTACTTTTTGATCTACTGGAATATCATTACCAGGTTCTAAACGACACCAGTTATTTTGCGGTGGAAATAAACCTGATTGTATTCTATTGGCAAATCGTTGCGTTGAACTAATTGCTGTACTGTCAAATACATCTGACATTTTGTTTTGACCAACCGTCTTACCTTCAAAGTAACCTTCATATAAGTTACGGTTCGGCAAAGCAAAACGATAACAATCTTCATAAACTGATTCCCATTGTTCTTTACGAACTTTGGCAGCTTGATAGCGTTTCATAATTTGATTGACTGACTTATATGCCATTATGTTTTCCTCGTTAGATCAGAATCTGCTTTTCTAGCACCACCTTTGCCTGTAACAAAAGATCGTACTCTGCCCATCGCCCAAGCATGTGCAGATACACCACGGCTACCTGACGAATAATACGCACCCAATCCACGCTTGTAAACTTTATCAAGTGTTGATTTACTAAATTTGCTAGTATAACTACTTGGATATTTACCTGCCACCTGCTCTCTCCTTACTGATTTGATCCATCATCTCTGCTGATAATAAACCTTTACGGTACAACCGTCTAGTGCGTAAGATTTCACTCTCTCGCTTAGATTTGTTTTTAGCTCCTGCTAAATACTTTAAAGGTACACCCTTCTTAGATTTAGGCACAGCTTTAAACTTGCGTTTCATTTTTTGCCTGGCTTTTTACCGCCACCATATCCTTTCTTTTTTTTCATGATTTGTCCTTTTTCTTTTTAAAGTTATCTTTCATACCACCCATTACAAACTTACCGCCAGTATCTTTTGCATAACCTTTGGCTTGAGCAATCCCTTTACCTGTGTACGGAAACATTTTAGATTTTCCATTTTTACCTACTACTTTTGGCATATATCCTCCTATACTCTATATCTTGCACCTGACATTTGAAATAATGTAGCTCGTTTTTGAGCCGCAGCTCTCCTAGATCGCATACGCTTGCGTTCCTCTACTAATTTTTCTGTTTCAGCTAGTTTTTCTTTAGCTACCTTTAATTTTTCTTTTGATTCTTTCTCCTCCAACGCAAACTTTTCTTTTGCTAAATCATCTTGGGTAGGTGCCAAGGTTTCACCTTTAAATTCTTCACCCACAATTTCTTTGTATTCTTTTGCCGCAGCATAACTTACAGGAGATGGTCCCCCACCAAATGCACGCTGTCTTGGTTGATAGATTATTTTGCTACTACTAGGCGGAGAAACCATTTTAAAAAATGTTTCAAAAGGTGATCGTGGTGGTCTGCTGCCTGATAACATAATTTAACCTAGCGTATCGCTTTTTTGTCCTAATCCAGTTTCTGGTGTTTCTCTTTCTGCTAACAACATACGCCTACCGCCATATCTAGCTCGTCTTTTGCGTTCTTGTAAAGAGGTCATTTCTTTCATGCGTTCTAATTCTGCTTTTTTTTCGTCAGCTTCTAATATTTCTTGCTGCCTTTTTTGAGCTTCTTTCGTTTCTTCAGAAATTGGCTCTGGTGCTGGAATCTTTGGCTTAGATAATATAGCTCCCATTATTTACTCCTAATAAATTTTTGCATACATCACATAATCTTGTTTGTCATGCCCAAATTGTTTTAATAAACCTTCGTACTTGAATTGTAATACAGATGCCCAGTTGTTTGCAACTTTGTTACTGGCTAATACAGTGACTTGAATTCGGTGTGCTGCCAAATATTTTGCACCATATTTAATAACAAACTTAGCGGTTCTGGTAGTAGCTACTGGATATTTGTTAAATAATTGACTGCCCAAACACCACGCTTCATATACACCAGGTAATATTTGAGCAAACCCCCAACATGCTGCAATCTGTTCATTGTAGATCACAGTAATTGCTGGACCTGTGGCTTGTAATTGTTCTATGTAAGCTACCGTGGTGTCATAGTCAGCAAAATAACTTTCATCTAAAGCACGGTAATCTAAATGATACGCATCATTGTTGGTGTAATCTCGGTAAACAATTCTTTCATTGGTGTTTAAACTATTGTAAAATTCTACTAATCCTATAGGGTTTTGCGAGGTTTTAGGTACCCCTCTTTTACCTCGCATCTCTTTAGAATACACTAAAATCCACCTTTGCTATGGCTTGTTGATTATCGTTGCCATGTGCATTTTTACGAGTTAAGATTCTGTGTTCACCGCCACCGAGCATTAGATACCCAAAGGCATCACCGATGTGTGAGAAGTTGTTTTTAAACGGTACATCTTTAAACCGTTCATACCCTGCACCCACCGCTTCACGCTTAAAGTAATACCCACCAGCTAACGCTTTACGCAACATAGAACAGTGCTTATTCACAATCAGTCCTGCTTTACCACCAATCAATCGGTTCATTGGCATTGCTCCTGCTTCTCTACGCACCTTAAAGTCATTACTCACGGTTGGTCTGGCGTTCATCCCTTGTGTTTTCAAATGGTCAAACGCTGTTACTTCAAAGATTTCATCTCGTTTGCTACCTGCTGGATCACCCCAGATCTTAATATCTTTGGCATTTGGAAACATCTTGTTAATTTCAATCTTGAGTTGTGTGGTAAATCGTTCTAACCCCATGTCAAAGGTTACTAGTTCGTGCAAAATATGCCACCTACCATTGTCCAATCGTTGACCAAACACTGCCGCAGGTGTCAAACCAAAGTCAAGTCCGATCTGTAACGGATATTCAGGCAAATATTGTATTTCCTCACTCATCAACGAATCAGTATATTCTTGCCACACAGCTCTGCCTTCTTGCACAAAGACATATTCACCACCAGCATAGCAGCGAATCCAGTCTAAGTTTTTTCCTCCAAGCATTTGCTCATAGTACCCTTCCGTTAAATTATCAATGTTCTCTGCTCGGTCATTAATTGCCCAGTATTTACCACCTGCATAAATCGCATCTTCAAATTGTGCATCTACTTCTTTAACACCACCAGGTTGCTTGTAGAACTTCCAAGCATACTTACCTTTCATCTTTTCTTTTTCTGCCAATCTATGCCACCAATGGTCGTCATCAGGTGGGTTGGTGTCCATAATAATAAATCTATGTTGGCAACCGCCATGTGCTTTGGTTGGATAACGACCAACACGGTGTGTCAAACCATCGATGACCGCTTTGGGCAGTTCTCTGGCTTCATTTACCCAGGCACCAGTCAGTTCCAAAGATAACAACTTACGCACATCTTTGGGTGTATCTAGTGCTAAAAAAATGACTTCCATGTCTAGTCCTGCCAACTTTCCCTTTGGCGGTAACTGTATGTGATGTGTTAATGGTGGCGACCAACGCATCGGTCCCCAAGTGGCTTCATCAAATATCTCTAACCAAGTCTTAATAGTTGTGGTTCTAAGTTCAGGATAAGAGTTACGCACAATTACAAAGCGACTGTGGCGAGTGTTGTCCAGTGGTGAGACTGGTTGTTGTAATGCACGCAACATTATCTCAGATGCACAAGCATAAGATTTACCAGAACCTACTGGACCCATTAGTCCACGCACAAAAGACTGGTCGTTTAGAAATTTCCACACAGTAGGACTTTTACTAAAATCCAGATTCAATGCAGTTACATCAGATTGCTTATGCTGATTGGTCTTGCGTTTTGATAAATCGGTACTACCTTTTACTCTCGCCATTATAAATTATATTCCTTGATCGTATCAATCCACGCATTGGGAATGTTTATCATTGCATTATATTCGTTATCTGATTTAGTACAAGCTAATAATATTCTTTCTTCATTCTGATCTACCAAATGTCCGATTGACACACACTTATCTAACTTGCAGTTTGCCTTAGCATCTTCTTTTGTTATCCAACCATTTTCTGCAACTGCATCGTACCAAACCACTAAGGTTATCTTAGTCTTGTGTTTCTTCCTGTTCATCATCATTTTTTTCTTTTACCTCATACACTGTTTCAGGTCCAGATATATTGATGCCTAATACTGATGGTCTATTCTGTGAGGTATCTACATTCAACATACCGTAGTGTTTTGCCAGTAAACGCAGTGCTGCAATCTTATCGTACATCTCAACTTCCAACTGGTTACCATACTTGGTTGGTGTAACCTTCATTTTCTTGATATTACGCCTAGCTTTTTCAGGAATCTGATCTGATGCCAACATTGTAGTACGACCATTCTCATCCCAGTTTAAAACATCTGTTATTTCCGATGCACCAATCGCTGCCAGTTCTTGTTCAACAGCTTGTCGTTTTGCTTCGTTTGGAGATTTCAGTATCTCTTTAGCTTCACGCAATGATAATGATTTAGCCATATGGCGAGTATATAACTGTTTTTACCAAAAATCACAAAAATTTTTTGTCAAGTGGATATATACATAGCAGGGTGGCACCCCCCATAATATGCATATTGACAATGACATGATAGTATAAGCCGTTGATTTTATTGATATTACAGCATTATTTAACATAATGATGATTATGCGAAGCCTAAATCGTAAGTCATTGATTTTATTGACATATATATGACAGTATATTAGCGTTTTTATGGTGTTTTGCCTGGTTTATTCCTGGTTTATTCCTGGTTTTGTATATTGTGTGTTTACGGGGTTATTTATTAATAGATATCACTCTTATGTATCTCATTATATCAAGATCAATTAAATTAATTACATATATATATTGACTATATAGTTATATATAGTATTATATAGATGTAAGTTAATTAATAAGAGGGGTTTATAAAATGTATGATTATATAGCAATAGGTATTGATATAAATGGATATAATGATATTGATGAAGATATTAGAGTTTTTGAAGCTGATAATGACAGCGAAGCAAGACATCATATAATCAATCATTATGATACTAGTTTACAATGGTCATTTGTTAGCAGCAAAACTGTTAGTTTAAACAAGATGTTAACTGTATGTTCAAAACTGTTAGAAGGTAGAGATCCTAAATTTTTACATAGATTTGCAAATAATTTAATTAATAAAGGGGTTTAATTATGAACTATTTAAGCGATTACACAGAAAAACCAATTAATGAGCTTTTTGATAAATATGGTGCATTTTATGCTTTTTCTAATGACCAATTTAGAGAAAAAGCAATCAAGGCTACAAAATATTGTAAGGTGGGTATGGGTTTAATCTTGCCTAAAATACATTTTAAAGACTTTCAAGATGAATACTTGCAAATAATTAAAGAATGTATACAAAAAGATATTGATGAAAATGGATTAGACAATATTATTGAAAGAGAATTAGCAAATCATGAGTGTTATTATACATATAATTACAATGAAATTAATTTTTTAGATTGTTTAAAAGATTACCCTATATCAAAGGAAGATATAAAAAGGGTGTTTCATGCAACATATGATAAACATGCAGAAAACTTTTAAGCGAGGTAATTATGAAAGATGAACACAACCAAAAAGAGGAATATATGACATTTGCAGAGATAATATTATCTACTATATTTATGATATGCTTAATTGGTACATGTTGGATTTTTTTATTAATAACATATAATTTATAGATCTAAGTTTTTCATTGATAGCCGTATCGGCTATTTCCTAAGCGGCACAAATGCCGCACTTTTGCCCTGGTAGATTTTTTATCAGGGTTTTTTTTTGGATTAAAAAATTATTAATAAATTGAAAAGAATGATAGTACACAAGGGGGGGAACGGTTTTTATAGATTCAACATACCTCACATAACATAGCAAAGTACAACACTTCACCGTATTCACTTAACAGTGAATATACAGGTGATGACATGTTGAAGTACAAATATGCAATGCTGCAATGTACCATGAAGTCTATAAGCCTATTCGTATAGGATTTTTATGTGTCATATGCAATGCTGCAATGTTGCATGAAGTGTTGACTTCAACATAGAATATCACCATATACTAATATATGCTATGTTGAATTATATATAGATATTTCTATTGACACTAGAAATTACTAGTGTAGTATTAAAGGGGTAACATTAATTTAAAAAGAGGGGTACTTAAAATGGGTTATAGTTGTACACAATATGCTGATAATACTTTAAATGAAATACAAAAGTTATTAGATACTACTTATAATTTTGATATTTCTAACAAAATAAGTGAAGATAAATTTTTTGAAATTTCAAAAAAAGAACATATAGACGGAAAAATAACTGGATCAATTTATTCAATGATTGATTGTCAAAGATTAGGTTCTTTTTGTATTGGAAGTAACGGATATATCAAGAGATTTGATTATTTACCTAAATATATCAAAAAGACTATTAATGAATCAATAAAAAATGGGGTGTAGAAGTGCACCCAATATTATTTATAAAACTTTTAATTTTAGTATCAATCCCCGTGGCACTGCTTGCCGTGGGGGTTGTTCTTTTAATTTACAGATAGGGGGAACGATGA
>Ga0208159_1000261_pt1 | contig 22177 bp, 32 predicted proteins | sample 9_EtaG_FD_184082 | JGI IMG/M metagenome (GOLD analysis project Ga0208159, IMG submission 184082) | Marine viral communities from the Subarctic Pacific Ocean - 9_ETSP_OMZ_AT15188 metaG (SPAdes) (version 2) | ecosystem: Environmental > Aquatic > Marine > Oceanic | place: Pacific Ocean | collected... | reverse complement strand
ATACACGCGCTGCGTGCAACCGCATCCGCAATAGTACCTGGCTAACGCCCAGCTAGAATCCTGAAACCTGCCTGGCAAATCAAAAGGAAAAGCCAAACCGAAAACCCGGATCCGTAAAAATCAACGGGGGCCCGGTCAAATGGATTTCGTTTCCGTAATGAAAATGTTTTTCAAAATATGTATGTAGCCCCTTACCCCTAATTATGCAACAAAATTTTTTTCACCCCCGTAGCTTTTGGCTAATTTGGGTAATAATATATATTATAGTAATGTAATTTTTAAAAAATGGCCTCAAAACAAAAATTATCGCCGTTGGCGAAGAAGAGAAAAGCTGCTAGAGACTTAGCTTATGCTAAAACAGCGGATAGAAAGGCTAAAAAAGCCCATGCGCAGCGGGAGAGACGTAAAGCGAAGAAGAAAGGTATCAATGTTAAAGGTAAAGATTGGGATCATAAGGATGGTAGATGGGAAACTATAGCTAAAAACCGCGCAAATGACGGGCAAGGCACTAAAAAAGAGGGTAAAAAGAGGTACAAGGTACCTAAACGTAAAACTAAAAGTAAAAAATAAATATTATGGCTAGAATAACAAACTATTCTATACTTTCAACGGTGGCAAGTGGGGATTTGATACCCATATCAGATACATCGGATGCAAATAACACGTTATTTAATGTTACTGTGGGTACTTTGTCTACTTTCTTTAATGAAAATAGTGTTTGGGCTCCTATTACCGGGGGTATAAATTATTCTGGGGGTAATGTAGGCATTGGTGCAACAACTCCAACTGGATATTTAGATATACAGCAAACAAATGTAGCTAATGATGAAACTAGAGGAGCTAATATAGACGTAACAAAAGAAAATACCTCCGGAGCGGGGTTTGCTTCTAATATATACGGTATTAAATCTTATAGTAAAGGTAACTCCGCTGAAACAATTGTTAACATAGGTGGGGTTTGGGCTAAAGCGGAGCATACAGGTTCTGGGCAAACTTACTATATAACAGGAGGAACTAACAGAGGATACCATAACGGGTCCGGTAACTCCACTACTGTGACTGGAACTTTTAGTGAAGCTAGAATAGATGGAACCGGAACAGGTGCTCACCAATATGTCATAGGTGTTAATAGTATAGCTAAGCTAGATAATGCGAACGCTACTGTGCAATTCTTACAGGGACAACATTGCACCGTGCAGTTGGTGGACGGAACAGTTACTAATAATGCGATGTCATTACTATTAGATTTTGACTATACAGGAGCCGGAACTATCACTGGAGATTTTGAATACCTAAGAATACAGAACGATACATTACCGGCAATAACCGGAACTTCAAGAGCTATTAACTCTTTGAGTACATTACCTTCTGTATTTGCTGGTTCAATACAATCAGCAGGAATGAATAATTCAACAATAACAGAGCATGCAGATAATGCGGCAGCAATTGCGGCAGGACTTACAGTCGGAACGCACTATAGAACGGGTGATCTTTTGAAGATAGTTCATTAAGCGACTTTGCAATTAATGACTAAAACTATGTAGCTTTTTAGAATTACGCGTAATTATATAATAAAATTTAATCTAATGAATCAAATAGTAAAACAGTTTAGCTTCGGAGACGAAGGTAGAGAAAAAGTATTTAAGGGTATTGAAACCTTAACAGAAGCAGTCGCCTCAACACTGGGCGGTGGCGGAGAGTGTGTTATCTTTGAAGATGGGCAGGGTGTACCTGTAATAACAAAAGATGGAGTGACGGTAGCGGAGCTATCAGTGTTGTTGGATCCCGTAGAAAATATGGGTGCTTCTTTGGTTAAGCAAGCAGCTAGAAGAACAGTTGCTGAAGCAGGTGACGGAACTACTACGTCTACAGTATTAGCACACGCAATATTAAAAGAATTCGACAAGTCGAAAGATAAGTTTACTAGTAGAGAAAAACGCGATGCTATTAATAAGGTAGTTGATAAGGTTTTAGCTCATTTAGAAAAACAAGCGAAACCTGTTAATGGTGGCATGATCGATGAGGTAGCTACTATATCTACTAATAACGATGAAGAGCTTGGTAAATTAATAGCAGATGCATACAGAGCTGTAGATTTAACGGGTGTTGTAATGATGGAAACATCGCAGGACGGTAACACAAGTATAGAGGTAGTTGAAGGTGTACAATATGAAAAAGGGTTTACTAATAATCATTTTGTAACAAACCATGCGGCTAACACAGCTGAGCTAGTTAATCCTAAAATATTATTAGTTGATTCCGCGGTTGATACCATAAGACAGATACAAACAATACTAGAGCATGTAATTAAGAATAACATAGCTTTATTGATTGTTGGAGATGTTGATCCAAAAGTTGCAGCTGCTCTGGCGATGAATAAAAACAAAGGGTCTATAAAAGTAAATATAATTCCCGCACCTACACACGGTGTAAATAGAAAAGAAATATTTGATGATTTAGCTTTACTAACCGGTGCTACGGTTATAAGTGAAAACCTGGGGGATGATTTAGATTTAATTGATCTATCTTGCTTAGGTACTTGCGTGAAAGCAGTGTCTACGTTTAAAGATACTGTATTTCAAATAGACGAAGAGCAGTCTGAAGAAGTGCAGGCAATCATCCGCAATATTAAAGAGCAATTACTTACGGAATCTAATTCAAACAAAGTTATTAAGCTCGAAAAGCGATTGGCAATGCTTGCGGCCAAACTAGCAATAGTAAAAGTAGGCGGTAACTCTGATGTAGAGCTAAATGAAAAGAAAGACAGGGTGGAAGACGCAATATGTGCAACGAAGGCTGCTATTAAAGAAGGTGTGGTTGCCGGAGGCGGCGTGGCCCTTATTAATGCGGCTACAAGCATAAAACCTAAAACTTCAGGAGAGGAGTTGGTTTTAAAAGCGTTGTACTATCCTTGCAAAACAATAATGAAAAACGCGGGGCTCGAATATAAGAACATCGGTAAAAAGAATCATGGAGTCAACGTTGAAAACGGTAAAACGGTTAATATGTTTAAAGCAGGAATTATAGATCCTGTATTGGTTACAAAATCAGCTTTAAAGAATGCTGCATCAGTTGCTTCGACTATATTGTCAACTAACTGTGTTATGTCTAACGTAAGAGGATAATATGAACGCAATAGGTAGAAACATAATAATAAAGAAGTTAAAAGAAGGCGTGACCGAAACAAAAGGCGGTTTGCTTTTAGCCGAGAGCCACAGAGAAGATATCCGTTACGTAGAAGCTACAGTTGTTTCAACAGGTAGTGAATGTGCTGGTATTAATAAAGACGATGTTATATATTACGACAGACATGCAGGACACAAGATCGAGATAGATCGGGAAACGTATCACGTTATAAAGAATACCGACGTAGTATTTGTTTTATGAGAAAGTTAACAGGAGGAGATTTAAAAGATCTAGGTCTGTTAAAGCATTATAGAATTATACGTAAATGGGCTTGTAAAACAAACGGTATAACCGATGCGGATCTAGAGCTATTAATATATTTTGATTGCTTAGGACAATTTAGAAAACGAGACTTCGAAGATGGTAGTTTGACATATTCTTGGGACAATAGAAGATGGAATAGATTATTGAAAGAAGGTTGGATAGTAAAATGGCGAGGTTATAACGGATCTGATAAAAGCTATAGCATATATAAGATAAGTTTTAGATGCCAATGCTTAATACAGCAGGTATATCGCATAATGTTAGGAGAGGAAGATATACCTACTTCAACTAGACGGAACCCTATAATGAAAAAAAAATCTTACAGCGATAAAGTCTATTCGGCTGCATTTAATAAAGTTAACGAAGATAAAACACGATACTTATGATGGACATGAATCAAAACATAATGGACGCTAGAATGAGAGTTCGCGATAATTTTGAAAGCGGCTTAAACCCGGCTATGCGGCGAGTAATGAATCCCGCAATGCAATACGGTCCTGCTCCTATGGATAGAGCCCTAGAGGACCAAGCACCTAACAACGCTATAACAACGGCTCAACAAGCCGTGGCCGACAGAGCTTTCGGTAATAACATGGCTAGACAAATGTCAGTAGATCCTAATATTACTAGTAGAATATTTTAAAAACAAAAACTATGAAATACGACAAAAAAATAATATCAAATGCTGCTGGTAATGCAGAAGGCGTTGTAGGTGAAGCTGCTTTATGGCAGGGACCATTAAGCCAAGTAGGAAGACCTCACGGTAGAGGATCATCTTCTGGAAAAAACGGTATGCAAGTATTAAAGTACCCATCACCTTACGAATCTAAACCAATCACAGAGTGTGCTAAAAAAGGACGCTACGATGAGTCTTACTAGTAATTTTAAAAAATCAGAATTTGAATGTAATTGCGGTTGCGAAATGCCCGATGAAGTATTCTTCAATATCGAAAAGCTCGCTAACCAATTACAGTACATTCGTGATTTTATAGAATTACCGGTTAATATAACCAATGCATATCGATGCCGAAGCCACAACAAAGCAGTGGGCGGAGTTTCTAACAGCCAACATATATTAGGTAAGGCAGCTGATTTGCAAGTAAAAGGTATATCTCCTGAGGAGCTACATAAGGTTATAGATACTCTTGCAGAGTACAATCACGTGATGCAAGGTGGATTAGGATTATACGATACTTTCGTCCATTACGATATACGTGCGAAAGAAACAAGGTGGGATAAAAGAACTAAATAATTATGGCAAAAGCATTCAAGGTACATAATATGTACAGTAAGACGGGTATTAAAAAAGTAGCTAGCACTGAAGCGCAGCACAATGCGCTTAAGAAGCTGGGATATGTTCATACGCCTCCTAAAAAATCCGAAAAGGTAATGGCTAGGTCTGAAAGAACCGCGGCTAAGGGCAGGAAAGCGGTTGACGAAGGAAGAGACGCAAAAGCTACTCGTTTGCTTAAAAGAGCCGCTAGACAAGAAAATCGCGCTATTAAAATAGAAGAAAAAGAAAAAAATAGCCCTTTAAAGAAAAAAGGCAAAGCACCATCACGCAAAAAGTCAAAAGGGTATTACGCAGAGGTAAAAAAAGGTAAAGGTACCGGCAAAAAAGCTGGAGGAGGAATGACCGCCAAAGGTGTTGCTAAGTATCGTAAAGATAATCCAGGCAGTAAACTAAAAACTGCTGTAACAACACCGCCATCTAAACTTAAAAAAGGTAGTAAAGCCGCTAAAAGACGTAAAGCGTTTTGTGCAAGATCAAAAAGCTGGACATCAGAAAGAGGATTAGCTGCACGAAGAAAATGGAACTGTTAATATGAAAAGAAATAAGCCAAATTGTGGATGCCTTAGTAAATACATGAAATCTGAATTCAAAGGCACTAAGGGATCTAAAGGAAGAAATGGCTGGGATGCAAAACCAGTTTTTAGAATAACTAAACCAGGCAGACGATGAAAAAAACTAAATCAAAAAAAGATGCTTGTTACTACAAAGTAAAAGGATCGTACAAAGTATTTCCATCTGCTTATGCGAGCGGTGCTATAGCTAAGTGCCGTAAAAATAAAGGTAAAAAGTAATGGCTGTTCGTAAAACCGCTAAAGGTGCATCTTTAAAAAGATGGTTTAAGGAAGAATGGACAGACGAGAAGGGTAATCCTTGCGGGTCAACCAAAAACAAGAACACTAAAAAGTGTAGACCTTCTAAAAGAATAAGCTCTAAAACTCCTAAAACTTGGAGAGAAATGTCTCCTGCAGAAAAGAAAAAAGCAGTAGCAGAGAAAAAAAGAACTGGGATGGGTAAAAGAACGTCATCTCTAAAACGTAATACTAAACCTAAAACCAAAAAGAAATGAACAAGTACGACAAAAAAATGATGCACGAGCGCGAGCTTATTTACGATGCAAAAGGACAACTTCACAGAGCTGATGAAAGATACAAGCGCGGCGACAAAGGCGCTAAGCAAACAATGATTCACGATCGTGAGCTAGTATACGACGCTAAAGGAGCAATCCACAGAACAGACGTAGAGAAAAAAGACAAGTCTCACATGTCTAAGCACTGGTACAAAAACGCTTAATACTATATATTATGGAAAGCAACAAACAAGAAAGAAAAAATCTAATGGACGATATGCCAATAGATAACAGAGCATCAGCTTTAAAAAATTTAAATAAAGGCTATGGATACGAAATGTCTCCTAACAAAATGATGGATTATGGAAAAGCGAGTAGTCCAGTAGCTATGAGAATGGCTGCTACTAAGGCTGGATTACCTATGAAAGAATCTCCTATGAAAATGTATGGAGGAAAGAAAGGTGATGAAAGCAAGTCAAGAAGAGACTATGATTCCCCAATGAAAATGTACGGGGGAAAGAAAGGCGATATGAGTAAGTCTAAAAAAGACTATATGAGCCCAATGGCAATGCGTGAAACTCCTTTAATGAAAGCTTTAGTTGGTAATCAAGATAAATTACCAGAAGCTTTACAAGCAGAAATATTAAAATCACCTGCTAAAATGTATGGTGGTAAAAAAGGCGATATGAGTAAATCTCGTAGAGACTATAAATAAACAGAATAGGACTGTATAAACCTAGCCAAACATAAACATTAACAAAAACAAAAACAAAAACAAAATGGCAAAATTTATCGCAATTAAATCTTCAGGTGCTGGACTAGCAGGTGGAGATGTATTACTAGGAGTAGAAGGAATTATTGGTGTGACAGCAGCTACAGCAACTACTACCGTAGTTGAGTATGAAGGCAAAGCGGCAACAATCACTCACTTGACTGTAGGAACAACTCCTTCAGTAAGAGATGCAGTTAACGCAGCACTAACTGCTAACCCAGGTGGAGTTAAAGCTAGAGTGCAGTTACCAGCAGGTATTACTGTAAGCGCAATAGCAATAGCGTAATTATTTATAATAGCCCTGCGGGATTATTCTCGCGGGGTTTTTATTATGGCATTTAAAATAAACCCACCTTACCCAAGTTTCAATACCCCTATATATCATAGGGATATGGATGATAATGTTCAAGGGTTAGCTAATAATAACGGAACTATATTAGTTAATACAAACGCCGGCCCTGCTCGTGAGAAAGAAATTATTAAGCATGAGATGGTGCATATAGATCAAATGAAACGCGGGGATTTAGATTACGACGATAAAAATGTTTATTGGAAAGGTAAAATTTATCCAAGAAGCAAAATGAAAGAAGGAGCCAAGAATCTTCCGTGGGAGATGGAGGCATATAATAAAAAATAAAGAATATGAGCAAGATAATTTCATGGTTAACTGGAGGACTTATCAAAGAAGTAGGTAATGTAATCGATAGCTTAACTACCACAAAGGAAGAGAAACTTGAAATTAAAAAGCAATTGCAAGTTATTCTTGAAAAAGCCCAAGCTAACGCTCAGGCAGAAGTTACTTCAAGGTGGAAATCAGACATGAGTTCAGATAGCTTCCTTTCAAAAAACATAAGGCCGATGGTCTTAATATATCTTACTTTTGTATTTTCGGTACTTGCATTTGCAGATGGAAATATAGGAGAATTTGCAATAGCAGAAGAATATATACCTATTTTTCAAACACTGTTAGTTACAGTGTACGGGGCTTACTTTGTTGGTAGGTCTTGGGAAAAGGGTAGAAAAATAATGAACAACAAAATAAACAAAGAATAAAATGGGACAATACGGAAATCAACCAGATTTTGGAACGCAGGCTACAGCTATACTACCTACAGATACAATAAGCAATGCAACTAATTTAAATGCTTCTTGTCTATACGTAGGTGTAGCTGGAGATATTAAGGTTATATTAACAGGAGTAGTTGGGGCTGCAGGTTCAGGTTTTCCTACAGCTACTGAGGCAGTAGTATTTAAAGCGGTGCCAGCTGGATCTATACTACCAGTTATAGTTGACTATGTATTAGCAACTGGAACTACCGCAACTGATATGGTAGCACTGAAATAATATGGCAATAGGCAATGCAATAGGAATAGGTGTCCCTATGGTAAACTTGGGTTTAGGTGGAGGAGGCGCACCAGTAAGCTTTTTGCTAGATGATTACCCTAACACATCAACAGGTACTGTAAATCCATCAGCTATACAAGGAGTTTCTTATTCTTTAAGAAATTTGTTTTCAACGTATACCGGTAATGTAGTTACCGTAAGAAGAAGTAGTGATGATGCTGAACTTTCTTTTACAGCTAGCGAAGTTGGAGATGGTACAATGGTAAGTTGGGTTAATGCAGCGGGTTCTGGTAAAGGTTTTGTAAAAATTTGGCATGATCAAAATGGAAATTACGATTTAACACAAAGCACTGCTAGCCAGCAACCTATGATTGTAAGCACAACTGGTTTAATAACTGTAAATGGTAAGGCTGCTATTGATTTTACTCAAGCAGGCTTAGAACCAGCGAAGGCATTAAATAACAGTTCTTTATACCCTTTAACTCAACCCGAACTATACAATATGTTCGCAGTTAATGAGCTAGGAGCTCAAGGGACTGATGTTAGAGTTGTTTATAATTTATCTTCTTTAGGTAATAATACTTTCAGTATTGCCAACGCAACTGTAACACTGGAAGGAAAAGCTGCAAATACAAGTACCAGCATATCGCCAACATACGTAGGCAATCAAACCTTGTACCAAACTACGTCAGGTAGAAACGGAGCGATAGGCGCTAATAAAAACGTGCTCAAGACAGGTAATATTTCAAATACTTTTGTAACTCAATTTTCTTTAGGTCTTGCTTTACCTGCCGCTCCTGGTGATAATTCCCCGAATATGAAAGTACAAGAATTTGTTTTTTATCCTTTTGCTAGGTTTCCAAGAAATACTTTTACAGCAGATGAAGTATCAGATGCTATTAATAGCTACTACAGTATATTTTAAATAAAAAAAAATGGCAATAAGAAACTCGCGTAAAATAGGTATCCCGATGGTTAATCTACGCTTAGGCGGAGGGACAACTGTTGATGAGCGCTTCATTATATCTGTAAAAACAGACAATACAGGCACATCTAATAATGATCAATTTACATTGCCTTGGACAGGTAATTATGATGTAGATTGGGGCGATGGCGTTACAGATACAGGACAGAACAATTCATCTACACACACGTATGCTGCTGCTGGTACTTATGAAATAGCTGTAACACCTACAGGCGCCTGTAGAATATTATTTAATAATGGAGGTGATAGACAAAAACTTTTAGAAGTTAAAAATTGGGGTACTGGACAATGGTCATCAATGGGTAATGCTTTTTACGGATGTAACAATATGCAGGTTACAGCAGCAGATGCGCCAGATTTATCTAATACATCAGGAAACATACAAACTATGTTTAGAGGTTGTACAGCTTTATTAGGGCCTGCAAGTTTTGGCAGCTGGACATTTCCGGCATCTACAAGAGCAGATAATATGTTTAGAAGTTGTCAAGCGTTTAATGCAGACATTTCAACTTGGGATACAAGCACGTTTACAAGATTTGACCAAATGTTTATGGATTGCGATGCATTTAACAGCCCTATTGGTGTTTGGAATACAGGTAATGTAACTAACGTAAATAATATGTTTAATAAAAATAATTTTGCTTTTGATCAAAATTTAGCAAATTGGGATGTTACAAGTATTACAACTGGAACTAGATTTTTAAGTTCTAGTGGTATATCAACGCTAAATTACGACAATACTCTAATTGGATGGGCGACACAAAGCATTACAAATTCATTTACTATGGATTTTGGTAATTCAAAATATACGCTAGGTGGTGCAGCAGAAGCAGCAAGAACCACATTAGTAAGCACCTATGGTTGGACTATAGTTGATGGTGGTGGTATATAAAAAATAAAATTATGTTAAAAAAAAATTTAATGAGTACAAACATTTGTTACCCCACACAAGAGACCTGGTTTATATGCTGGGATAATACAAGAGATAATATAAAAGCTTATGGTTCTATCAATACGGATCAATGTATGGATACTTACTGGGATGAAGTTGATTATTATTTAAACGAAGCAGAATGGATTCAGATTTTATTGCAAAATGGTATTAATCCAGATCCTGACGCAGATATAAACCAGTTATTAAACCCATAAAAACAAGTTTTTTAAAATTACAGGTGAATATATAATAAATAAGATAAATTTAACTATGAGTGCTATAGATAAAGTAATGTCGATTGCTTCCGGCGGGAAAGAAGGCGAAAAAAAGAAAAAAGTAAAAGAATACAATGTAGAGGCTAAAAAAACAGGTTCTATAGATGTTAAGCCCGGCTCTGCTGCAGACAAAGTAGCTCAAAGATATGGTAATGTAGTAAACTTTGGAGGATCAGCTTCTCAAAAGCTGCCAAAAGGAAAAACAAAAAAAGCTAAAGGTATTAACAGAAGCTCTGTAGCTACTAAAGCAACTTACGGTAATATACCAAAAGGATACAAAGGAAAATTTAAGGGTAAAGATAATAAAATATATATCGCACATCCTTCAAGCCAAAAGAAAATGCCTAAAATAGGTATACTTATATAAACAATTAATAATTAAATTAAATCAAAATGAGTAAAGTAAAAAAGATGGAGACAGCTCCAAAAACAATTACCAAAGACGAATTAAAAAAAGTAACCGACCTTCAAACTGAATTACAATCATATTTAGCTAATATTGGTGTACTAGAAGTACAAAAAGCTAAAGCTATTTTTCAGGTTAATATGCTTGAAAAAGATATGGATCAGGTTAAAAAGGATATTGAAGCCAACTACGGGCCGGTTAATATAAACCTTGCTGACGGGACTTACGAAGAAGTTAAAGCATAAGGTTATGGGAAGTGTTATAAGAAAAATTAGTATCGGGGCTGACTATAAAAACGAAGCTATGCATTACTCTGTTAAACAGACAGTTTACGGCGGCCACGAGATTTCTCATATAATATTCGAAGAGTCTGATAATTCTTATAATATATTTATAAAAAAGCAAGACGAGGTAATGCCGTGGAAGAAATTCAATTCTAACATGGCAATATCCGTTGAGTATGACTTAGAATATTAATGCGGAGTATATATGATTTTATCATAAAGCCAGTTGGCAAAAGATATGATAATGAGATACAGGTTGGAGAGCACACCCTGATAACAAATAGCTCTATAGAAAGTTTTAAACACGTTAATAATATCGCAGAAGTGGTCGAAACACCTGCTGCTTTCGCGACACCAATCAAGAAAGGTGATTTGATCGTAATACATCATAACGTGTTTAGAGTGTTCTATGATATGAAAGGAATCAAAAAGAACAGTAGATCGTTTTTAAAAGATGGGTACTTTTTTTGCAGCATCGATCAAGTATATTTGTATAAAAGAAATAAAACTTGGAAATCATTTGGCGATAGATGTTTTGTCGCACCGGTTAAAAATAAAGACGTTTTAAGCAACAAGAAGACAGCTGATCTTATTGGTATACTAAAAATAGGTAATAGCTCCTTAGAGAGCTCTGGAATCAATCCAGGAGACATAATAGGGTTTACACCTAATAGCGAATGGGAATTTGTTATAGATAATCAAATTATGTATTGTATGAAATCAAATGATATTGTTATAAAGTATGAATTCGATAGAAACGAAGAGGAGTATAATAGCCGCTGGGCGCAAAGCAATTAAAGAATTAGTAAAGGTAGCAGAGGAAAAGATCGTTGACTCAGAAGAAGATATATCAGCTGACAGACTTAAAAATGCTGCCGCTACTAAAAAGCTTTGTATATTAGACGCCTTTGAAATATTAAACAGGATACAAGAAGAAGAGGGTATGATTGAAGAAGCCACGAGAGTTTCGGATAAACCCACTTTTAAAGGCTTTGCAGAAGGGAGATCCAAGTAATGGCTTACGAACAAAATTTATATAGTATAGTTAAAAACTATATAAGACCTCAAGCAGTTAAGAAAAAAAATCGCTATGCAAAGTGGGAATACGGCTACGATAAAGAGCACGATGTTGTTGTTATAAGTAAGACCGGTAAAATAGGAGATATATATTTAATAGGCGGAGTGCATATTGCATTACCGCTATTACAAGATAAGCCTGCTAAGGGCGAAAATAAGTGGAAGGCTGCGGAATATCCAAAAGAGCTAAGCAAAATAAAAAGCGAAGCAGATTGGGTAAAATATCCTACCGCATTCAAAGAAAAATGGCATGGGTATATTGACGAAGAATTTAATAGGCGTGAAAATGGTTTTTGGTTTTATAACAAGGATAAGCCTACTTACATTACTGGTACTCACTACATGTACCTGCAGTGGTCCAAGATTGATGTTGGGCAACCAGACTTTCGGGAATCAAACAGATTATTCTATTTATTCTGGGAGGCTTGCAAAGCAGACAGCAGATGCTACGGTATGTGCTACCTTAAGAATAGGCGATCTGGATTTTCTTTTATGGCTTCCGGCGAGACAGTTAACCAAGCAACAATATCTTCGGATGCTCGATTTGGTATATTGTCCAAATCTGGACCCGATGCAAAGAAGATGTTTACAGACAAAGTTGTACCAATATCGGTTAACTATCCATTCTTCTTTAAACCAATCCAGGACGGAATGGATCGCCCCAAAACAGAACTCGCGTATAGAGTACCAGCCTCGAAATTTACGAGAAGAAAACTCGAATCGAACGCGACTCCGGAAGAAATCGTCGGGCTTGACACCACGGTCGACTGGAAAAACACGGGAGACAACTCGTACGATGGGGAAAAATTAAGATTATTAATCCACGATGAAAGTGGTAAGTGGGAAAAGCCTACTAATATACTTAATAACTGGCGAGTAACTAAAACGTGTTTAAGACTAGGTAGCCGGATTATTGGTAAGTGCATGATGGGATCAACATCAAATGCTTTAGACAAAGGAGGAAAGAACTTTAAAAAATTATACGATAGTTCCGATGTAACAGCTAGGAATAAGAACGGCCAAACAAAAAGTGGTTTGTATAAGTTGTTTATACCAATGGAATGGAACTATGAAGGTTTTATAGATGAATATGGTTGGCCTGTATTTGAAACACCTAAGAAAGAAACAGTGGGTCCTCACGGGGATATAATAGAAGAAGGTGTTATAAATCATTGGGAGAATGAAGTTGAAGGTTTAAAAGATGATGCAGACGCTTTAAACGAATATTACCGTCAGTTTCCAAGAACAGAACAGCACGCGTTCAGAGATGAATCAAAACAATCTATATTTAACTTAACAAAAATTTATCAGCAGATAGATTATAATGAAGAGTTAAAAAATAATACGATGGTTACCCAAGGTAACTTTCAATGGAAAAACGGTATAAAAGATACCGAGGTTATGTTCTATCCTAATAAAGACGGGCGATTTTATATAACCTGGGTACCTAATCAAAACCAACAAAATCACATAATAATAAAGAATGGTGTTAAATATCCAGGAAATGAGCACATGGGTGCCTTTGGTTGCGATAGCTACGATATTAGTGGTGTCGTTGGCGGCGGCGGCTCTAACGGAGCTTTACATGGATTAACTAAGTTTTCAATGGAGGATGTACCTCCAAACCATTTCTTTTTAGAATACATTGCAAGACCATCAACCGCTGAAATGTTTTTTGAAGACGTACTTATGGCTATGGTATTTTACGGTATGCCAATACTTGCAGAAAACAATAAGCCAAGACTGCTTTATTATATAAAAAGAAGAGGGTATAGAGGCTACTCTATGAATAGACCCGATAGAACATATAATAAATTGTCTATATCAGAACGAGAAGTAGGGGGAATACCTAATTCGAGCGAAGACATAAAGCAAGCGCACGCATCTGCTATTGAAACATACATAGAAGATTTTGTAGGAGAAAAAGCGGATGGCTATGGTGATGTTTATTTACAAAGAACATTACAAGACTGGGCTAAATTTGATATAAATAATAGAACAAAGTATGATGCATCTATAAGTTCTGGTTTAGCTTTGATGGCGTGTAATAAACACAGGTATACACCAAAAATAACAACACAAAGAAAAACATATTCTTTAGGATTTAAGAAATACAATAACGAGGGAACTACTTCCAAAATAATATAATAAATGAATATAAGCACAAATATTAATAGCCCATTTCCTGATCAGGTAGTAAGTGACGCTGAGAAAGCTACGATAGAGTACGGATTGCAAGTGTCAAGGGCTATTGAGCAAGAGTGGTTCAACTATGGCGGTGCCGGGTCGAACAGATACGCTGCTAACTGGAATAACTTTCATAACCTGAGGCTATATGCTAGAGGAGAACAAAGTGTGCAAAAGTACAAAGATGAATTAGCTATTAATGGTGATTTGTCTTATCTCAATTTAGATTGGAAACCAGTTCCAATACTTTCAAAGTTTTCAAATATTGTTGCTAATGGAATTACGCAAAAGCAATACGATATAACTTCTTATGCACAAGACCCAGAATCATTAAAGAAGAGAACGGATTATGCGGAAAACATTCTTTTTGATATGGTAACAAAAGAAGCTAGAAAGAAAGCTAGCGAGGTTATACCTATGAATCTCAGTAAGTCTGGAATGAGTGACGGAGAACTTCCTGAATCATTAGAAGAAAGAGACTTGCACATGCAGCTTAGATATAAGCCTGCTATAGAAATTGCGGAAGAAGAGGCAATCAATACTGTACTTGCTACTAATGAATACGATTTAACAAGAGCAAGAGTTAATCAAGATTTAGTAAACATTGGAATAGGTATTACTAAAACTAGCTTTAATCCTGCAGAAGGAATTGTTGTTGATTATGTTGATCCAGCATATTGTGTTTGGTCTTATACTGAAGACCCTCATTTTGAAGACATATATTATGTAGGAGAAGTTAAATCTATTACACTTTCTGAGCTTAAAAAAGAGTTTCCTAATATATCTAATGAAGAATTAGAAAGAATTCAAAAGTATCCGGGTAATCGCAGAATGATTCGTGGTTTTGAAAATTACGACTATAATGCCGTTCAAGTATTATATTTTGAATACAAAACATATACTGATCAAGTATTTAAAATAAAGAAAACAGATAGCGGACTTGAAAAAGCTATTGAAAAAACAGATGCTTTTAATCCTCCGCCTAACGATAACTTTGATAGAGTGTCAAGATCAATTGAGGTGTTATATGAAGGAGCAAAGGTAATCGGCACTGATATTATGCTTAAATGGGAAATGTCTGAAAACATGACTAGGCCATTAGCAGATACCACTAGAGTTGAAATGAGTTACTCAATGTGTGCGCCAAGAATGTATAAAGGAGTAATACAATCACTTATAAGCAAGTGTATAGGTTTTGCCGATGTTATACAACTTACGCATTTAAAAATACAACAGGTACTATCAAGAATGGTTCCAGACGGTGTATTCTTAGACGTTGATGGCTTAGCTGAAGTGGATTTAGGTAATGGAACAACATATAATCCGCAGGAGGCATTAAATATGTATTTCCAAACAGGTTCTGTTGTAGGTAGGTCAATGACCCAAGAGGGTGATTTAAACAGGGGTAAAGTACCTATTCAAGAATTAACCAGCTCATCAGGTATATCTAAAATTCAATCTTTAATTACAGCATACAATTATAATATGCAAATGATTAGAGACGTAACCGGGTTAAACGAAGCGAGAGACGGCAGTATGCCTGATGCAAATGCTTTGGTAGGGTTACAGAAGATGGCAGCTAACACATCTAATACAGCAACCAAGCATATACAAGATGCTAGTATACAATTAACGCTAAGCACTTGTGAAAACATATCATTGAAAATAAATGACGTGTTAAACTTCCCGCTTACTAAGAATTCGTTAATGAATAGTATATCTACATTCAACGTGGAGACTTTGAGAGAGATTGAGAGTCTTAACTTACATGATTTCGGTATATTCTTAGAAATGGAACCAGATGATGAGGAAAGAGCAGAGTTACAAAAGAACATACAGATTGCTTTGCAAACTAAAGAAATTGATATTGAAGATTCAATAGATATCAATCAGATTAAAAATCTTAAGTTAGCAAACGAAATGCTGAAGCTTAAACGCAAAAAGAAGTTAGAAAGAGAACAAGCTTTGGTACAACAAAATATTCAAGCACAAGCACAAGCAAATGCTGAATCATCTGAAAAAGCTGCAATGGCTGAAGTACAAAAGCAACAAGCACTTACGGCGGAAAAAGTTGCAATAGAGCAGGCTAAATCAAACTTTGAAATGCAAAGAATGCAAACAGAAGCTCAGATTAAAAAAGAGCTAATGGCTACAGAGTTTCAATATAACTTGCAACTTGCGCAAATGAAGGCTCAAGCAACTAAAGAGAAAGAAGCAGAAATACAAGATCGTAAGGATCAAAGAATAGAAAAAGAAGGGACGCAGCAAAGTCAATTAATAGAGCAGCGTCAAACACAAGGTTTACCTAGAGATTTTGAATCTGCAGGTAACGACAACTTAGGGGGATTTGATTTATCTCAGTTCAACCCTCAGTAAATAAGTATTTAATAATTATATAATATCATATCATGAGTGAAGTAAAAACAGAGGGGTCTTTTAAGATCCAATCTAAACCTAAGCTGACTGAAGAACAAAAAGCAGCTAAAACAAAGGAACCATTAGTAGATGTTCCAAGTAATGTAACTAAAGTAGTAATCCCTAAAGAAGGAACAGATGCCGTTCAAGAGCCAAGCACAGATGAAGTGGATGTACATGAAGCATCCGGAGATGGCGAAGAGGTGGTCGAAGGAACACCCAAACCAGTCATTCAAGAAATTACCGAAGAGAGTAAAGAAAAAGAAGAAGTAAAACCTGAGCCGGTTGTAGCACAGCCTGAATTACCAGAAAGTGTTAACAAGCTTGTGGATTTCATGCGTGAAACAGGTGGTACAATGCAGGATTACATTAGATTAAATACCAACTATGACGACGTAGATCGTGATGTGTTAGTTAAAGAATATTATAAAAGTACTAAACCACATCTGAGTGCAGAGGAAATTGATTTTATGATCGATGATAGTTTTGCATTTGATGAGGACATAGATGAGGAGCGAGACATCCGAAGAAAAAAACTCGCATATAAAGAAGAGGTTGCAAAAGCCCGTAAATTTTTGCAGGATACTAAAGATAAGTATTATGATGAGATCAAGTTGAACTCACCTAGTTTATCTGAGGACCAGCAAAAGGCATCGGACTTTTTTAATCGATATAAAGAGGATCAGGAAAGAAACGCCGCTAACCACGAAAAGTTTAAGGCCAACACTAACCAATTACTTAATGAGCAATTCGAAGGTTTCGATTTCAACTTAGGTGACAAGAAGTTTAGATATGGCATACAAAACCCTTCGCAGGTAGCACAAAAACAATCAGACATCAGCAATTTTATAGGGAAGTTCCTTGGCAAAGATGGTATGATTGAAGACACCGCAGGGTATCACAAAGCGTTGTATGCAGGTGCAAATGCTGATAAAATAGCAAATCACTTTTACGAACAAGGCAAAGCCGATGCTATTAGAGATGTTGTAAACAAATCTAATAATACTTCTAGTACAGCTAGAAAAGCAGCACCGGTTGATAGTGCAAGGTTTGGAGCATACAAGGTAAAATCAGTTTCTGGAGCGAACTCGTCAAAACTAAAAATTAAAAAGTTTAAAAATTAATAACAATGAGTTTATTACCACAGTTCGGGAGCTTAGTCCCATCACAAACACAGCAAATTCTTGCTTCAAACTACCTACAATGGAACAATAACGGAGCAGGTGCTGGTATTCCAGCAAACTTTGCTGATTTCGCTCAGCAATATTTACCAGAAATCTACGAAGCTGAAGTAGAGCGTTATGGAAACAGAACGTTATCTGGATTCTTAAAAATGGTTGGCGCTGAAATGCCAATGACATCTGATCAAGTAATTTGGTCTGAACAAAACCGTTTACACATCTCTTACGCAGGTGCATCTCAAGCCAATGGTGCGGGTACACTAACTGTTGTAACACTTAACCCAGGTGCTGTTGCAGGTGTAGAGAACGTAATTTCTGTAAACGATACAGTTGTTGTATTGGATCCAGCAAATGGATTAGAAGCTAAAGGTATTGTTACTGCTTCTGTACTTGGTGCAGCAGGAACTATTACTATTCAGCCTTTCGCTGGAACTACGCTAACTACTCAAGGATTTAGCGCTACAGGATTGAAAGTATTCGTTTACGGATCTGACTATTCTAAAGGTTCTAACCCAACAAGAACTAGTGTAGAGCCTGTATTAACACAGTATTCTAACTCTCCAATTATCATCAGAGATCAGTATGTTGTATCTGGATCAGATACTGCTCAGATCGGATGGGTAAATGTAGCAACAGAAGACGGAACTGACGGATACCTATGGTACCTAAAAGCGGAGTCTGAAACTCGTTTACGTTTTGAAGATTACTTAGAAATGTCAATGGTAGAAGGAGAATTAAACGCTTCTACACTTAATCCATTAACTCAGCCAGGAACTGAAGGTTTATTTGCTGCTATCCAATCAAGAGGAAACGTAGAAACTGGATTTACTGCTGCTAACGGATTAACAGAATTCGACGCTATCCTTAAAAACCTAGATACTCAAGGAGCTATTGAAGAAAACATGTTGTTCTTACAACGTCAGACTTCTCTTGACTTTGATGATATGCTAGCAGGAATTTCTAGCGGAATGCAAGGTGGAGTTGCTTATGGATTATTTGAGAATTCAGAAGACATGGCACTTAACTTAGGATTCAGCGGATTCCGTAGAGGATCTTACGACTTCTACAAAACAGATTGGAAATACTTAAATGATGCATCTACTCGTGGAGCAATCAATGGAGTTAACTCAATCGAAGGTGTATTAGTACCAGCTGGAACATCAACTGTTTACGATCAAGTATTAGGAACTAACATCAGACGTCCATTCTTGCACGTACGATACAGAGCTTCTCAGACTGATGACCGTAGAATGAAATCTTGGTTAACAGGATCTGTTGGTGGAGCAAGCAACTCAACTCTTGATGCAATGGAAGTAAACTTCCTATCTGAAAGATGTTTAGTAACGCAAGCTGCTAACAACTTTGTACTATTCAGAGGAATCTAAGGATTCAAATAATGTAGAGATAAGGGTGCCTTCGGGCACTCTTACTTTACTTTTTAACTATTAAATTATATTATATCATGGCAAATAAAAAACCAGTGGCTAAAAAAGCCGAAAAAGTAGAGGTAGCTGTAGAAGAAGTTGCAGCACCTATAATAAAACAAGAAAAGAAGGTAGTAGAAGAAAAAGCACCTTCAAAACCACAGTGGGAAATTAAAGACAGAATATACTACTTAAAAGGTAGACATACTCCTTTAACATTAACAATACCAGGGAAGCATACTAGAAAGCATTCTTTATTGTATTTTGATCCCGAAACTGGTAAACAAAAAGAAATTAGATATGCAACCAATCACGATTCACCTTTTGTAGAAGATCAAAAAGGAGAAGCAACAATGGGGCATATTATGTTTAGAAATGGAGATTTGAGAGTTCCTAAGGAACAACAAAACTTACAAAAGCTACTTTCATTATATCACCCATTAAAAGGTAGGATATATGAAGAGTTTGATCCTGTTGAAGAAGCTTTTGATGAATTAGAAATGTTAGATTTACAAACAGATGCAGCTGTATTCGCAAGAGAAATGGATATAGACGATGCTGAAGCAATACTACGTGTTGAAATGGGTACTGCGGTAAATCAATTATCTTCTAAAGAAATCAAAAGAGACTTGCGATTATTTGCAAGAAACAACCCAGCTTTGTTTTTAGAATTAGCGCAGGATGAAAATGTAGGCCTTAGAAACGTAGCTATTAAAGCCACAGAAGCAGGCATTATTAGTTTATCTCAAGACCAAAGAACATTCTCTTGGGCATCTAACGGAAGAAAGCTAATGAATGTGCCATTTGATGAAAATCCATACTCAGCAATGGCCGCTTACTTTAAGACCGATGAAGGAGGAGAAGTATTTAGATCTATAGAAAAAAAGATTAACTAGTAGTTTTTAAAAAAACTAGGTGATTATATTATAGATGGTGGATTAATTTTAGCCGGCTTCATCACTGGGGCCGGTTAATATTTATAATAAAAAGAAATAAAATGGCAGTAAATGTAGATATAGTTTATAAAACCGTATTACTTATTCTGAATAAAGAGCAGAGAGGTAATCTAACTCCGGATGAGTTCAACAAAGTTGCTACGCAAGTACAGTTGGAAATATTCGAGAGCTATTTTGATATGCTTAACATGCAATTACGCCGACCGGATAATGATACAGAATATGCGGATCGTATTAAGAACATCGATCATAACATATCTATATTTAAAACATACGGTAACGCAACTTATGTACCAGCAGGTGGATATTTTACCTTACCAACAACCTCGGGAGCAGGGGTAGCTACACAAACGCTCACAGGAGATGGAACTACTATATCATTTCCTTTTACATCAATATCTTCTTCGCAATTACAATCAAGCGTGATTGCAGTAACAATAAATGGTGCATCAACGACTGCTTTTACCATAAGCGGTGCTAATATAATATTTGATGCAATACCTGCTTTAAATGATGCAATAGTCGTTACAGCGACTCCAGAGGACTTTTATAAGCTGGGTACAGTTATACATAAAGATTCTAACGAAGCTCAGCTGTCGCAGCGAAATGAGCTTTTATACATAAACAATAACCCATTAGTGGCTCCAACTGAATCATATCCTATATATTTATTTGAGGACCACAAATTATACTTATATCCTAGCACTATAACATCAGATATAAGTGTTAGTTATTTAAGAAAACCGGTAGATGTTGTATGGAATTTTACAATTCCAACTGGACAAAATTACTACCAATATAATCCTACAAACTCAGTTAATTTTGAATTAGCAAAAACAGAACAAGCTAATATTATTTTAAAAATATTACTTTATTCCGGTGTTGTAATTCGAGACCCTTCTATAGTTAATGTAGCAGCACAACAGGTGCAACAAGAAAATCAACGCTCAATAATGTAAGATATGCCTATACCTAATGGCGGTTTGATAACCGAAACTAACGAACAATATTATGCTGGAGCACAGCAATTCCTACTAGGAGCTGTTTCCAAGGTAACAACTACATTTAATACTAATTTAGTTTTTGGATCTTACGACCCTACTAATACTGATTATGCATTAAACAACTTTAAAGTTTATGTAAGTGCTACAGGCCTTGCAGGAAGCTTCACTGAATTTATAGACCCTTATACTGTAACAGGGAATACCATAGAATTCACTGGTGGTACTGCGCCGGGAGCTGGTAAGTATATCGCTGTTCAATTAAAAATGTTAAACGGTGGTAGCTTTGGAGCTAAAGACGCAATTGGTGATACGGTACAGGAAAATTACGGTAGTTATAGATATACATCGTTAAATGATGTAATCAATGGTTTTATGGCTATATACGTAGGCGAACACAAATTAATTAGTGATGTTAAAAGAACCGATGTTATATTTCACGCTAAAAGGGGATTGCAGGAGTTTAGCTACGACACACTAAGAAGTATAAAATCTCAAGAGCTTACAATACCTCCTAGCTTAAGCGTTATAATACCACAGGATTACGTAAATTATACAGCTATATCTTATATAGATCAATTAGGTGTAAAACACCCTATATATCCTGCAAATAATTTACATACCAGCCCTTATGAAGTACCTGTGCAGGATGCTGAAGGTCAACCAACTCAAGATAACTTTGGGGATAATATAGAAGGAACATCTATAACGGATCAAAGATGGGCAGAAGCAAATGATAGATTATTAAACGGGAATATAACTATATACGACTACTGGGCTTATGATAGTTATTTGACTGGAGATCCGTTTTGGGGACAAAGATATGGCAATGAGCCAGAATATGCACAAAGAAATGGTTGGTTTAATATGAATGAAAGAGATGGTACAATAGCATTTTCTTCTAATTTAAAAGACCAATTAATAGTACTTGAATATATATCTGATGGATTAGCTTACGATTTAGATTCTAGGATACCTAAGATGGCCGAGGATGCGCTATATGCTCACATATTATATTCTATACTAGCAAGCAGAATAAATCAACCAGAGTACGTTATACAGCGTTTAAAAAAGGACAGAGCAGCTAAATTGAGAAATGCTAAGATAAGATTATCTAATATTAAA